>ERZ772999.1971-NODE-1971-length-11531-cov-3.716452_pt1 | contig 11531 bp, 9 predicted proteins | sample MGYA00511467_ERZ772999 | MGnify/ENA primary metagenome ERZ772999 (study PRJEB29015, sample SAMEA2738064) | human oral metagenome | biome: human oral; feature: human-associated habitat; material: saliva | place: China | collected 2218 ...
AGACTGACGCATTTTTTCTACACGAACATGAATTGTCCCCGGGCTCACACCAAAGTTTTTGGCCATTTCTGCATAAGGTGTACGGGCATCTTTAGTCAGCACACGGAGAATTTGGCGATCAAGTGTATCGATATTGTTCATAAAACACTCCTTATTAGATCTTTTTTAAAATATCTTCTTTATTTTTGATAATATTCAATATTTAAAACAATGTAAAGAAATTACTTGAAACAAATTGCGATTTTATTGAATAATGCACAACAAATCTTACCAGTTATTATAAAAAGAAGGATAAATATGAAAAAGACGTTTATTTTACAACAACAAGAAATTAGCTTTGTGAAGAACACCTTTACTCAAAACTTAATTGAGCAACTTGGCATCATCGAAGTGCAAGGTCCAATCCTTAGTGAGGTTGGCAATGGTATGCAAGATAACTTATCAGGTATTGAGAAAGCAGTTCAAGTAAACGTGAAATGTATCCCAAATGCGGTTTATGAAGTGGTTCACTCATTGGCTAAATGGAAACGTCATACTCTCGCACGTTTCCACTTTAAAGAAGGTGAAGGCTTATTTGTTCACATGAAAGCATTACGTCCAGATGAAGATTCATTGGATCAAACTCACTCTGTTTATGTGGATCAATGGGACTGGGAAAAAGTGATTCCTGAAGGTCGTCGTAACTTTGCTTATTTAAAAGAAACGGTACGTTCTATCTATCGCGCAATCCGTTTAACTGAATTAGCGGTAGAAGCTCGCTTTGATATCCCATCAAGCTTACCAAAAGAAATCACCTTCATTCACAGTGAAGATTTAGTGAAACGATACCCAGATCTTTCAAGCAAAGAGCGTGAAAATGCGATTTGTAAAGAATATGGCGCCGTGTTCTTAATCGGTATCGGTGGCAAATTATCAGACGGTAAACCACATGATGGTCGTGCACCAGACTACGATGACTGGACAACTGAATCAGAAAACGGCTACAAAGGTTTAAACGGCGATATTTTGGTGTGGAACGCTGAGTTAGGTAAAGCGTTTGAGCTTTCTTCAATGGGTATTCGTGTGGATGAATCTGCATTACGTTTACAAGTTGGTTTAACCGGTGATGAAGATCGCTTAAAAATGGATTGGCACCAAGATTTATTAAACGGCAAATTACCTCTCACCATCGGTGGTGGTATCGGTCAATCACGTATGGCAATGCTTTTACTTCACAAAAAACACATTGGTGAAGTGCAATCAAGCGTATGGCCAAAAGAAATGTTAGAACAATATCAACATATTCTTTAATCGAAAGAGAAAATAAAAAGTGCGGTGAAATTCACCGCACTTTTGTTTTTAGATTCCTTAATCTTGCAATGCACCACTGTTAAACATTGGCAATCCCATTGTTTTTAAGCTATCGCGATAAATACCCAGCAAGTCTTTCTCCGTAATTTTTTGTAATTGATCTAACGGTTTATCTAACGCAGCGACTGTTTCAATCACAAGACCTTGTGGACCAGATTCTTGCGTCGCGATTTCAAATAACGCTTGTCCGCGACGAACATGGCTACCCGAGCTAATCAACACAGCATGTTTGATTTTATGTTTCGCTAAAGAGTAACGAGAGAAAAGCGCATTTTCAACAGTTGAACGTGCATAGTTATCAGAATAAATACGGCTTGCATCCACGCCTTTCTCAATCAACCATTGCTTCATCAAATCCCCTTCGGTTTTATTATTTTGTGGCACACCGCCCGTCACAATAATTAACGCATCTGGATTTTGATTCGCAATTTCTAAGGTTTTCTCTAAACGTTGCACCAAAATATCATGCATACTGCCATCTGGGTTTAACGCATAGCCCAATGCAATAATTGCAGATTGTGCCGGTAACTTGGTTTCCAGTTTATCTGTAATTGGTTGATTAGCTGCTTTATCAATCACGGCAAAGACTTTTTCTAATTTGCTCGCACTTTCTGGTGAAAGTTGTTTTAAGCGTTCTAAATGTTTTGTCGCTTCCGCTTGGTTGCCTTTAAAACGATTCCATGCAGCCAAGTAAGTATGTGCTTTCACATCATCTGGCGCCACATCAAGCACTTTTTGGTAAAGCTCAATGGCTTTATCTGTATTGCCGTTATAAATATTGGCATTCGCTGCACCAAACAAAAAATCTACACGATAAGGCTCAAGCTTATACGCTTCTAATAAAAGATCCGCAATACGCTCCATATTGGAAGGAAGTTTCGCGGTAAAACCTGCATTTGAAACACGAGCTGGTGAGTTTTGGATTTTCACCGCTTGTTCAAGCAACTCATCCACAACCTGTCTTTGAGTAAGAAGTTGTTGGTAATTTAATTGAGGCTCAAGCACTTTCACTTCTGCCGTGCTGGCAAAGCTGTTGACCGCAAGGGATGAAAGCACAGCAAGTAAGGAAACCTTGAAGATTTTTTGCATAATTAATTCTCCATATTGGATTGAATAACAAAAAGAGCGGTCACTTTTTTATCAGTTTCCGCTCTTTTCACTAAGCTTGATTCATCGACATACACAATAACGTCAATGGATGGATACAAGTCACATTAGATGACATATCGATCTGCCATTTACAAGTTTGGCATTCAGAGATTACGTAATCAAATCCGCCTGCATTGATGTTATCGAATAAGTTTTTACCGATAGATTGGGAAACCTCGTAGTTTTCTTCTTTGAAACCGTATGTTCCTGCGATACCACAACATTGTGATGGTAACATCACTACTTCTAAACCTGGAATTTGTTTTAACACTTCCAAGGTGTAGGGTGCCCAACCCGCTTTATCCACGTGACATGCGGTGTGATAAGCCACTCGCAATTTCAATGGTTTAAGCGGTAAGGTTTTACCTTCTTTAAAGAGTTGATATAAGAATGGTGTCACCATGTGAATATGCGGACGAACTTTCGCATTGTCGATACCTAAAATATGATGATATTCATCACGTAAATTTAGGGAACAACTTGATGCTTCACTGATCACATCTAAGCCATTTTCATCCACCATTTTGCTGATGTAATCAGTGTTAAATTGAGCGATTTTCTTCGCACGTTCTGGGAATTGGTTTACGCTTAATGGCAAGCCACAGCATTTTTCTTTTTCCAATAACACCACACCAATATCCATGGCATTGAATACTTGAATAAATTCTTTACCCAATTGTGGATTATTGTAGTTCACGTAACAGCCGTGGTAATACGCCACTTTGCGTTCAAATTTTTGTTGGCTTTCCACCATTTTCTTCATATACCAGCTGCGGAACGTACCAAAGGAATATTTTGGTAACGTACGATGACGGCTGATTTTTAACGCTTTTTCCAACACAAATTTAGTCGCTTTCAAGCCCGTAATCGTATTCACAATCGGTGCCAATGGCGTGTTAAGTGAACCCATAATATCGGTGTTACTTAAAATCGCATCACGTAATTTTTGCACTGCTGGCTTGTGTTGTTGAGCAAGGTATTTGTTTCTTGCACGAACGATAATGTCACCAATTTTTACATCAGACGGACACGCAATTTCACAACGTTTACAGTTAGTGCAGTATTTCAATGCTTCATCATAAAGCTCGGCTGATTTTAAGCGTAAACGCTCACCATCTGGACCTGATTGTTTTGGACCTGGATAGTTTGGATTTTGACGCGAAACCGGACATACCGCTGTACACGCTGTACATTTAATACAGCTCTCAAAGCTTTCATCAAAGGCATGATGATGTTGTGGTGCATTAAGGGATTGTTTTGCATTTTCAATTAATTGTTGAATGTTCATAACGCCTCCTTAATGTGTGTTGTGAAGAATTTCATCCGCAACAGCAAGCGCTGTTACCACTGCCACGCCTGAACCACAACCGAGTTCTAACGCATTGAAACCACCAATCACATTACCCACTGCATATAAATTCGTTAAAAATTGACCGCCCTTTTGGACTTGGCATTGCGCATTAATCGCCACACCCGCAGATTGATACGGTTGTGGATTTGAGAAACGGTGATCAGTCCAAGTAAAGCGATCCGTATCGTTAAAACCTTCCACACCGATGATGTCAGAATGGAATACGGGTTCGTAGATTTTATCGAATTCAGAGACTAAACCTTTACTGAAGAAGCTGCCTGACGCTAATACGAAATGCTCTGCCGTGATTTCTTCCTCTTCGTGCAAACGAGTTTGAATAGCACGAACTTTGTTGCCATGAAAATGTGCTTTTAATGCGCTATCACCATTCATCATGAGTCCGCCTAATTTCTCAAAACGATGGCGTAATTGAATACGTTGACGCATACCTAATAAAGAAGGTGGTAAGGTTGGTAATTCAAATAATGGTAAGCCTGTTGCTTTGCGAAGAGACTCCATAAACTCTTGATTTTCTAAACCGAAACAAGCTGGTAAGAAAATCGCTTCTGTACCTTTCGCGGCTTCTTTCATTTCAGCCACAAGATCATCAAATTTCAGTTTATATTCTAAAACTTGCGCAATGTTCACACTGCGGAACTCACGAGAGTTTGCACGTAACTGATCTAATTCAGGAATATTTAAAAAGCCGGTTTTCACTTCACAATGTGCAAACTGTGGATTCAATGTGAGGTTATCTGCCAATAATTCCGGTTGGAAATCGTGATAGCCTTCAATGCCTAAAACCGCAATTTTTTTATACGGGAATGGCGTTTCGCCTTGTACGGTTGGCACACTATTTGGTGAAAGCCATGCACCACGTAAACTCCCTAAACCCGTTACGCGAAGATGATTTTCTGCACTTGAGCCAATTAAATCTAAATTTAACGATTCCGCTAATTTTTCGAAATCTTGCGCTTTCGCTAATACGCGTTCAGCCCCCATAATGCTATAAGGGTGTTGCGGTAATTGAGCGGAAAGTGCGGTCAAATTTTCAGGAATATTTTTAACAAACGCACCATTTGGTAAACGGCTTAATAAATCCAATGAGCCAGATGCAAAATCAATCGCCGCTTGGCCGTTATTGATAATGACACAACGTTTGCCTTGTTCTTGTAGAGCGATGCCGCAAGTTAAACCTGCAAGGCCGCCACCAATAATCACTACATCAAAATTCATTGCTATCCGTCCCTTGCTGTTTGTCAGTTTCAAGCGGTTGAACATCATTTAAGCCCAACACACTGCCATACATCCATGAAGTAAATTCTGCTTCACGAATCGCTTCACCCCATGCAATAGGCTCAATACCGCGCCAACGCTCTTCCATGAAAGCGGTTAATTGAGTGGTAGATTGGCGAGGTGTTGCCACTTCAAAACGGTTCATTAAGCCCGCCGCACGGCATGCGCAAAGCTCAGCTTGGCAAGTCCCCATACCCACACGAGTACGGCGACGTAAATCCACTAAGTTATTCACATTTAATTCATCAACGGCATAACGTACTTCACCTGCTGTCACCGCTTCACATTCGCACACCATTGAACGATCAAGACGTTCTTTATCTAATAAACGAGTTGCACGAGAACCATGACGATACACGGCTGAATAACGAATCGTACTTGGAAGTGAAATAACTTTCTGATTGGTTTCTGCGCGGCTTTCGGTTGAACCCGGCAATGGACGCTCAGCTGTTGTACAACGTGCTGTTTTATTGAGTTTTTTACAAACAAGATCCGTTGCCCATTCAGCCATTAAGCGATAAGTCATTAATTTACCACCAGTGATAGTGATAAAGCCGTCTAAGCCATCACGTTCTGCGTGGTCAAGTAACACGATACCACGACTCACGTTACGACCAGATGGGTCATCATCAGACGCGACTAACGGACGCACACCGGCATAAGCACGTAATACACGAGTATGACGCAAGCTTGGTGCAAGTTTTTCCCCCTCACGGAATAAGATATCTACTTCTTCCGGGGTGACTTCCATGTTATCGATTTGATCGTAAGGAATACGGCTAGAGGTTGTACCGATAACGCAAATAGTATCACCCGGTACAAGAATGTCCGCATCCGCCGGTTTACGGCAACGGTTAATCACCATTTTGTTGATGCGGTGCCCCATGACAAGTAATGCGCCTTTTGCGGGGAACATTTTGATTTTGAGATCCGCATATTCTGCGATGCCTTGTCCCCAAATACCACCTGCATTGACGACTAATGGCGCAAAGAATTTACGGTTTACACGATTTTTGTGATCGTAAACATCCACACCGATTACTTTGCCACCTTCGCGAATTAAGTTTTTCACTTCGCAATAAGTGAACATTTTCGCGCCATTTTCGGTGGCATCCATCACGTTGGAAGCCGTTAAACGGAAAGGGTCGATTGAACCATCTGGCACAACAACGGCACCAACTAAATCAGGGTTTACTGATGGTTCCATAATTTGGGCAAGTTTAGGATCAATGGCGACAGCTTCAATACCGGATTTGGTACAACTTTCGATGAAGGTTTTTTGATAATCAAGGGAATCTTCAGGTAAGGTAATAAATAAACCTTCTGTTTCATCCACACAGTGACGAGCGATATTGCGCAGAATTTTATTTTCTTTAATACATTCTTCTGCTGATTCCTGATCGTTTACGGCATAACGCGCACCACTATGTAACAAACCGTGGTTACGACCTGTTGCGCCTGTCGCAATATCACGACGCTCTAATAAAATACAGTTAATTCCACGCAATGCACAGTCACGAGCAATCCCCGCACCTGTTGCACCGCCACCAATGATAATCACATCCGTTGAGATAGGTGAAAAATCACCCACATCACGATACATATTAGGCGATAATCCCATTGTTACCCCCAAAGCCAAAATATTAATAAAAAGAAACGTAAAAACTGTTACAAATTCCATGGCTATTGTATGGGAGAGCGGTTAAATTCACAACATTCTGAGCGAAAAAGAAAGCTGTTTTGTGAGATAGATCACACAATTTTCGAATTCGCTCATTTGTTAAAAAATATTTTGTGAAATGCATCACATTTTTGAATTATTTCTCTTTTTAATTTCTATTTTTCTTTTATCATGCACGCTATCCCCATTATGGGGGTGGACTCATAATTAAAATGATTTTGGAGAGAAATTATGTTTGGACCATTTAAACCCGCTCCGCATATTGCGGAACTTCCAGCGGAGAAAATTGATTCCACGTATAAACGCTTACGTTGGCAAGTGTTTGCAGGGATCTTCTTTGGTTATGCCGCTTACTATTTTGTACGTGCAAACTTTGACTTAGCACAACCTGGTTTAATTCAAGCCGGCTTGTACTCAAAAGCGGAATTAGGTGTTATCGGCTCAGCTGCCGGTCTTGCCTACGGTTTATCTAAGTTCGTAATGGCAGGTATGTCTGACCGTTCGAACCCTCGCGTATTCTTACCATTTGGTTTATTGCTTTCTGGTCTTTGTATGACCATGATGGGTTTATTCCCATGGGCAACTTCAGGCATTGCCATCATGTGGGTAATGATCTTCTTAAATGGTTGGTTCCAAGGTATGGGTTGGCCTCCATGTGGTCGTACAATGGTACACTGGTGGTCTAAATCAGAACGCGGTACTATCGTATCTATCTGGAATACCGCGCACAACATCGGTGGTATGATGCCGGGTGCAATGGTGCTATTAGCAAGTGCCGTCTTCTTCAGCACTCATGGTGTCGAAGCGCAAGCAAAAGATATTTGGCAACAATCCCTCTACTATCCGGGTATTGCGGCAATGCTCTGTGCAATTCCAGTTTACTTCGTGATGCGTGATACTCCACAATCTTGTGGTTTACCATCAATCGAAAAATGGCGTAATGACTACCCAGATGACTATAACGAAAAAACTTACGAAAACGATTTAAGCACAAAAGAAATCTTCGTCACTTATGTATTGAAAAACAAATTGTTATGGTACATCGCGATTGCTAACGTATTCGTATACTTAATCCGCTACGGCGTATTGAAATGGTCTCCGGTTTACTTAAGTGAAGTAAAACACTTCAACATCAAAGGTACCGCATGGGCTTACACAATCTATGAATTAGCAGCAGTTCCAGGTACATTATTATGTGGTTGGGTATCAGATAAAGTCTTCAAAGGTAAACGTGGTTTAACCGGTTTCATCTTCATGATCTTAACTACAGCAGCAGTTGTAGCATACTGGATGAACCCAGCTACACCTGAAGCAGAGCTTGCAAACTACTCAGCTTGGTATGAAAACCCATATCAATTAACTGACTTCATCTTAATGACCTTAATCGGTTTCTTAATCTACGGTCCTGTAATGTTAATCGGCTTACACGCTCTTGAGCTTGCACCGAAAAAAGCAGCAGGTACAGCAGCAGGTTTCACCGGTTTATTCGGTTACTTAGGTGGTACTGTGTCAGCTTCAGCTGTTATCGGTTGGGCAGCACAACACTACGGCTGGGACGGCGGTTTCTACGTCATGATCGGTGGTGGTGTCTTAGCGGTGTTATTACTCTTCATCGTAATGGTTGAAGAAGGTAAACATAAAGCTAAATTAGGCGATACCTACGGTAAATAATCTATAAATTAAAGGCGACAGGCGAAGGCTTGCCGCCTTTTTTATTACAAAAACAACTGAATTTTTAACCGCACTTTAAAAGGAGATAATGTGATGAAATTGAATAAATTAACCATTATGTTAGGCGCGGCAGTTATGGCAAATGCAGCATTCGCAAATCAAACTTGTGAAGCGCCCTATCGTTCAGCACTCCCCGCTTATACTTATAAATTAGACAAAGTACTCGAAGTCAACGGACGCCAAGGCATTACCACTGATGGCAAATATTTATATGTATCGGGCAGTAAAACGCTCGCCAAATACGATATGGATGGAAAACTGATTAAAGAAAATAAAGATCCTTTTGTCGGCTATCAAAAAGAAGCCAATCACATTGGCGACATTGATATCTACAACAATGAACTTTATGTTTCCTCCGAATGGTTTGATGCCGGCGTAGGTAAAAATATTCAAATTGCGATTCACGATCCCGAAACCCTCGCATTAAAAAGATCAGTTGATTTTAATCCTGAGTCGGGTCAAGTCGAAGTTTCCGGCATCACCGTAGATACCGTTCACAATTCAGTTTGGATGGCATCTTGGGTTGGTGAGGAAAGTGGTCGTTATTTATATGAATATGATCTTTCAACGGGTAAATATAAACGTAAAGTGCATTTACAACCTGTTCCACAATGGATTCAAGGTGTTTATGCCTATAACGGTGATCTCTACGTCACATCTGATGATGGTACGGCAGATGAAAAAGAACCCGATCATATTTATCGTGTAGAAATTTCAGATAAAAATAATGAAGCTCGCGTTGTTTTAGAAAAAACATTGAATGACATTCGAGATGTCGGCGAAGTCGAAGGCTTGAATGTGAATCCAAAAACGAAACAACTACTTGTCCATGCAAACCGAGGCAAACAAATTGTGTTAGGAATGCCAAAAGGATTTTATCCAGGATATGACCGTGAAATTAGTGAAATCTATTTTTACGACATGAAACCAAGATGTAATAACTAAATTAAGGAGAACACACCATGAAACTCAAAACTTTAGCGCTTTCTTTATTAGCTGCAGGCGTACTTGCAGGATGTAGCGCACACTCTTCTGTGGACACTATGAAATCAGACAAAATTATCATTGCTCACCGTGGTGCAAGTGGTTACTTACCAGAGCATACGCTTGAATCTAAAGCGCTTGCATTTGCACAACATGCAGACTACTTAGAACAAGACTTAGCGATGACAAAAGATGGTCGTTTAGTGGTTATCCATGACCACTTCTTAGACGGTTTAACTGACGTGGCGAAAAAATTCCCAAATCGTCATCGTAAAGATGGTCGTTACTATGTCATCGACTTCACCTTAAAAGAAATTCAAAGCTTAAATATGACTGAAAACTTTGAAACCAAAGATGGTAAACAAGTTGCAGTATATCCAGGCCGTTTCCCACTTTGGAAATCCCACTTCAAAATCCATACTTTTGAAGATGAGTTAGAATTCATCCAAGGTTTAGAAAAATCGACTGGTAAAAAAGTGGGTATCTACCCTGAAATCAAAGCACCTTGGTTCCACCACCAAAATGGCAAAGACATTGCAGTTGAAACCCTTAAAGTGTTGAAAAAATACGGTTACGACAAGAAATCTGACATGGTTTACTTACAAACCTTCGACTTCAATGAGTTAAAACGTATCAAAAACGAATTGCTACCAAAAATGGGCATGGATTTAAAACTTGTTCAATTAGTGGCATACACCGACTGGCATGAAACTGAAGAAAAAGATGCGAAAGGCAAATGGGTGAACTACGATTACGATTGGATGTTCAAACCAGGTGCAATGGCTGAAGTGGTTAAATATGCTGACGGTGTTGGCCCAGGCTGGTACATGTTAGTAGATAAAGAAAAATCTAAACCAGGCAACATCGTGTACACCCCATTAGTGAAAGAACTCGCACAATACAAAGTGGAATTACACCCATACACCGTGCGTAAAGATGCGTTACCTGAATTCTTCACTGACGTAAATCAAATGTACGATGCATTATTGAATAAATCTGGTGCAACTGGTGTATTCACCGACTTCCCAGATACTGGCGTTGAGTTTTTGAAAAAACAAAAATAATACGTAAGTAAAAGTAATAAAAAGAGCGGTCAAAATTCGTTGTGATTTTTGACCGCTTTTAGGCTAGCTAAATACAAATAAAATAGGTCCAATCTAATAAGGTTAGACACATATGTTTCACTAACTACCTTAATGTAGAAAAAAATAGAATGAGGATATGCATATCATAAGTTCTTTTAAGAATTATATAATTCTACAATTTTACACCACGTATTTTTACCAATTTTTGATATTGCTATAATTATGCACGTCACTGCTCCTGATATAATTGCCTCACTAACCCCTAACTTTAATGCGATCGCTGTCGTAACAATCGTGACTACTTTTTCTAACGTTCCTTGCAAAGTTCCTCTTTCTTCCTTATAGTCATCAGAATTCGTACAAAAAAATTTAAAAATCTCATTTTTTAATATAGGTAACAAGCGTTTTTTATCATTATTACTGGGAACGGCTGTATTTATCCAATTACCTATGAAATTATTTTCACCGAGAAAAATACTGGCTAGCCTCTCATATTCTTCAGGGTTTGCATCTTTTTGAATTAACAAGGATATTTTCTCTCTCTGCCACAATAGTAAATTTTTAGGCAATACTGTTAAATCTATATTATTCATTATTTTCCTCTTTATTTATTAGTTCAATTAGGTATTCAATTGGTATAGCTTTAGATATTGTTGTTTGATTCCCAATCTGATAATTTCCTACATATATACCTGTGTTCCCCATAGGATTAAATCTACCAGAAATAATAGCAAAAATATATCCCGTTTCTAGATCAACGACAGGGCCTCCACTTGTTCCCTCATGAACCATTGTATCAAGTAAATATTGTTTTACACCTTGTTCATTAATAATCTTACTACTAACCATTGCAGATGATACTTTAACTTTATGAAACCCTTGGTCTCCAAAAGGATATCCAATA
>ERZ772999.1981-NODE-1981-length-11493-cov-2.866148_pt1 | contig 11493 bp, 10 predicted proteins | sample MGYA00511467_ERZ772999 | MGnify/ENA primary metagenome ERZ772999 (study PRJEB29015, sample SAMEA2738064) | human oral metagenome | biome: human oral; feature: human-associated habitat; material: saliva | place: China | collected 2218 ...
GGTGTGTTTGTTGGATTATGAAATGATGTACGGGCGAGATGAATCTGCCCCTACGTCTACGGTGTGTTCGCTGTTATAGATTTACGCACTGAATAAACCTTGTGGTGTGTTCGATGGATATTATTATTCATTTATAGGTTTGAATGTGCTTTTCTGTTTTAATTGGGTAAATAATTGTAGACATTGTAATACGTTTATTTCGTAAACTTTCCCGGTTATTACTTCCCTTGTTTCATTAAAAAGCCGTAACTTTGTGCCAAATTCGGAATATTAGCGATAAAAGAAATAGATTATGGCACAAGAGGATACGTTTAAAAAGATAGTAAGCCATTGTAAAGAGTATGGCTTTGTTTTTCCAAGTAGTGATATTTACGATGGTCTTGCAGCTGTTTATGACTACGGTCAGAACGGTGTAGAACTTAAAAATAACATAAAGCAGTATTGGTGGCAGTCAATGGTGTTGCTTCATAGTAATATTGTTGGTATAGATTCAGCTATTTTTATGCACCCTACAATATGGAAAGCAAGTGGACACGTAGATGCTTTCAACGATCCTTTAATAGACAATCGCGACTCGAAGAAACGTTACAGAGCCGATGTGCTAATAGAAGATCAGATAGGTAAGTATGAAGAGAAGATAACAAAAGAAGTAGCTAAAGCTGCTAAGAAATTTGGTGATAACTTCGATGAAGCCAAATTTCGTGATACTAATCCTCGTGTTTTAGAACATCAGAAAAAGTGCGATGAGCTTCATGAACGCTATGCGAGGGCAATGGAGGCTTCCGACTTTGCAGAGCTGCGACAAATAATACTTGATGAGGGGATTGTAGACCCTATAAGCGGTACAAAAAACTGGACAGAAGTACGTCAATTTAACCTTATGTTCTCAACCGAGATGGGGGCTTCTGCTGATGCTTCTACCAAGATATATCTACGTCCGGAAACAGCACAAGGTATATTTGTGAACTTTTTGAACGTTCAGAAGACAGGGCGTATGAAATTGCCTTTTGGAATTGCTCAAATAGGAAAAGCTTTTCGCAACGAGATAGTAGCTCGCCAATTTGTGTTCCGAATGCGTGAGTTTGAACAGATGGAAATGCAATACTTCTGTCAGCCAGGTACGGAGATGGAATGGTTTAAATACTGGAAACAGCACCGTTTGGCTTGGCACGAGGCACTTGGTATGGGCGATGAGAACTATCGTTTCCATGACCATGAGAAGTTAGCTCACTATGCAAATGCTGCAACCGATATAGAGTTTCACCTTCCTTTTGGTTTTAAAGAAGTAGAAGGAATTCATTCGCGTACTAATTTCGACCTTTCTCAGCACGAGAAGTTCTCTGGTAAGCAAATAAAATATTTCGATCCAGAGCGTAACGAAAACTATACACCTTATGTAATAGAAACTTCTATTGGTGTAGACCGTATGTTCTTGAGTGTTATGTGCCACAGTTACACTGAAGAACAATTAGAAAATGGTTCTAGTCGTATTGTTTTAAAATTGCCAGAACCATTGGCTCCAATAAAGTGTGCAGTGCTGCCATTAGTGAATAAAGATGGTTTACCAGAGAAGGCACAAGAGATTGTAAACGATTTGAAGTTTCATTTTAATACCAGCATTGAAGCAAAAGATTCTATTGGTAAACGTTATCGTCGTCAAGATGCCATTGGTACGCCTTTCTGCGTTACCGTTGATGGCGATACGCTTACCGATAACACAGTTACTTTGCGCTATCGCGACTCTATGAAACAAGAGCGTGTGCCTATTGCAAAGCTTCGCGAGATAATAGAAGATCGTGTATCTATTACTTCTTTGTTAAAGAAAATAGATGAGAAAAATTAAATTTACTATATTCACAACAGAATAAAGTTATGCAAAATACGAATAAATTTAAATTGCGACTACGTTATTTTCTTTATGTCGCTCCATTACTGTTTGCAGCTATAATGGGCGTTGGAATGTTGTCGTCTTGTTCGGATAGCGAAAAAGATAGTGATGAATTTGCCGACTGGAAGGCTAAGAATACAAAATATTGGAACGAACTTTATAATACCACAAAACAGAAAATAGCAAATGGCGATACTTCTTGGAAACTTATATTGAGCTATTCTTACCAAGGACAGGAGAAAGATAATGGTATGAAAAGTTATTCTCCAGAAAACTATATAATAGTACACGAGTTAGAACATGGCACAGGCTCAGGCTGTCCTTTGTATACCGATTCTGTTTTAGTTCACTATCAAGGACGGCTTATTCCTTCGTCAACTTATACAGCAGGATTAATGTTTGATAGTAGTTGGGGGGGCAATGGCTTAGTTTTTAATCCGCAAACATCACGTCCGGCTCAGCTTTTAATTGGTGGAGAGAAGGGAGGCGTTGTTGATGGATTTGCTACTGCCTTACAAAATATGCACATTGGCGACCACTGGATGGTTTATATTCCTTATCAGTTAGGTTATGGCTCTGTAGATAATAAGCCTATTCCTGCTTATTCTAATTTAATATTCGATTTACGTCTCCATTCGTATTATAGAGCAGGGACAAAGGTTCCAGACATTATTTAAGTAATATACCAACCAACTCTTAGCGAAGACTTACGGTGGGCATTCACATTCAGTCTGCCCTAACTATGCTACCTTATATATTATGCTATTTAGCAAGACTGTAACTGATGCACTTTTAGGAAAGATACGACATGGCGATGCGATGGCGATGGGTGAAAAGCTGAATCTCATAGTTCAGTTAAGTATCCCATCTATTCTTGCGCAAGTTACTTCTGTAATGATGTTTTATATCGATGCATCAATGGTAGGCTCATTGGGTGCAGAAGCCTCAGCCTCAATAGGGTTGGTAGAGCCTGCGACATGGCTTTTTGGTTCGTTAGTAGCAGCTGCAGGGATGGGCTTTTCTGTACAAGTGGCTCATTTTATTGGTGCAAACGATTTTGAGAAAGCCCGTGCTGTAATGCGGCATGGTTACATATTCGGTCTATTTCTTAGTTTTATCTTAATGGCAGTTGCCGCATTGTTAGCAACTCCATTACCTCGTTGGTTAGGAGGTGGTATAGATATTCAGCACGATGCTTCTATCTATTTTCTTATATTTTCGTTTGCAGTCCCCATACATTTTGTGGAATATTTATCGGCTGCAATGTTGAAAGTGTCTGGCGATATGCGACATCCAAGTCTTATAGCCGTGTTTATGTGCTTGATGGATGTGATATTCAATTTTATCTTAATATTTCCAGCTCGCAAACTTACTGTGTTTGGTTTTCGATTCGAGATGTTTGGTTTTGGATTAGGAGTAGAAGGTGCAGCCCTTGGCACACTACTCTCGTTTGTAGTAGCTGCAATTCCGTTAGTTTATTTTGCTATTTTTCGTAGTCCAGTTTTAGCATGGAAACTTACTAAACGTTTTGTATGGGTGTGGAGTTATATTGTTAATGCTATGAAAATAGGTGCTCCGATGGCTTTGCAATATTTGTTGATGAATGGTGCGCAAGTAGTTTCAACCAAGATAGTAGCACCTTTAGGTAACTTTGCCATTGCTGCCAATTCGTTTGCTGTAACTGCAGAAAGTTTGTGTTATATGCCAGGTTATGGTATTGCTGAAGCAGCAACAACACTTGTTGGGCAAAGTGTTGGGGCTAAACGAAAAGAGCTTTGCAAAAGTTTTGCCTATATGACGATATTTATTGGTATGGCAGTTATGGCATTTATGGGTGCCATTATGTATATTTTTGCTCCAGAAATGATAGGAATGCTTTCGCCAGTACCTGAGATTAGAGAACTAGGAGTAGCGGTTTTGCGCATAGAAGCCTTTGCTGAACCATTCTTTGCTGCCGCTATTGTTGCCTATAGTGTATGTGTTGGTGCCAGCGATACCTTTAAACCATCGTTAATAAATTTGGGCTCTATGTGGCTTGTTCGCCTTACTTTGGCTTACACATTAGCCACCACTTATGGTTTGCGCGGTGTTTGGTTTGCTATGGCTGTGGAGCTTACATTCCGTGGAACGCTGTTTCTCGTACGAATTTATCGTGGCAATTGGTTAAATAATGTTGTAGATGCGCCACTAACAAAATAAACAACAGTTTAAAAATCACAGTATTATATTATTAAAAAAGGATTTTAAAGATGCATTGGTTTTCGTCTCTATTAAACACTCTTAATTATTGGACTATTTTCTTTGGTATGTATATTGAAGGTACAGTTATTCCGTTTCCTTCTGAACTTATTGTTTCGCCTGCTGCCTATCATGCCGCAGCTGGTCATCTCAACATAATTTGGGTTATTATAATAGCCACTTTAGGTGCTGTTACAGGTTCTGCTACAAACTATGTTGCTGCTTATTATTTAGGGCGACCAATTATTTACCGATTCGCAAATAGTAAGTTTGGGCATCTTTGTTTGCTAAACGAAGAAAAAGTGAACACTGCAGAGAAGTATTTTTACGACCATGGGGTTATAGCAACCTTAACGGGCAGACTTATTCCAGGTATTCGCCAGATTATCTCTATACCAGCTGGTTTGTCTAAAATGAAGTTTTGGAAGTTTGCGTTATATACTACCATTGGTTCAGGATTGTGGAACTGTGTACTTGCAACACTTGGTTGGTATCTTCATTCTGTAGTTCCTGAAAGTCAGCTCAATGCAAAGATAGAAGAATATAACGACTATATTAAATACGCTATTTTGGGTATTGTTGCTTTAGTTGTAATATTCTTTGTGGTACGATTTTATATTAAGAAAGCAAAAGGAAAGAAATAATAGGCTAGAGTCTCTTTCTAAACTATTTTTTATAAATTGAAGAGAGTGCAGAAAATACTATTTAGAGCGATAAACGTTTAAGTATATAGTTTTCTGCGTGATGTGCTATATGGAAAAAGCACATTTATGGGTGTGTGTTGTATTGCATTTGTATATTATAGATAGAAAAATATGCTGTGATATTTTTCTATCTATAATATACAGACCGAATACCGATGCCATTCTTTCTTTCTCTTTATGTATATTGAAGTGCAGCAATTGTAGATTAGAGAGTTCAATAGATACCAGGTAGAGATACTGTGAAAAAGAAGATAATTGTATTGAACTCTACTTTTGTATATAATAAGATTTTAAGCAACAAGTTTTTACTCAGGAAATTATAATAATGTTTAGAAGCAAATATAGCAGAATAGATAATTCTATAAATCTCATCAGAATAGACATATCTTAGGTATTCTAATGTATGGATATAAAGGTTGTTATGTGTTATGATATCTCATTTGTAAATGACAGATATCTGAGGCGAACGTGACAGATATCTGAGACGAATGCGATAGATATCTGAGACGAACGCAATAGATATCTAATTAGCAACAGATAGATATCTGAAATAAATGTATCAGAAATTTGGCATAGGAATAACTACGCTTAACAGACTTGTTTAAGCATTGGCAATATTCTATTTGCTTTGTAAGTAAACTGTAGTTGTTGCTTATAAAATCTTCACAGCTTTTCTACTGAACCAATTAGATCATTTGTATCACCTTGATTTATACTTATATAACAAAGTGTTACTTTCTTAATTTAAATTTCCCTTTAGAAAACGAGTAGATTCTTTTTCTGACAAGTTTAGGCTTACCAGGTGTGGCGATCATCTCCTTTAAAATAACGCTATTGTCGGGCATAATGGTGTAGTGTAGATAACAATTCTCTATTTTACCTTTCCATTGCACGTCTTTAGCTGTGTAAATGAGCAACTTATTGGTTAAGTTATACTTGCTATCTAACGCACAAAGAAAGATTCTACTTTCACCAGTTTGATTGTTTCCGAAAATTAAAAAAAGATGCCAGTTGTTAGTAGAAGGTAGTTTAGCAATACGGCATATACTTAAATCGGTATCTGCATCTACGCAAGTAGCAATGAAATTCATAGCCTCTTTATTTGGGCAGATAGTATTGGGTAAATCCAAAATGAAGTTGTAAGAGTATTCAAATGGAAGTCTGATGGTTGGAATATGCTCATAAAACGTAGCAAATGCTTCTTTTTGTGAGGAATGGATTGTTGGGGTTGCACAATTTTTTTGTGCATTACAAGTGGAAACTACTGCAGATAGTGCGAGTGAAAAAAGAATAGTACGTATCAAAGCAAAGCTATTTTTTTAATAAATAAACCATTAAATTAGCAGCATTATCAGGCGCAATGTGGTCGCCAAGTTTATCTCTCATTTGTTTGTATTCGGCAAGCATAGTTTCACGATAAGGCTGTCCAGGCAGAATGCGGTAAAGTTCGTTTGCTATATTTTTTACTTTAAACCGGTCGGCAAATAGTTCCTGTACAACATCTTTGTTAGCTACGAGATTTACCAGTGAGATGAAAGGAACCTTTATAATATGTTTAAATGCGAACCGAATAAGTTTTGGTAATGGAGTCTTGTAGCAAACCACTTGAGGAACATTAAATAAAGCTGTTTCTAAAGTGGCAGTTCCGCTTGTAACAATTGCTACAGTTGTGTGTGAGAGAAGTTCGTATGTAATGTTCTTAACTACTTTCACACTGTAATTATTTATAAACTTATTATAGTAAGAATTTTCTATAGAAGGTGCTCCAGCTATAACCATCTGGTAATCCTCGAAGCGTGAAGCAGCTTCGAGCATTGAAGGTAAGTTGTCTTTAATTTCTTGCTTTCTACTCCCAGCCAGAATAGCAATAATAGGTTTGTTATTTTGCAAGCCATTACGGCTACAAAAGTCGGTTGTCGTCTCTACATACTGACTCTTAAACACCGTAACCTCCTCAACTGTAGGGTTTCCTACATAGTGTATTTTATAGTTATGTTTACGTTCATAGAAATCTATTTCGAAAGGCAAAATAGAAAACATCTCCTTAACATCGCGTTTTATAGCGCGAATGCGCCATTCTTTCCATGCCCATATTTTAGGTGAAATATAATAGTAAACAGGAATTTTGGTGTTTTTGCGAAGGAATTTAGCAATCTTTAAATTAAATCCGGGGTAGTCTATAAGTATCACTACATCAGGTTTCCACCCAACAATATCTTCCTTACAGAACTTTAAATTCTTTATAATGGTTGGCAAATGCAATAAAACAGGAACGAATCCCATATAAGCAAGCTCTTTGTAATGACGTACACGAGTGCCTCCAACATCGTTCATTAAGTCGCCCCCAAAGAAGCGAAATTCTGCCATCTCGTCAAATTTTCTAAGCGATTTCATTAGACGTGAGGCATGTAAATCGCCTGAAGCCTCGCCAACTATTAAGTAATATTTCATTTTTCCGATTGCTGTTGTTTGTTAATACATATCCTTTTATAGAAGTTCAGTTTATTCCTCCCACGTTTTTATTTTGTTCAATAAATCATAGTCGGTAACATCTATCCGTGTTGGTGTAATGGCAATATATCCTTGTTCTAATGCCCATTGGTCCGTATCGGTTGCTGTAGGTTCGTCGTTAATGTATTGTCCTAACATCCAATAGTATTCAAAACCTCGTGGGTGTTCGCATCGAAGCGTTTCTTTTGTCCAACTACCGTAGCCCATTCTGCACACCTTAATACCTTTGAAAGAGTCTCCAATGGGAAAATTTACATTCAGGCAAACCCCTTTAGGAAGTCCATCGGTTAAAACTCGTTTTACAATCTTCACCACATAGTTTCTCAACGGTTCTAAATTTGCATCGTGGTTATAGTCGCACGATGAGAAAGCGATAGATGGGATATACTTTAAACACCCCTCTCTAGCCACTCCCATAGTGCCACTATAGTGAGTATTAACTGATGAGTTATCGCCGTGATTAATACCGCCGAGAATTAAATCAGGTCTGCGTCCGTCAGTTAAAATCTGCTCGAAAGTAATCTTTACGCAATCAACGGGAGTACCAGTGCACGACCAAACATCACAATTCGGGATATTGTAACGACGATTTAACCGTAGAGGAGTATTTGCAGAGAAAGCACACGAAAAGCCAGAGCGAGGTCCTTCAGGTGCACAAACTAGAATGTCGGCAAAATCAGATAGGAAGGAAGCCAATGCTTTTATGCCATTAGCATTGTACCCATCATCGTTGGAGATGAGTATAAGAGGGCGTTTACAATTCATAATTAGTTCTTTCTTTTGTCTGCAAAAATACGAAAAAAGGTTTATAAATACAGCTTTCTCGCTTAAAATATGTATCTTTGTCGGCAAAACAAGTATAGGAAAAGAATAAGATGGGAAAAATAATCGCAATGGCAAACCAGAAAGGTGGTGTTGGAAAAACTACCTCTACCATCAATCTTGCAGCATCGTTGGCAACACTAGAAAAGTCGGTACTCGTTATAGATGCCGATCCTCAGGCAAATGCTTCAAGTGGTTTAGGCGTTGATATAAACGAAGTAGATTGTTCTTTATATGAATGTATAATTGACCATACCGATGTTCGTGATGCTATATATACCACAGACATAGAAGGTATGGATATTGTTCCGAGCCATATAAACCTTGTTGGAGCAGAGATAGAGATGCTGCAAATAAGCGATAGAGAGGAAGTTTTGGAAAAGCTCTTGGCTCCAATTCGTAATGATTACGACTATATACTTATAGATTGTAGCCCATCGTTGGGTTTGATAACTGTGAATGCTCTGACAGCAGCCGACTCTGTTATTATTCCAGTGCAATGCGAATACTTTGCACTCGAAGGCATTAGTAAGCTGCTGAACACGATTAAGATAATAAAGAGTAAGCTGAATCCAAAGTTAGAAATAGAGGGATTCTTGCTTACAATGTACGATAGTCGTTTAAGATTGGCACGTCAAATTTACGACGAAGTAAAGCGGCACTTCCAAGAGTTAGTGTTTAAGACCGTTATTCAGCGTAATGTTAAACTATCGGAGAGTCCTAGTCACGGATTACCAGTAATACTTTACGATGCTGATTCTACAGGTGCAAAGAATCATTTAGCATTGGCTAAAGAGATTATAGAGAAGAATAAGAAATAGACGAGAACTACTAAACCTCTTAAAGAAAATACCAATAAAACGATGGCAGTACATAAAAAATATAATAGGAACGCAAAAGTTAGTGCACTTGGTAGAGGCTTAGATGCTTTAATCTCAACAGAAACAGTAAGTGCGCAAGGCAGTTCTACCATAAACGAGGTACCCATTGACCAAATAGAAGCGAACCCCGACCAACCTCGAAGAGAGTTCGATTCTGTTGCATTAGAAGAACTTGCCAATAGTATAAAGCAGCTGGGATTAGTGCAGCCTATAACAGTTAGGCAATTAGCCGAGCATAAATTCCAAATTATAGCAGGCGAGAGGCGTTGGCGTGCATCGCAATTGGCTGGTCTTACTGCTATTCCTGCTTATATTAGAACTATAAAAGATGAAAACGTAATGGAACTTGCGCTGGTAGAAAACATACAGCGCGAGGACTTAAATGCAATAGAGATAGCTCTTGCTTACGAGCATTTACAAGAAAAAAGTGGCTTAACACAAGAGAAGGTAGCTGCAAGAGTAGGTAAGAGTCGTGTAGCAGTTACCAACTATTTGCGTTTGCTTAAACTTCCTGCACAGGTGCAGATGGCTCTACAAAAGAAGGAAATAGATATGGGGCATGCTCGAGCATTGCTATCGTTGAATAGTCCTTCACAACAAATAAAGCTGTTTCACGAAATACAGAAGAATGCCTTTAGTGTGCGGAAGGTTGAGGAACTTTGCCAACAACTTAATAACGGCGAAGACATACAGACAGCTAAGAAGAAAATAGCAGCTAAATCTAAACTCCCAGACGAATTTAATCTGTTAAAAAAGCGTCTTTCTGACTTCTTTAACACGAAGGTACAAATGACTTATGGAGCTAAAGGGAAAGGTAAAATAAGTATTCCTTTCGCCTCTGAGGAGGAATTATTGCATATAATGGAAGTAATGGACGGATTGAAGCAACAATAGACAGATTGAAGCAACAATAGAAAGTATAATATAAAACTACGTGAAAGGAAATCAGAAAATATTCTATCTCTTGTTGCTAGCATTTCTGTTGGCAACGGGATATACTGAAATAGCGAGGGCGCAAGTTGTTTATAGCGATTCTGTAAAGATATTATATCCTAAAGAAGTTACACTTGACACTTTGTCGGGCAGCGTGGGATATGAGTCAGGAAATAAGCTTTCGTTGTCAAACGATAAGAAGTCACAGCTCAATAAGAGCACAGCGAAAGCTGGTGAACATTTAATGAAAGATTGGAACAAGTGGCGTCCGAATCCTAAAAAAGCTTTGTGGCTGGCGCTAGTCTTACCTGGTGCTGGTCAGATATATAATCGTAAATATTGGAAATTGCCTATATTTTATGGCGGACTAACGGGGTGTATTTATGCGCTGACATGGAACAATCAAATGTATCGCGACTATCAACAAGCCTATAAAGATATAATGGACGATGACCCTACTACACAGAGCTATAACAGCTTCTTGCATTTGGGAACAACAATAACCGATGCAAATAAGAGTTACTACCAAAATCTATTTAAGAAGCGTAAAGACCGTTTCCGCAGATGGCGTGATTTAAGTATTTTCGCAACAGTGGCTGTCTATGCTTTGTCGGTAATTGATGCTTACGTGGACGCATCACTTTCTAACTTTGACATATCAGACGATTTATCGTTGCATATATCTCCTGTTCTATTAAACACTAATTCGCCAGCTACAACAACTAATATATTTAAAGGTTCGGCTATTGGCATAGGGTGTAAGCTAACTTTTTAGTAGGTCAAACAAGATAAAAAAGCACGAAGAAGAGAAGATGATAGAAGGAAAACGATTTATTGCCATTATACTGTTATTGTTGAGTGTTTGTGTTACATTTGGACAACAGCAGACGATAAGAGATAATCATGGCAGAACAATGGAAATATACATTCCAGACGCTGTGGGAGGAACAGCGGCGTCTGGAGCAAGTAATGCTAATGCAAGGTGTTTTAAGACAGAAAACGAATTGACAGCAATAGCTGCGCCCATCGAGGTAGAAGAAGAAAGCGTTGCTATTGCTCGTCTTATTAATAGAATATCAGGCTCGTTGTGTCTTTCTTATGGTCCTGAAGTGCAGAAGTATATAGATAAGTATGTAAAGCAAGGCAGACATTCTACTAGTTGTTTACTGGCACGAGCTAGTTATTACAATCCTATTTTTGAAGAAGCTTTACTCTATTACGGTCTTCCTTTGGAGTTAAAGCATCTACCTGTGATAGAATCGAGTCTGAATCCGAAAGCCATTTCCCGGCAAGGTGCTGCTGGGTTATGGCAGCTTATGCCTGCAACGGGACGACAATATAACTTGCAAATAAATGCATTTGTAGACGAAAGACTCGACCCTATAAAGTCATCGTATGCTGCCGCACAATTTTTAGCCGACCTTTATAAACGTTTTGGCGATTGGTCTTTAGTGTTAGCTGCATACAATTGTGGACCTACAAGGGTGAGCAATGCAATTGAAAAAGCGGGAGCAAA
>ERZ772999.1988-NODE-1988-length-11460-cov-3.997633_pt1 | contig 11460 bp, 7 predicted proteins | sample MGYA00511467_ERZ772999 | MGnify/ENA primary metagenome ERZ772999 (study PRJEB29015, sample SAMEA2738064) | human oral metagenome | biome: human oral; feature: human-associated habitat; material: saliva | place: China | collected 2218 ...
TGTGAAGTGAAGAGAGCAGGGGAGAAGACGAGAAAACCGGGGAAGAAAATGAGAAAAGCAGGGCTGAAGATGAGCGAAGCGGGGGAGCGCGTGAACAAATGTGCGTGTAATCGCCGTGTGATTTTGACATCGGCTATCATCTTCGGAAGAAAAGTTGTAACTTCGCGGAGACTATCCATTTTTGTGGCGGCGATCGAAGGGAGAAATCACCTTAGTGGTGAGCGAACATGCCGTTTGCGTCGCGCCGCTTACACTTTCGTTGAAAAAATACGATCGACACAACGATCAGCATCCAATATGATTTCGGTAGAACATCTTAAAGTCGAATTTTCAGCCCGTGCGCTGTTCTCAGATGTGAGCTTTGTGGTCAACAAGCGCGACCGCATCGCCCTCGTCGGCAAGAATGGGGCCGGGAAGAGCACGATGCTCAAAATCTTAGCCGGCATTCAGCAGCCGACCGACGGGCACGTGGCCGTGCAGCGCGATGTAAGTGTGGGATACCTCCCGCAAGTGATGGTGCTCAGCGACGATACGACGGTGGCTGCCGAAGTGGAAAAAGCTTTTGCCCACATTCATCAGCTCAAGGACCGCGTGCGCCGACTGAACGACGAACTTTCCAGTCGCACCGACTACGATACGCCGGAATATATGGAGCTCGTCGAAGCCTTCAGCCGCGAAAACGACCGTTTGCAGATGATGGGTGCGCAAAACTATCACGCAGAAATTGAGCGAACGCTCACCGGTCTGGGCTTCAACCGCGAAGATCTGGAGCGCCCCACACGAGAATTCTCCGGCGGATGGCGCATGCGCATCGAATTGGCCAAACTTTTGTTGGCCCGTCACGATGTGTTGTTGCTCGACGAGCCGACCAACCATTTGGACATCGAGAGTATCCGCTGGTTGGAGCAGTTCCTCTCGCGCAATGCGGATGCCGTTATCCTGGTGAGCCACGATCGCGCGTTCATCAACAACGTTACGAATCGCACATTGGAGATTTCGTGCGGAAAGGTGGTGGACTATCGTGTGAAGTACGACGAATACGTACAGCTTCGCGCGGAACGGCGTGAAAGTCAGTTGCGCGCTTACGAGAACCAGCAGAAAGAGATTGCCGAGATCAAAGATTTCATCGAGCGCTTCCGTTACAAGCCCACCAAGTCGGTGCAAGTGCAGAGCCGCATCAAGCAGTTGGATAAAATCGTCCCGATCGAAATTGATGAGGTCGACACTTCGCGCCTACATCTCAAGTTTCCTCCCTGCTCGCGTTCGGGCGATTATCCCGTGATTTGCGACGACGTGGAGAAACACTACGGCGATCATCAAGTTTTTGCGCAGGTCAACCTCACCATCCGCCGCGGTGAGAAAGTAGCCTTCGTAGGCAAGAACGGCGAAGGCAAGTCTACGCTGGTCAAGTGCATCATGTCGCAAATTGACCACGGCGGTGTGCTCAAGCTCGGGCACAATGTTGAGATTGGCTACTACGCACAGAATCAAGCCCAGTTGTTGGACGACGAACTCACCGTGTTCGACACCATCGATCGTGTGGCCCAAGGAGATATCCGGCTGAAAATCCGCGACATCCTCGGCGCCTTCATGTTCGGCGGGGAGGCATCCGACAAAAAGGTCAAAGTGCTCTCCGGAGGTGAGCGGAGTCGATTGGCCATGATCAAGTTATTGTTGGAACCCGTCAACTTTTTGATACTCGACGAGCCGACCAACCACCTCGACATGCAGACCAAGGACGTGCTGAAGGAGGCCATCCTTGCTTTCGACGGGACGGTCATTGTCGTAAGTCACGACCGCGAATTTCTCGACGGCTTGGTCACGAAAGTCTATGAGTTCGGCGGGGGCAAAGTGCGCGAATACCTCGGCGGCATCTACGACTATTTGCGTGAAAAGTCGGTCGATGATGTCGCGGCAGCCGCAGCGCTTGCCGGAAATCGCCCCTCCACCGCCGAAACATCCCCTGCCCAGTCTTCGCCCGGTGCAACAGTGCCCTCGGAAGGGGCTTTGAGTTACGCCGAACAAAAGGAATTGGCCAAGCAGCGCCGCAAGTTGGAGCAAGCCGTCAAGGACGCGGAGCAGAAAATCGAGCAGTTGGAAACGGAGATCTCCGAACTGGAAACCCAACTTTCCACGCCGGAGGGTGCAACTGACACGGCACTTTTCACGCGCCACGGCGAATTGCGCAAGGAACTCGCGGCAGCCGAGGAAGCGTGGAGCGCCGCGGTGGAAGCGCTCGGCTGATGCCCGGCGCATCTCCCCTTTGTGGGCCGAGCATAAGCCTGTTTCCACGCGGTTTCCTCCCATTTCCACTCAGCAGGCAGCCGTTTTCTCTCAACTGCCGCACGCATTCCGGTTCCGCCTCGCTTGTTTTCGCGTCGTGTCTCCGCTCTCGCTCCGTCAAGCCGAATGGCGTTGACAGCCCTCTCCCAGAATACAAAATTCCAATCCAATAGATACATCATGAGATTAAAACATTTCCTGTCTGCTCTGGCCTTTGTGGCCGTAGGTGCTTCAGCGCAAGCGCCTGTCGGCACGCTTAATCGTGCCGACATGGATCTCACGGCTCGTCCCGGCCAAGATTTCTATCAATATGCCGGTGGCGGTTGGATGAAAGCCCACCCGCTCACGCCCGAACATGCTCGCTATGCCCAATTCAATGAGCTCGAAGAGGTGAATCAGAAGCGCATTCGCACGTTGATCGAAGACCTCGCCGCGAAACCCGCAGCCGACGGCAGTTTGGCGCAAAAGATCGGATCGCTCTATCGACTTTCGATGGACAGCGTGCGACGCAATCGCGAAGGCTACGAACCCATTCGTGCCACGCTGGACGAAGTGCGCGGCCTCCGGGACAAGGCGGCCTATTTCGCGCTGACCAATCGTTTGGAACGCTGCGGTGTTTCGAGCATGATCGGGGTCGGTTGCGGCGCCGACATCAAGAATGCCCAAATGAACTTGGTGCAAATTAACCAGAGCGGCTTGGCGCTCGGCGAACGCGACTACTATCTGGAAAATGATCCCGAGACGCGCAAGATTCGTGAGGCCTATCGCGCCTATGTCAAGCAGTTGTTTGTCATGACCGGCACCCCCGAGGCAGAAGCCGCGCAGAAGATGGAGCAAGTGCTCAACATCGAGACGCGCATTGCCAAAGCTTCCTATTCTGCCACCAAGTTGCGCGACGTAGAAGGCAATTATCATAAGATGACCTACGCCGAACTCTTGCGCGATTATCCGGGCATTGATTGGAAAGTGCTGTTCCAAAATCAGGGCTATCCCGCATTTGCCGAAGTAAGTGTCAACCAACCGGAACCCATTCACGAGGTGGAGAAGATTCTCGCCGATACTCCGCTCGAAGAACTCAAATCTTATCTCGAATTCAACGTGATCAACAGCGCCTCCTCGGCACTGAGCGATGATTTCCGCCGTGTCACGTTCGATTTCTACAGCCGCACGATGCAGGGTACGGAGCAAGACCGCCCGCGTTGGAAGCGCGCGGTGGGTACTGTAGAGGATGTTTTGGGAATGGCCGTCGGCAAAATGTATGTTGAGCGTTATTTCCCCGAAAGCTCCAAGCAGCGCATGCTTCAACTCGTGCACAATCTGCAAAAAGCCCTCGGTCAGCGCATTGATCAGCAAACTTGGATGAGTGCCGCCACTAAAAAGCAAGCACACGAGAAGCTCAACACATTTCGCATCAAGATTGGTTATCCGGACGAGTGGAGAAACTACGATGGTCTGGTGATTGACGAGAAACTCTCGTTCTACGAGAATCTGCGCCGTGCCGAAGAATTCGACAATGCGTATGAAATTGCGCGCCGCGTCAACAAACCCGTCGATCGCAACGAGTGGTTCATGACACCGCAGACGATCAATGCCTACTACGACCCGACAACCAACGAGATTTGCTTCCCCGCCGGCATTCTCCAGGCGCCTTTCTTCGATCCCGCAGCCGACGATGCGGCCAACTACGGCGCGATTGGTGTGGTGATCGGCCACGAAATGACGCACGGTTTCGACGATCAAGGCAGTCAATTCGACAAAGATGGCAATCTTCGCAACTGGTGGACGCCGCAAGATAAGGCTAATTTCAAGGCGCGCACCCAGCGTATGATTCGATTCTTCGACAGTATCGAGGTGTTGCCCGGCTTGCATTGCAACGGCGCACTCACTTGTGGCGAAAATATAGCGGACCATGGCGGACTGAAGGTGGCTTATCAAGCCTTCCGCAACGCAACAAGCAGCCGGCCGCTTGCCGATTTCGGCGGTTTCACCCCCGACCAGCGCTTCTTCATCAGCTACGGCCAGATCTGGGCCAACAATATTCGTCCCGAAGCCCTGCGCAATCAGGTGAAAACCGACCCCCACGCTCCCGCTCGCTGGCGTGTGAACGGCGCGCTTCCCCAGATCGAAGCTTGGTACAAGGCATTTGGCATCAAGAAAGGGGACAAACTCTTCGTTCCCAAGAACAAACGAGTTGATATCTGGTAATTTCTCAGTATTTTGACGCCATGCTCTACGTCAATTCTCCCATTCCCGCCATCGAGACCCTCCGTGCAGAGGGTCTCGATGTGGTTGTGGGCCGTCCAAGTGGCGTGCCCCGCATCGGATTGCTCAATCTTATGCCCGAGAAGGTCGCGACCGAGCACGACTACTGCCGCATGTTGGCGCACAGCGGCCGCACGCTAAGCCTCGTTTTGCTCCGCCTGCCCGGTCAAATTTACAAGACCACACCACAGGAGTACGTCGAAACGCACTACGAAGTGCTGGATCTCGATGGTGAAGCGCCGGATTTGGACGGATTGATCGTCACCGGCGCCCCACTTGAGCAGCTTCCTTTCGAATCTGTTCGCTATTGGGCGGCATTGTGTCGCCTCTTCGATTGGAGTGCCCGGCACGTGCAGTCCACACTCTGCGTGTGTTGGGCCGCACAAGCCGCGATGTATTATAGTTATGGGTTGCCCAAGATTGCACTCGCCGAGAAATGTTTCGGTATTTTCGAGCAAGAAGTCCTGTTGCCCGGTCATCCGTTGTTGAACGGCCTCGCTTCTTCTTTTCCCATGCCGCACAGTCGCCACACGGCCGTCGATTTCTCGGCACTGCCCGATCGTTGCCTGATTTTGGCCGCCGGTTTGGATACCGGAGTGGGCATCGTGGCCGACGAGACCCTGCGCCGCGTCATGGTCATCGGCCACTTGGAATACGCTCCCGACACACTTGATCGCGAATATCGCCGCGATTTGGCCAAGCAGCTCCCCATCCAACTCCCACAACATTACTACCACGGGGACGATCCGGCACAGGGAATTGATTTTTCTTGGCGAGAAACCGCGCTGACGTTCTACCGAAATTGGGTTAGTTGCCTCGAAACCGACTGCTGAGCCCGGCGGCCGACACCATTTTCCCCATCGCCCTCTTTTTCCTCCTGATCGAAACGCCACGTCTCCCGACCGTGCGCTTCGTTTGTCCACTCATCATCTAATCTCTCCCTCCTTTCATGATATCTGTTGATGGTCTGACCGTCGAATTTGGCGGAACCACACTCTTCAAAGACATTTCTTTTCAAATCAACGAGAAGGATCGCATCGCCCTCATGGGCAAAAACGGTGCAGGTAAGTCCACGTTGCTCAAAATCCTGGCCGGCGTGCGACAGCCCACGCGCGGACACGTCAGTGCCCCCAAAGACACGGTCATCGCCTACCTGCCGCAGCATCTCATGACCGAAGATGGTCGCACCGTATTCGAAGAAGCGTGCCAGCCCTTCGAGCATCTCAAGGACATGGAGCGCGAGATCGAAGCCCTCAACGCCCAACTCATGGAGCGCACCGACTATGAGAGCGACGAATATATGGCTCTCATCGAACAGGTGTCGGCCATGAGCGAGAAATTCTACGCCATCGATCTCACCCACTTCGAAGAAGACGTGGAAAAAATGCTCCTCGGTCTCGGATTTGAGCGCAGCGATTTCGCACGCCCCACAAGCGATTTCTCCGGCGGCTGGCGTATGCGCATCGAACTGGCAAAGCTCCTCTTGCAAAAGCCCGATGTGCTGCTACTCGACGAGCCCACCAACCATCTCGACATAGAAAGCATCGGCTGGCTCGAAGATTTCATCCTCACTTCCGGAAAAGCGGTGGTCGTCATCAGCCACGACCGCAAATTTGTCGACAACATCACGACGCGCACCATCGAGATCACGCTCGGACGCATCTATGATTACAAAGCAGGCTACTCCCAATATCTCGAACTCCGCAAGGAGCGTCGCGCGCAGCAGCAAAAGCAATACGAGGAGCAGCAAAAAATGATTGCCGAAACGAAGCTTTACATCGAACGCTTCAAAGGAACCTACTCGAAAACCAACCAAGTGCAGAGTCGCGTGCGCATGCTCGAAAAATTAGAGCTGGTCGAGGTCGACGAAGAGGACACTTCCCGCCTCCGACTCAAGTTTCCGCCTTCGCCCCGCAGCGGTAATTATCCGGTCATCATGGAGAACGTGGGCAAACGCTACGGCGATCACACCGTTTTCTCGGGCGTTTCGCTCACCGTGGAGCGCGGCGACAAATTAGCCTTCGTCGGTCGCAACGGCGAAGGGAAGTCCACGCTCGTAAAGTGCATCATGCAGCAGCTTGAGCACGACGGTACGCTCACGCTTGGGCACAACGTGCAAATTGGCTACTTCGCACAGAACCAAGCCTCGCTGCTTGACGGCGAAATCACCGTCTACGACACCATCGACAGTGTGGCAAAAGGCGAAATTCGCCTCAAAATTCGCGATCTGCTCGGCGCCTTCATGTTCGGCGGCGAAGAAGGAACGAAAAAGGTGAAGGTGCTGTCCGGCGGTGAGCGCACGCGCTTGGCCATCCTCAAACTCTTGCTCGAACCCTTCAATCTTCTCATCCTCGACGAGCCCACCAACCACCTCGATTTGCGCACGAAAGACGTGCTCAAGCAGGCTCTTCAAGATTTCGACGGCACCCTCATCGTGGTGAGCCACGACCGCGATTTTCTTGACGGCCTTGTCACGAAAGTCTACGAGTTCGGCGGCGGGAAAGTGCGTGAGCACCTGTGTGGCATCTACGAGTTTCTCGAGACCAAGCGCCTTGAAAATCTCCAAGAGTTGGAACGCAAATCCTGATCGCGCCCCGGGCCGCGCTGCCGTAGCGTGAGTTGCCACCCGTTGAGCGCAGTGTCTGAGCGCCCTTTCCTGCTTTCGAGTGGGGAAGGGCGCTTCGTCGTGGATCCCGTCGCCCTGCGGCAGCCCAAAGTCTCGTTGCGCGAAGGCGGAGCGGCACAGTGGCTCGTCGCACACCGCGGCGACCGCGCAGGCTGCTCGCATTCGGGAGCACACGCCCGCTGTTGACGTTCGGTGCTTTCGCAGTTTCGTTGTTCGGCGCAGAGTCGGGGGATAAAATCCCGGAGTCTTCGCGCGAAAGTTGGGAGTTTTTGGGAGTTAGCCCGCTGTTTTCTCGCGAAAGCAGCGGGCTTTTCTCGCGTGCCCTCCTTGGGCGATATGAGTTGGCCCCGCAAGTGTCGATTTTCCCACCGACGCAGTACGATGGGCGCGCGTTTGTGTGTCGTCTTCCCCGCTTTCCCGCTGACGTTTCCGCGTTGGGCGACGGCACTTTCCCGCCGGCACTGCACGGCCTGTGCCGGCTGCTCGGCAAAAAGGGTGGGGGAGTCGACAAACGAGCTTTTCGCCTTCAATAGATTACAAAAAGCGACGGTTAATCACCTGAATTGCAGAAAAGAGTTGGCAAAAGTAGCCTGTTTCAACGCTTTTTTGTATCTTTGCATGCAAAACATGCACCGCTTATCGCCGCATTACTCCCATGAGTGTGCGCGACGAGGTGCAGCTAATTCTCAGAATGAAAGCAAAAAAGATCCTGTACATCACTCAGGAAATGGTTCCCTATGTTTCCGAGTCGCAAATGTCCACTGTAGGTCGCGAGTTGCCGCAACGCATTCAGGAGGGAGGGCGAGAAATCCGCACCTTCATGCCGAAATGGGGCAACATCAATGAGCGCCGCAACCAATTGCACGAAGTGATTCGCCTGTCGGGGATGAACATCGCCATCGACGAAACCGATCACCCGCTCATCATCAAAGTGGCCTCCATTCAGGCAGCGCGCCTTCAGGTCTATTTCATCGACAACGATGATTATTTCTACAAACGCCTGATGCGCACCGACGAGGACGGAACCGAATATGCCGACAATGCCGAGCGAGCCATCTTCTATGCGCGTGGCGTGCTCGAAACGGTGAAAAAACTGCGTTGGGTACCCGACGTAATTCATTGCCACGGCTGGATTTCTTCGATCGTTCCCTTTTATATCAAAAAGGCTTTCCGAGAAGAACCGCCTTTTGCCGAAACCAAAGTGGTGTACAGTGCCTACGAAGACACGCTCACCCTCGCGCCGCGCGACAACTTCCCGGCGTGTGTCGACTTCCGTGAGGCCCAAAAAACGCTGTTGGCCGACACCGGCATCGATTTTTCCTCGCCCTGTTCGCTCGATCTGCTCGGCGCACACTTTGCCGACGGCGTGGTGCAACTCGGATCGTGCAGTGCAGTGGTCGAACATGCCCGCGCACAAGGCATCCCCGTGCTCGAACCCTCGAAAGAGGCCGCCGATGTGGAAGCGTATGCCGATTTTTACGAGCAAATCGTGGGCAACGTCGCCGAATAAAGGCGTCGCACGGCGGGTAAATCGATTTTTATAGGTATATTTGCCCTCCGTTCGGGTCGGTTGCCCGATGCAGAATATCACTCCACACCATGCAAGTTAAGACTCTCCTCTACGTCTCTTTGTTGTCGGCGGCATTTGGCAGCCTGGTTGCCTCATGTGGTGACGAAACCGTGTCGAATTTGGGCATCGACGTGATGCCGCGCCAAGATTCGGTGAGCACAGCGCAATTGCATTTCCCGGTCAGCACCCGCACCGTGCGCACCGCTTCGACGGTGGCGCGCACCAACAGCAGTTGGTTGGGTGCCGTGATCGATCCCGAGACCGGTGCGCGCACAAGCAACGATTTCGTGGCGCAATTCTACGTGCCCGAAACTTTCCGACTGCCCAACCTCGATAAAATGATGATCGGAGCAGACGGACAACCCGTGGCCGACTCGTGTTTCCTCAATATCTATCATGGGGAATATTTCGGCGATTCGCTTGCCGCGCAGAAGGTGACGGTGTGGGAAGTGGATACGGCGCGCACGCTCAGCGAAGTCGTGAACTACAGCACGCAGACCGACGTGAACCAACTGCTGCTGCCTGCCGGAAAGGCGGAACGCCAGACCGTCAGCTACAGTGTTTTCGATCAAACCCGACCGCAGTCGTTGGTACAGGGCAATGCTTACTATCGCCGACTGCCCATTCCGTTGAGTCAAGCGTTCGGCACGCGTCTGTTGCGCCATTATTATGCACAACCGGCGCACTTTGCCAACTCCTATGAGTTTGCACACCACGTTTGCGGCGGTTTCTATTTCCGTCACAGCGGAGGCATCGGTGCGATGCTCAAAAGTGATTTCGTGACCCTCGATGTGTACTTCCGCTATCGCTCGAAAACGGCGTCCGGCGCAGACACTTTGGTCAACGGCAGCCAGCGTTTCACCGCCACCGACGAGATCATTCAGCTGCCGCGGGTCGAAAATCGCGTGCCCGATGAGATGCTCGACCCCGCTTTGCCCTACACCTACGTGAAATCGCCATTGGCGTTGCACACCGAAGCGACGTTGCCCATCGATGACATCGTGGGCGGAGTGCACTTCAACGACACGATCAACAGCGCCTCGCTGAATTTGCGCACGGTGTTGGAAGAGACCAACGAAAAGCGTTTGCCCAAACCCAACATGTTGCTCTTGGTGCGCGCTGATCAGGTGGACCATTTCTTTGCCCACGAGCAAATGCCGGACGGTGTAACCTCGTTTGTGGCCACACTCGACAATCATTCCACGGCAAACAGCAAAGCCACCTACGGTTATCGCTTCGCTAACATCGGGCGCCTAGTCGCCTATCTTCGCGAAGAGCGCAATCGTGGAGCCGGTGTTACGGCCGGTGACACTGAAACGGAGCGTAAGGTCAAGTGGCGCGCGTGGGAACAAGCACATCCCAACTGGAACAAAGTGGTGCTCCTCCCGGTGACCGGCGAATACTCCAAAACGACGGATGCACGCACCGGAAACCCGGTTCGGACCTTGGTGCGTGTGATGAACGCCTTCGACCTTTCGTCGGTGCGTCTCGAAGGTGGGGCGACCGGACAAGTGGATCTTTCGGTGGTCTACAGCCGTTTCAAAAAGTGATCCTCCTTCCTTATATATAATGGGCGTGCGGAATGCACGCCCATATTCGTATGCGGCGAGTGCTTCGTCAGTCGCTGCCGCCGATTGCCTGCGGCGCGAAGCTACTTTGCCCGTAGTGTGTCAAATTCTCGGGGAAGCATCGTCTGCGGCTCGGCTGTTGCTCTCGTACAGCCCGCCGGCAGATGTCGTGCACTGTGATGGCTCGACACCCTTTCCCCGATTTCCATACCTCTTTTTACCCTCTCTCTCTTATGCGAGCTCTGATTTTTGCCGCCGGTCTCGGCACTCGTTTGCGTCCCCTCACCGATCGTATGCCCAAAGCGCTGGTTCCGGTAGACGGTCAACCCCTGTTGTGGCACACCATCCACCGGTTGGTCGAAGTCGGCACCGAAGAATTGGTGGTCAATGTCCATCATTTCGGGCAACAAATCATCGACTATTTGGCCGAACACGAGTGGCCGGTGCCGATTCATGTCTCCGATGAGCGCGAAGCCCTGTTGGATACCGGCGGCGGCCTCCGTCGAGCCATTCCTTTGTTCGCAGAGCGCGATGCGCCGATCCTGATTCACAATGTCGACATCCTCAGTGACGCTCCGCTGCGCGCCTTCTATGCGGAAAGTGCCGATGTGGATGTGCAGCTGATGGTGAGTCGTCGCGACACGCAACGCTACTTGCTTTTCGACGAGCGCATGCGTTTGGTCGGTTGGACCAATGTTGCTACCGGCGAAGTCCGCAGTCCGCATGCCGACTTGGACGTGAACGCCTGTCGTAAACTGGCTTTTTCCGGCATTCATTGTGTTTCGCCGCGACTTCGTGAGACCATGGTCGGTTATCCGCCCGCGTTTCCCATCATGCAATTCTATTTGGAACAATGCGACCGCTTGAACATCCGCGGTTACGAGGTGGAGCATCTTCATTTGCTGGACGTGGGCAAAGTGCAGACGCTGGCAGTTGCCGAAGATTTCGTGCGAAAGACGCTTCCTTCCGAGCTTTGAGCTGCAGAACAGGCGCAAATCCGCTTTTTTCGCCTCAGAAAGTGAAAAAAACGGGGAGAAAATTTGTCAGTTCGGAGAAAAGCCTTACCTTTGCACTGCGTTTGAGAGATAACGCCTCTGCGATGAAAGTTACAGAGCGTCTGCGGAAATAGCTCAGTTGGTAGAGCACAACCT
>ERZ772999.1989-NODE-1989-length-11447-cov-21.046787_pt1 | contig 11447 bp, 8 predicted proteins | sample MGYA00511467_ERZ772999 | MGnify/ENA primary metagenome ERZ772999 (study PRJEB29015, sample SAMEA2738064) | human oral metagenome | biome: human oral; feature: human-associated habitat; material: saliva | place: China | collected 2218 ...
AGCTGGCTGGGGATCGCTGGGGCCAGTCAATTCCTCACCGAGCTGCCTGCCCAGCTAGAAAGCCAAGACCGCCTGGGCACGCAGGTGGCTACCCACGCCGTCGTCGCCCTTAAACAATTGCAAGCCCAGCGCGTAAACCAAGCCCGCCAACGCGGGGCGAGGCTCTCACCCTCAGACGTGGAAAACATTGAAACCTGCCCGCTGCGCTGGTACCTGCAACGCCACGGGGGCTCGCCGGCAAGCTCCAGCGCCCAGCAGATCGGGGCGCTAATCCACTGGCTGGCCCAGCAAGGTCAAGAACATGGGCTGAGCCGCGAACAGCTACTAGACCTGTTCTATCGTGAACGCTCCAGCCTGCAGCTACCCGGGGGTTGGTATGGGCGCCAAGAAAACCAGCGGGTAGAGAAAATGGTGGAAAACCTGGCCCTTTACCTGGCCAACAGTCCCGCAAACATGCAGGTAGAAGTGGAGTGCCCAGTGCGCGCTCAGGTGGAACTAGAGGTGGATGGCGCCCCGCTTAAAATCAAAATTTCCGGGCGCGCAGACCGCCTAGAACACACCAGTCAAGGCATAGACGTAATCGACTTTAAAACCGGCGCCAGTGTGGACTCTGCCGGCGCCCAAACCAACGCTCAGCTGGCCACTTACCGTGTAGCCCTGCAGGCACGCGGCGAAAACGTGCACGGTGGGGCGCTCATCATGCTGGGTAAAGAAAACAAAAAAGCCCAGGTGGATGCTTTAACCTATCCCGGCTCGCGCGAGTTAGCCCCCAGTGACTACCTAGAAACTGGCCAAGGCTGGGACACGGACCTGATCAGCGCCGCCGCCCGCGATAGTTTAGGGCCCAGCTATCAGGCGCGCACCGGAGAACACTGCCGCCACTGCGCCTACCAAGATTTCTGCCCCGCCCTAAGCGATCGGAACTACCTATGAGCGCACCAAAACCAGCAGCCGGGGCCCAATTCCTAGCCCTACCGACGCCGCCGCAACGCTTAACCCCTGCTCAGCTATTTACGGCGTTGGGTGAAAAGCATATGCCCACTGATCAGCAAGAGAAGGTAATTACTGCGCCCCTAAAACCAACTTTGGTGGTGGCCGGGGCGGGCTCAGGTAAAACCGCCACCATGAGTGCGCGCGTAACCTATCTGGTGGCCAGTGGGCAGGTGGACCCTAGTCAAGTACTGGGTCTAACCTTCACCCGCAAAGCCACCCATGAGCTGCGCGAACGCATCGAAAACCGACTCGGGCAGCTGTATCGCTATCCTGGCTGGACACCGTCAAGTACTCGCTCTAACACTGCTGAGTCGGCGTCAGCTGACGCCCCGTCCACAGCTGCCGGCCCATCCACGGCTGCCGAGGCAGGGGGCAGCAACAGCCAAGTCCAAGAGCTCACAGCAGTGGCGGGGGAGGCCACCGTAGCCACCTACAACTCCTTTGCCGGCTCCCTAGTGCGCGAATGGGGCCTAGAAGTAGGCCTGGAAACCGACACCGCCGTACTGACCCCCGCCAGCTCCTGGCAGATCATGTATGAGCTGATGGAAAACTGGGGCCAAGAATTTGAAGAACCCTTCAGTTCCCTAGATTCAGCCACTGAACTAGCCCTGCAGGTAGCCAACTCGCTTAACGAAAACTTACTTAGCGTAGATGAAGCCCGCGAACTGATGGCAGATCTGGGCCAGAACCTAAAAGACCTGCGCTCAGTGCGCGGGGCAGCCAAAGCCATTGACGCCAAAAGCCTGCCAGCCATGACCAAACGTATCCAAGTGCTGGATCTGGTGGAGCGCTACATTGACTACAAACGTGAAAACTCACTGGTGGACTTTGGCGACCAGGTGGCACTGGCATGCCGGATCGTTACTGATGAGCGGGTGGGGCCGCGCGTAATCGCCCAATACCGTGACCGCTTCAAAGCGGTGCTGCTAGATGAGTTCCAAGACACCTCGGTGGCGCAAACCATTTTGCTCTCCAGCCTCTTTGCCGGGTGCGGAGTGGTGGCTGTGGGTGACCCCAACCAGGCCATTTATGGTTGGCGCGGCGCCAGCTCAGCGGCGCTAGGCCAGTTCCACCGCCACTTCAGCAACGGCGCCGGCCCGGTGCTGCAACTATCCACTGCCTGGCGTAACGATCCACAAATCTTGCAGGCAGCCAACCGCATCAGTGACCCGCTGCGTGCCAGTGGTCAGGTGAAAGTAGAAAAACTGGTTAAACGCCCCGGGGTGGGCGATGAGCGCGGTAAAGTGTGGGCGGCCAGAGTGCAAGATGGCCTGGCCGAGGCTGAGCTGATTGCCAAATTCCTGGCCCAGCGTTGGTCTCCAAGCAAATCCATGGCGGTGCTATGCCGTACCCGCAGCCAATTCACCCCGATCGTGGCCGCCATGATTGAGCGTGGCATTCCAGTAGAGGTGGTGGGTTTAGGTGGCCTGCTGGATGTGCCTGAAGTGGCTGACGTGCGCGCCCTGATGAGCGTGGCTTTAGACCCCACCAGCGCCGACCGCTTAATGCGGCTAATTGACCTGGTAGGGATCGACGCCGCCGATCTAGACGTGGTGTGGAGCTTTGCCCGCGAACTGGTTAACGCTCGCGCTAACACTGGGCAAAGTAGCGCTGAGCCGCTGCTAGCTGAGGCCCTAAGCGAGATAGTGGTTAACTTTGGGGCATTTGAAGCTTTCTGCAAAAAATATGCCTGCGCGCTGTCACCGGCGGGCCTATACCAAGCCAAACGCCTAGGGCGCATACTGCAAGAAGCTAATGGGGCCGCCAACTTGGAACTGGTGGACTTCATCTCCTGGGCTGAGCGCGCCCTGGGCTTGGATGTTGAAGCTGCTGCGCGTGTGGATGTAAATGAGGTGGGGGCGCGGGCGCTAGCAGCGCTGCGAGCCCAGGCGACGTCGTTCAAATCCCAAAACCCTGAAGCTGGGGCGCAAGTGTTCTTAGGCTGGCTAAACGCGGCCCAAGACCAAGAACGTGGGCTGGAACTACCTGAAGTTGAGCCCGCCCCCGGTGCGGTGCAAGTGCTAACCGTGCACGCCTCCAAAGGTTTGGAATGGGACATAGTGGTGGTTCCCGGCCTGGTGGAAGCCAATTTCCCCAGCTACCGTAGCCGGCCTAAAGAGGACTACACGGTGCTGGCAAACAGCTGGATCACCCAGGTGAGCGAGTTCCCCCACACCCTGCGCCGCGACTATGACTCACTGCCGCCGTGCCCATTTATTGGGCTTAGCCCCCAGGCCGGTAAAGATGCGATTTTGGCTGCCGGCGAGGAATACCGCAGTGAGCTTGGTAAATGGGAGGTGGCTGAGGAGCGGCGCCTGGCCTATGTGGCCTACACTCGGGCCCGCAGCCAGCTGCTACTGACTACCAGCCACTATGCGGCGCTTTCAAAGACCCCCAAGATGACCAGCCGGTTTTTGAAAGAGCTAGAGCGTTCACAGATGGTGCAGTTCCTAGCAGATGATGAACGCGACGATGATTTAAGCAATCGCGCCTTAGACCAAAGCTCGGTGTCTGTATGGCCGCACCAGCTCGACGCCCTGGCCAGCCTGGAAGAGCCAGGTGTTGCAGAGCCTGACGGCGCAGGGCTGAGTGCCGTTGCGCCGGGCCAAGCTGCGCCGGGCCAAGCAGTGCTGGGCAAGCAGGCTGGGCTGAGTTTGCGGCTGCGCGCAGCTGCCCTAGTCAGCGCGGCGGGCGGCTGCCAGGGTGCTGGCTCCGAAGAGGCTTTACAAATACCGGAAGGTTTAGCGCCGCAGCTTGATGATTGGTGGCGCCAAGCCCGCCTGCTGCTGCAAGAGCGCCAAATCCGCCAAGAAAACGGGCAGGAAATTGTTTTGCCTAGTCACCTGGCTGCCACGGCCATGGCCAAAGTGGGTAAAGAAGACTTCATCATGTCTTTACGTCGCCCCTTGCCGCCGCCACCTTCCAAGGCAGCGCGGTTAGGTACAGCCTTCCATGAGGAAATGTCGCAGCGTCTAAACAGTGAAGGCACTTTGCTTTCGTTAGCTGAAGCCGGTAGCGACCGCCTGAGCCCCGCCGACCGCAAGCAGGTTAACGACTGGCTTGATAACGTCGCTGAACTGGAGATACTGCAAGGCTATAGTCCCTACGCCACCGAAATTGACCAGGAAATTAGGTTGGCTGGATTCAATGTGCGTTGCCGTATTGACGCCGTGTTTAAAGCGGTTGAAAAAGGCCGCGCCCAGTGGCTGATTGTGGACTGGAAAACCGGTGGTCAGCGCGTGCGGGTAGATCAGCTTTCGCTGTATGTGCATGCCTGGGCAGCCAGCCAAGGCGTGGATATCAGCCAGGTGCGCGCGGCCTATGTGTATGTGCAAGACGGCCATGTTGATGAGCTGCGACCGCGCCAAATCATTGGCCTAGATGTCTTCAAGGAGCGCCTAGAAACCCTGCGCGCTCAGCACTAACTCAGGCAAACAAACACAGGCAAACAAACACAGGTAAAATCATCCCTTCCCTATAAAAATTCCATGGGGTTTTATAGGGAAGGGATGAAATGTCAGTATTTGTGGGCGGCATTTCAAAATGTGACCCACAGTTATCAAATGCTGAGCCGGTAATCGTGGCTGGCAAGCCTGCGCCGGCAAGCTTGAGCCCCTGCAAGCCTAGGTCTAGCCCCAATGCATGAGCCCCGGCCCGATATCACTTAGGGCAGCAAGCTCAGCGCTCCTCAGTTTCAATCGGCGCTGTGTCCATGCGGTAGATCTCCGTGGCCGTGTCTGGTGTGGCTGTACGACGCCGCGCCCAGGCCTGGTTTTTAGCGCTCTTCTCCCGCTGGGCCAGCAGATCGACGCCGCCAGTAAACTTTTCTTCACTGACGATTTCGATCTGAGCACTTGCAGGCGTGTACGGGCTGTAGGGGCTATAAGGACTGCGTGCAATACCCAGGCTTGAGGTGTCAAAACCTAGATCGGGGCTAGCTGCGCTAAGCCCCATGATTGGGCTGTGAACATCCGGGGTTTGCTCTGCTGCATCTTGTGCGCTTTTGGCGCTGCGGCCCCCGGTATTTAGATCCAAGGTAGAGCTGCTCTCCGTGCTGGGTTCTCGCCCGCGCCAAGTGCCAGCGCTGAATCTCGAACTAAAGCTAGCGCTAAGTTTTGAACCCAGAGCGCCAACACTGAGCTTCTCAGACTTCTTAGCTTCCGGCTGTTTTTCTTCGTCATGGCCAGAAGAGCTACCGTAGTTGCCAGAGTAGGACTCGTAATCTAAATCGTCGTAGTAGTCTTCATCGGCCCTAGTCCCAGAGCCGGACTCGTCTTGGCCTCCAGCATTAGTGTGGTAGCCATCCGCAGTGTGGTAGTCATCTGCGCTGTCAGCACTCGCATAGTTCCCGGCGTCGTCGTAATTAGCTTCTTTACCAACTGTCTTGGCATCAGAGTCGTAATCAGTGCCGTAAGTGCTGTCGCCAGACATGTCATCGCCGTCGTCACTATAAGCACTGTCGTCGCTATCGTCATCAGGGGAAATATCCGGCGAAGCGTTGGAAGCCACCACCGCCATGGGCCTTGAGCGCTCCACAAATAGCTCGTCGCCCACCTGCTCGGCCAGGTCTTCGAGCATTTCTACAGCTTCATCAATGATTGCGTCATCCTTGGTACGCACCCCGTGCAGCAGCCAACGCGCCAGGTTCAGCTCACTGACCAGTTCCGCGCGCAACCGCAGGTATTTATCCACGCCCTCAATGCGGCCACGGTCATAGGCTTCCTCGATCACATCCAAAGTGTCAATCGGGGCGCTGGAATAAACCCATGCCAGATCCTCAGCCGGGTCACCTACACGCATTTGGCTTAGCCCTTTGAAAGCCAAAATTGAGCCGCCGCCGGTAATGATGTTCTCTTCGGCCAGGTCACCGTGCACTACCACGGGGTGGAAGCGCCACCATAGATCCTCATCCAGTGCCGACTCCCAGCGGGCTAACAGGTTGGAATCAACCTTGCCGGTCATGGCAGCGTCGTCGAATAAAGACTGCCAGTTGCTGCGCACATCGGCGGCGGTGAGCACCGGCAGGCCGGCCTCTTCGATCAGGGTGGGGGGAATTTCATGCAGCTGAGCTAGCGCGCGTCCCAGGCCAGCAGCCAGGCCGGGGCCAGGGCGCAGGGATTCAATAGCTAGCGGGTGGCCGGGGATGTGGCTACGGACCTGCACATACGACTTGTCTGGAAGAGTCACCCCACCTTCAGGGCGCGGCACGTCAAAGTCCACGTAGCCACCGTCTACACGCCGGCCAATCTGTTTAAGCACCCGCGACTCCGCAATCAGCGCGGCGCCAATAGTGGGGTTGGTGGTGTGGATTACTTCCCAGTGCCGTCCTTGCACGTCAATCAGTCCAGTGAGGGTCTGATCTGCGTCTCGGTGCTGGGGAAGGGCCAACCGCGCGGGGATCACATTGGGGGCGGCAACAACCGCCAGCGCAGCCAGGTTCAGGTAGGAACGCTCACGAGACATGCCTATAGCGTAAAACACGGCTTAGTGGTTGCACCCTTGCCGCGCCGCCGCTTGGGGAATAAGCCCCCGTGATACGCCTGTTGCTAGCGTGGCTGGTGGGCTGGTTTGCTGGGTCCTAGGGCCGACGCCGCCAGCACAGTTTGGTCTCGACGGCGCCTGGGGGGCAAGCTTGACGGCGCCTGGTGGTCAAGCTCGACGCCGTCGCTAGTACCGGGTAGGCGAGCGCTGGGCCGGGGTGGGTCGCTGTGGGGGACACACTTGGGTGCCTGGTGGTTGCCGGTTGGGTGGAATGGGGGAGCGCCGGACCGGGCGGGTGCCAGGGTGGGCTCAAATGCCGGACCGGGCGGGTGCCAGGTGGGCGTCGTCGTCGTTGACGAAGAAGTAAGCAGCAACAAAATAGGACTTTAGTACCAAGTAATGCCCACATGCTTTACCTTAAGAAAGACACAATCAAGTCACAATCGGACAAAGTTCAAAAAAAGTGATGCAGGAAACTAAAGGGCGCGTTAATCTGGAATTGGAAAGGTATTTACCCAGCTCATAGGGGTATCGAGCGGGAAGTTAGGGGCCAAGGTGGCAACAGACTTTTTTGGTACGCAGGTACGCAAAGCTGTGCGCCGGGCCGGAATTGATCCGCTCAAAGACAGCGTCGAGCTCAATAACATCATCAACTACGTGCGTGAAGAATACGTAGCGCGCGCAGATGCCGGGCTGGTACCCAGCGATGTTGATTTAGACCAGCTTTCCCGCCAAATCCGCGCCGAACTGACCGGCGCCGGGGTGCTGCAAGGCTACCTGGACGACGATTCCATTGAAGAAGTTTGGGTTAACGGCCCCGGCCAGGTGTTTATTTCGCGCGGCGGACGCAGCGAACTAACCACCACCATCCTCGAAAGCCAAGAATTAGAGCAAATAATCGAGCGTCTGCTGCGCGCCTCTGGACGGCGTCTAGACCTGTCTAGCCCCTTCGTGGACGCCCAACTGCGCGGCGGCGAACGTCTGCACGTAGTGATCCCACCTATCACCGCAGGTAAATGGGCGGTAAATATCCGCAAACACGTAGCTAGAGTGGCGCGCACAGCCGACCTGGTGCGCTTGGGCTCTTTAACCGCCCCAGCTGCCCGCTTTCTCGACGCCGCCGTGGCCGTGGGTTTAAACGTGGTGGTTTCAGGGGCCACGCAAGCCGGAAAAACCACCATGGTGCGGGCCCTGGCGGCCGCCATTCCACCCCAAGAACGGGTGGTGACCTGCGAAGAAGTCTTTGAGCTGGGGCTGCGTAACCGCGACTGTGTAGCTATGCAAACGCGCAGCGCCAATATTGAAGATCGCGGTGAAATTCCACTGCGGCGCCTAATTAAAGAATCTTTACGTATGCGCCCCAACCGGCTGCTTATCGGCGAGGTGCGTGAAGCTGAAGCCCTGGATTTGCTGATCGCCATGAACTCGGGGCTGCCCTCAATGTCCACAATTCACGCTAATTCTGCGCGTGAAGCCGTGGTGAAACTATGCACTTTGCCGCTGCTGGCTGGCGAAAACGTCTCTGCCGCATTCGTTGTGCCCACGGTAGCTAGCTGCGTGGATTTGGTGGTGCATTTAAACCAGGATCGCAGTGGCAGGCGGCGCGTAGAAGAAATCGCTTCACTTTCAGGTCGCGTTGAGAATGGTGTGATAGAGCTTGCCAGTGTCTATAAAACCGATAGCGACGGCGTGCTGCGTCGGGGGCTGGGGGCGCCTGATGCACAGCGCTTTAGCCGCGCCGGTTTTGACCTAAGCGAGCTACTGCGACAGGAGCGCCCATGGGGATAGTCATAGGCCTGATATTTGCGCTGGGGTGTTTAAGCATTCTGGCCGCGTACACTTCGGAACCTAATCCACGACTAACGCGCCTAAACGAAGCCATGGAACGCAACTTGCGTCAAGCCGGGGTAGGTAAAACCTCGCCAGCTGCTTTTAGTGCAGGCTGCCTGGTGGGGGCGCTGGTGGTAGGCCTGGTCTTTTTAGGTGTCAGTGGAGCTTGGCCGATTGCTTTAGCATTTGCGCTAATCACCTTGATCATGCCGGTGGTTTGGATTAACTCCAGGGCCCGCAAACACCGCACTGAGCTGCGCACGCTGTGGCCAGACGCAATTGACACCCTGGTTTCTTCCATCCGGGCCGGGTTAAGCCTGCCCGAAGCCCTAGCTAACTTAGCTGAGCATGGCCCGGTGCAGCTGCGCGGCGAATTTGCTGCCTTTGCGGTGGACTATGCGGTTTCCTCCAGCTTTGAAAACTCGCTGGAAGCTTTCAAGCGTCGCAGCGCAGACCCGGTAGCTGACCGCATTGCCCAAGCCCTGGCGCTGGCTCATGAGGTGGGCGGTAACGATCTTTACCAGGTACTACAGTCACTTTCGCAAATGCTGCGCGCTGATTTACACACGCGCGGCGAGCTGGAAGCCCGCCAATCTTGGACAGTTAACGGCGCTAAGGTGGCCGTGGCTGCGCCCTGGATTGTGCTGCTGCTTCTTTCCACTAAACCTAGTGCCGCCAGTGCCTACGCCACCCGCCAAGGTGCCCTGGTGCTACTGATTGGGGCGCTTACCTGTGCGGGAGCCTACTGGCTGATGCTGCGCCTGGGGCGTTTGCATGAAGAACAGCGGGTGCGGTGATGATGCGACAAGTAACTGCACTGGGTTTTGTTATCTGTGCCTTGGGTTCTAGCGGGGTGTGGCTAATTTACCGCGCCCTTTTCCCTTCCCCACCTACCTTGGCTAGCCGCGTGGAACCCTATGTGCATCTGCGTAAACGTAGTGCTAGCGCGGAAAACTCGCGTTCTTTCAGTTCCTTTATGGGGGCCCTGGTGGCGCAGTTGGGGCGGGCGGTAGAAAATACTGGTTCCTCCTCTGGTTCGGTGCGTCGTCGGCTAAACCGCATTAACAGCCCCCTGAGCGTGGAGGATTTCCGCCTGCAACAGCTGGCCTGCGCTGTGGCCGCGCTGGTAGCTACCATCGCCTTTGGGGTGGGGGCGAGCCGTTTCACCCATGTGGCCCCGCTGGGGGTAGTGGTGTTGGCGTTGATCGCAGCGGTTGCGGGACTGTCTGCGCGCGACTGGTACCTGAGCGTTAAAGTACGCCGCTACCAAAAGCAGCTGGTGGATCAGTTGCCTGACACGGTAGAGCTGTTGGCCCTGGCGGTGGGGGCGGGGCTGAGTCCGCAAAACGCGATTGAGCGCGTATGTATGCAGTCCAGCGGGCCTATGCATGACCAGCTGCAAGCCACCTTGTCGCAGATGCGTGCCGGTAGCCGCTTGGCTGTGGCCCTGGAGGATCTGTCTGAACGCAATCAGTTGCCGGCCCTAAGCCGCTTTTGCCAGGCCATGATTGTGGCTATTGAACGCGGCACGCCTATGGCTGAGGTGTTGCGCGCCCAAGCCTATGACGCGCGTGAAGCTGCCCGCCGTGCCTTGATGGAGGAGGGCGGACGTAAAGAGATCGCCCAAATGGTGCCGGTGGTTTTCCTAGTGCTGCCGGTAACGGTGGTGTTTGCGCTCTACCCGGGATTGGCGGTGTTGCACTTTAAGCTGTGAAATTTGCGCCCGTCTCAAGGCGGGGCGGGCGCACCCATAAAGAAATTCAAAGGAGAATGACTGATGAAAAACATGGTGGTTAAGGCTGCCTCAAAGCTGCGTGCGCTGCGTGGGGCCGTTGGTTCCCAGCGCGGTGATGTGCCCGGATGGGTGCTGGTCACCTTGATGAGCGCCGGTTTGGTGGTGGCGTTGTGGACTGTTGCCGGCAAGGTACTTGTGGAAGTGTTCAACAATGCCATCTCTAAAGTCGCTGGCATGGGTTAACGACCAGCTGCGCCAGGTTTTCGGGCTACATTCGGTTTACCGGGCGTGCCAGGCTTTCCGGCTGCGCCAAGTGCGCGCTAACCAGGGCGGCTCTAACCGGGTAGTGCACTCTAACCAGGTGGTGCACTCTAATCAGGTAGGCTCGGTGCTGGTGGAATGGTCGCTAGTGGCGGTACTGGTCATGGCAGTAACTGCGGCCTTGCTACAGCTGACGCTTAGCCTGTACGTGCGCAATATTTTGGCCGACGCCGCCTCCGACGCCGCCCGTCACGCTGCGTTGGTGGGGGCCAGTGACGCTGAGGCCAATGCGCGCGTACAACAGCTATGCCACGGGGCTTTGCGTGCCAACTACCCGACTAAATCTGAGGTTTCTCACCTGCAACGCGGCTCAGTGTCGCTGGTACAGGTGCAGGTCAGTGCCCCTTTACCGGTGATTGGCTTATGGTCTCCCACGGGTAGCGTGGTGGTGCGCGGCCATGCGGTTGATCAGCGTAGCTATCAGCGTTAGGGGCTCGCATGCGCAAGCTAGATTTTCAACGCGGCAGTGCCACAGTGGAATTTATTGGTTGGACCGCCATAGTCGTGATCCCACTGGTGTATTTCATTATTTACCTGTCGTATCTGCAGGCCACGGCGCTGGCTTTAGAGTCGGCGGTGCAGGCAGCTGGTCAGGTGGCTATGCACGCACGCACCCCGGAACAGGTTTCGCAGGCCTACACCGCCGCCCAACTGGCCTTGGATGATCAAGATGTGCAGGCTGATGCCCGCCAAGCCATGCACATTAGTTGCCTTAGCCCAGGTTGCGGCGATGGGCGCGTGAGCATTTCGATTAGCGCCAAAGTGGCCCTGCCGGGAATTGGCCGGGCAGGTCAGGGCTTAGCTCCGGTGAGTTTAAGTGCTACTCGGCAGGTGCAACTAGCTGATACACGCGGCTGGAAAGGGGCTAAATAATGCGCACCTTACACTGTCAAGTGTCCTCTCGAATGCGCCGGGCCTGTGCGAGCCAGTCCGGCAGCACCATGCTGCTAGGAATTGGGGTAGGGGCAGTGGTGCTGGCTTTGATCCTGATTTTGGCTACTGCCACTGCGATTTACCTTGACCTTAAACGCCTAACCTACCTGGCCGACAACTGCGTGGCCTTAGCGGCCCGTGAAGTTGGCAGTGA
>ERZ772999.1996-NODE-1996-length-11430-cov-3.534066_pt1 | contig 11430 bp, 9 predicted proteins | sample MGYA00511467_ERZ772999 | MGnify/ENA primary metagenome ERZ772999 (study PRJEB29015, sample SAMEA2738064) | human oral metagenome | biome: human oral; feature: human-associated habitat; material: saliva | place: China | collected 2218 ...
CCCAAACCCCAAACCCCAAAACCCAAACCCCAAACCCCAAACCCCCAAACGCCCTAACCCCCAAACTCCTCAACCGCTGTCCACTTAGTACTAAATCTCTACTCACTTGATGTTATAATAATCCTATGGAAACTACGCCAACTTTTTTCTTCTATGACCTTGAAACGAGCGGTCTTGACCCAAAAACTGACCGCATTATGCAATTTGCCGGCATTCGCACCGACCTTGACTTTAATCCAATCGGCGAGCCGGTCAATGTGTTAGTTAAGCTGTCTGATGATACTCTACCTAGCCCTGCCGCCATTAACGTTACCGGTATTACCCCACAGTCTACTCAGTTAGACGGCCTGACCGAGCCTGAGTTCTGTCATTTTGTCCAAACCGAAATTTTTACCGAAGGTACGATTGCGGTCGGCTATAATTCAATCCGATTCGATGACGAGCATATGCGTTATACCTTCTATCGTAACTTTTATGACCCCTATGAATGGCAGTGGAAAAATGGCCGTTCGCGTTGGGATTTGCTGGATGTAGTGCGCATGGTCCGTGCACTTAGGCCAGAGGGAATTGAGTGGCCGGTAACTGAGTTCTCTCCCGCATTGAATTCAACGGATTCAAATACCTCGGTTGACGAGGTGTTGGCGCGCTCAAAATCACGTGACTCGTATCTAGAGAAACGATATAAGCCGAATAACCGTCTCGAAAATCTCACTAAAGTCAATCATATTATTCACGAGCATGCTCACGACGCTCTCTCTGATGTTGAGGCGCTCATCTCTGTCACAAAATTATTAGCCGAAAAGCAGCCAAAACTTTACGACTATCTTTTTAATATGCGAAATAAAAAGACGCTCATGCAAAACTTCAACTCAAAGCGCCCCTTCGTTTATACCTCTGGCCGCTACCCTTCACGATATATGCATACTACTGTTGTCGCTCCGATTGGTATCTTGAAAAACGGTAACCTCTTAGTCTATGATTTGCGCTATAACCTTGAAGATTTATTGAAAAATCCTGAAACAACGTGGTTTCCGATCGTAAAGGAGCTGGCCTTTAATAAGTGTCCAGCGGTGGCGCCACTTGGCGTGCTTGATGCAGCATCTGAAATGGACTCCACCGATTTGGCAAACCCAGTTAAGCGCGGCTCAACTGGTTGGGCGAAAATCGGTCTCGAAAAATCCCTCATTGAAAAACACCAAGCCATTCTAAATGCTCATTTGCCAGAGTTCGCTGCAAAAATGCAAAAACTGTTCGAGGAGAAGAAGACTACTTTCGAGAAAGTATCCGATGTTGATGGCCAACTTTATGAGGGGTTCATTCCGGATGGTGATCGACAAAAAATTCGGGACGTGCCGCACCGTAGGGAGAATGAATTAGCCGACTACCACCCAATTTTCGAGGACCCAAGATTATATGAGCTACTTCTACATTACAAAGGTCGCAATTTCCAAAAAAGTCTGAGTGAAACGGAACAAGAAGAATGGGAAAAATATCGTCTTGCGCGCTTGCGTGCCCAGGAAAAAACTTTCATTGCCGAGCTTGAGCGGCTAAAGGATGAAATGAGCCCCAGTATCTTAGAAGACCTTTTGCTTTGGTACCAGAGCCTTGCCTCATATCTTTACAGATAACTGATTTTTTGGTATAATAAAGAGAAGATTCGGGTTCGTTCAAGAGGGGAAGTTGACTCTGATGAAAAGTGCTAATTTCATTTCTTGAACGAGCCTGAAGGAAGGAAAAAATTAATGTCAAAATTAACTATGGATGAACTCCTCGCGAAAGAGGGCGATTCTATCAAACAAGCTATCACCGGTGATACTGTTGATGGTGTTGTGCTTTCGGTCAAAAAACACGAAATTTTGATCGACCTAGGAGCTAAGGGTGTTGGTCTTGTGCCACGTCGTGAAGCTTCATACGCACGCAATCTTGAAGTCGGACAAGCTGTTACGGCTTCCGTGATTGATGCGGAAATGGAAGACGGCTACGTCTTGCTTTCACTTCGTAAAGCTGTGAAAGATAAGGGTTGGGATGAAATCTTGGCTAAGCTAGAAGCAGCTGAAGTTGTTGAGGTTGTGCCTTGTGATGCTAACCGCGGCGGTCTTCTAGTTGAATACGAAGGTATTCGTGGTTTCTTGCCAGTTTCTCAGCTCTCTGCTGAACACTACCCACGTGTCGGCTCGGCTGATAAGGATGAAATCTTGCAACGCCTTAATAGCCTCGTTGGTAAAACAATCAAGGTTCGTATTCTTGATGCAAACAAGAAAGATAATAAGCTAATCTTCTCTGAAAAAGAGGCGGTTAAAGATGGTCTTGCTGCACGTTTTGCTGAACTTAAGATCGGCGATACCGTTAAAGGTATGGTTACTGGTGTTGTTGATTTCGGCGTCTTCGTCAATGTTGATGGCATCGAAGGTTTGATTCACATTTCCGAAATTTCTTGGGAGCGTGTTAATAATCCAGCCGACTACGTTAAAGTTGGTGACGAAATTGATGCTAAAATCATCGCTATCGACAAGGAACGTCTCAGTCTTTCTATCAAGCAACTAACTGAAGACCCATGGCTTTCCGAAGTTGAAAAATTGAAAAAGGGCGCAAAAGTTGAGGGAACTGTCACTCGAATCACCCCATTCGGCGCATTCGTTCAAATTTCACCAGCAGTTGAAGCTCTCGTTCATGTCTCTGAGCTTGGCGAAGGTAACGATGTTGATCCAGAAAAAGTCTTCACTTTGAACGAGCGCAAGAGTTTCAAGGTCTTAGACATCGACAAAGAAAACCGCAAAATTAGCTTAAAGATTGCTTAATCTAAAATCTAGCTAGAAAAAGAACTCCATTTTTCGGAGTTCTTTTTCTACATTCTTTTTGTGCTGCGTTCACTTTTTATTAAGTTTCTTTTCACTCCCATTCCACTTATGCTATAATAAAGCATATGAAGGTACTATCGGCTAATAGTAGAGCTCTGCCCCTAAAGGGTCTAGAGCATCAACTCTCTATCATTTTATCTACTAAGTTTTTTGTACTTTTCTCTTTTCTCACTCTCTCTTTTATGATCTTCCAACTTTTTTCTCCCATCGTTTCCTCTAATGCTGAAACTGAAAACACCGCTAAAGTCTCCACTCCAGCTGGCGCTATTTCTCTTGCCACAGAAGATAACGTTACTATCAACATTACCCCAACTCCAACCCAAAAAATCTATTCTAAAACTACAACTCTAAAAATCACTAACTCCTGCAAAAAAGGTGCTACCATCACTCTCTCCACTAATAAATCCCACAATAACCTCGAAAGACAAGGCGCAGACTCTTTCACTAAGACCATCGCATCCGTCTCGGGGGGGGGTACTTTAACCGATAATTCCTGGGGTTACACCCTAGATAACACTACTTATTCAAAAGTCCCAACCAAAGACCAATCCCCAGCTACCATCTATAACACAAATACCGCTACAGCTTCCTCCACTACTCCAGAAAACCTTAACCTTACTTATGCTGTTAAGACTGATGATACTATTCCTTCTGGTACCTATACTAACGATCTAGTCTATACCGTTAACGTAAAACCAGAATGTCTCCAATACACTCTAAAGTTTAACCTAGATAACGGTACAGGCAAACCAGGTGCAGTCTACACCGATAGACAGCTATCCTACGGTACGAAAGTTAACCTCTCCGACTTCACTCCAACCCGCACCGACTACGAGTTTATGGGTTGGATTGCCACAACGAACAATCCTGCTATCTCCTCAACTATCTATAACCCTACCGCCAACCTTGATGTTAACCCAGCTAACGAAACTGAAGTAACCCTCACTGCTAAATGGAAATATACCAAGGGCATTCACTCCATCGCTAATATGCAACAAATGACCGCTAAAGTCTGCAAAGAATCCACTACCCCAAACCGAACCGCCACAACACTCGACACGGACGGATCGCATGCTGGCGACCCAAACTACGTCCCAACCGTAACTCTCACTGACACTCGAGATAACAATACCTACACCGTCTCAAAGCTCGCTGATGGCAAATGCTGGATGACCCAGAATCTCAGGATTATCGATAAAACTCTCACCCCAGCCGACTCCAATGTCACAGCTAACTACACTGTTCCAGCCTCCTTCGTCTCTGGCTTTGATTCCTACGATACCTCATACGCGTATATAGATAATGCTTATGGTAGCTATTATAGCTGGTATGCCGCTACTGCTGGCACCGGCACTAGATCTCTTTCTACTAATGGTCAGAACACTACCGTCTCTATTTGTCCAAAAGGTTGGAGGCTCCCAACTGGTGGAAATAACGGTGAATTTCAAACTCTCTATAATAACTACAATTCCTCATCTGCTCTAGCATCTAGTCCAGTAAATCTCACTCTTGCCGGCAACTTGAATAGTGGCTCGCGCTTCTTTCAGGGCATCTACGGCTACTATTGGTCCTCTACGGTAGACTCAGGTAACTATGCTTACTATCTGAATCTGACTACCTCGGATGCCTACCCCACGAACATCAATAATAAACACTACGGGTACTCCGTACGTTGTGTCGCTGACGACAAGCTTACTTTTGATGATATCGCCAACATGCAGGATGTGACTCCCGAAATCTGTGCAAAAGCTCAAACTCATCAAACTACAACTCTAAGAGATATTCGTGACGGTAATACTTACACCGTAGCTAAGTTAAGAGATGGCAAATGCTGGATGACCCAAAACCTTCGTATTGTCAATAAAACCCTCACCCCTGCCGATTCTGACGTTGTTTCAAATTACACCATCCCAGCTTCTTCTGTTTCCGGTTTCTATACAAATAACATTTCAAATGCCTATGTTAACGCCGAGGGTGGTTTCTATACCTGGTATGTTGCTATTGCTAGTACTAGCTCAGGATATTCGATCTGTCCGAAAGGCTGGCGCCTACCATATGGTTCGTATGGTGGTGAGTTTCATGCTCTTTCTAATAGCTATGGCGGTTACTTATCCGCTCTAACATCCAATCCAGTCAACCTCACTCTTTCTGGTTTTGTTCTTGATAGCTCCTACAGTTTCTATGGCCAGAATGGATATTATTGGGCATCAAATTCGAATAATTCCGATACTGCATATTCTATGCAGCTGGTTATTGGAGGGAATGTGCGCCCAGATATGTTCTCTAGCAAATATGCTGGTTTTTCCGTACGTTGTATCGCTCGCTAAAACTTACCAACCTCTAAACGTCTCAACTCTAACGGGTCTAGCCTAATTGATTATTATATAACCCGTCAACTCACTACAAAGCTCAACTAGTGCTATAATAAATATATGACAAAAGAACTAGAAAACATCGTTTCGGTAAATAACTTCAAAATGGCTTTTAATGGCAAAATAGTCATTAAAGACATGTCTTTCGTAGTAAAACGCGGTGAGATTTTTGGTCTGCTTGGTTCGAATGGTTCTGGTAAAACCACCACTATCCGCACTTTGCTCGGCCTCTATCAACCGACGGGAGGCGAGCTACTGATTAACGGTGAAAAATATGACCCAACAAAAGTTAAGGTCGGCTATCTGCCTGAAGAGCGCGGACTCTATAAAAAAGAAACCGTCATCGACACTATGGTTTATTTCGGTGAGCTCAAAGGTCTTAAAAACCCAAAGGCCTGGTCACTGAAATTCCTAAAACGTGTTGGCATTTTCGATAAAGCTGATGAGAGAATCGAAAAACTTTCTACTGGACAGCAACAGAAAGTCCAGCTTGGTATTACTATCATGAACCAGCCTGAACTACTAATTTTAGATGAGCCAACCAAAGGCTTTGACCCAGTTAACCGTAAGCTTTTGATGGATATTATCGATGAGCTACACGAAAAAGGCACTACCATCATTTTGATTACGCACTACATGGATGAAGTTGAGCGACTCTGTGATTCAGCAGTCCTTCTAAAAGACGGTGTCGTACGCGCTTCCGGCTCGATTGAAAAAATTAAACAAGAATTTCATGGTAAAAATTTCGATCAAATTTTCGTAGAAATTTATGGAGAAACCGACAATGCATAAAATCTGGCTAGTTACTAAATTTGAAACTCTAAGGCAGCTCAAAAAGCCAACATTTTGGATTGCACTTCTATTTTTACCGTTAATGATCATTGGTTTTGCTGGCTTATCATCGTTTTCTAGTGGCTCATTCGGCCGTGAACTTGCAATGAACAGTCGTAAAACAAATGACAATATCATCGGCTTTACCGACCAATCTAACATTATCAGTGACGCAGTTCTGACTGAAAAAATCTTAAAAATCACTTCAAAGGAAGAGGGTATTTCTCGTCTTAAAAACGGTGAGATTTCAGAGTATTATTATATTCCAGAAAATTTTTCTGAAACTAAAAAAGTCGAAAGCTACACTCTCGAAGCCGAAGAAAAAACTCTCTTCACACAATCTTCTGGTAACATTACCGCCTTGCTCATGTCGTCCGCTATGACTCGGGTGAATCCGAATGACGTTGCAATTTTAACAAATCAAATTAAAGTTGAAAATACTACTTTTTCTAAGACCGGCGAACAAACCAACCTGCTCGGTAAAGCGATTGCGCCAATCGCAATTCTAGCGATTTTCTATATTTTAATTTGTGTGTTTGGTAATCGCATGCCGATGGCAGTTGTGGAGGAAAAGGAGAATCGCATTTCGGAAATGATTTTAACGGCCGTTTCTGCAAAAGAGTTAATGATTGGCAAAATTATCGCACTAATTTTACTTGGCCTTTTGCAAATTACCGTCTTTGTCATCCCCGTACTTTGCCTAGTATTCCTTAACCGTGAAAATCCAATGATCTCAAACATATTTAGCCTAATTGAGTTTGAGCCAATTTCAATTATCGCTAACCTAACCCTACTTGTTTTTTCCTATATTTTATTTACTGGTGTTTCAGTTCTCGTCGGCTCAATGATGCCGACTGCCCGCGACGCTTCGCAGTATATGGCAGTGGTAATGATTAGCTTGATGTTGCCCTTTTTCTTCCTCTCGGAAGTTACTTCAACTAATGCTACCATGCTCACATATGGCCTCTCCTACTTTCCGTTATCTGCACCAATCGCCATGATGTTACGCAACGCCTTTGGACTTTTGCCATGGTATGAATTTGCGTTAGGTCTTATCGAAATCGGGCTGTTTGCCGTTCTATCAATCTTTCTTGCGGCTAAAAGTTTTCAGAAAAACGCAATCAACTTTTCGCTACCAAAAATAAGGCTAAGGAGAGCTAAATGAAATCTGAAAAAATAAAAAAAATCATCACGTTGCTGATCGTGTTGATGGCTGTTTGTGGCCTGATGTTTGTCATATTTAATTCACTAAAATCGAGTGATAAAAAAGAGCGAAAAGATAACACTGAATCACTAGCAAGTGCTGAAAAGCGCGCTATTGCGCCAGTTAATAAGACTGCAAGTGAGCGTACTATTACGCCAGCTAAAGCCGGTTCAGTTAACGTCTATATGTTTTGGGGTGAGGGTTGCCCGCATTGTAAGGCGCAGTGGGAATATCTTGAGTCAATTCGTAAACAATATCCAAACGAGTTTCAAGTTTACGGCTTCGAGGTTTGGCATAATAAGAATAATCTAAAGCTCGGTAATAAATTCGCTAAAGCGGTCGGGGATACTGAGATCCAATCTGTGCCGTACACAATTATTGGTGACCAGAAATTTGATGGTTTTTCTGATGGTGAAAAACTACTGGAAGCGATACTTCAGGCTAAAGATAAAAAGACTGATATTTATTTCGATAAAATCAATAAAAATTAAATTATTTTTCTTTTGGAAATAGTGGCGTTTCTGGCGCTGCTATTTTTTCTGCTGTAAAAATTTCTTCCACAGTTTTCGTAATTGGCAAAAATGGCTTTAGTAGGTGATTGGCTGCTAGCAGGTCAGCTACTAGTTCTGCCAGTAATTTTTTAGCTGTCACTGGGTCTTCTTTCGCAACCGCCCAAGGTTTTGTTTCTTCAATTCTCTTGTTGATGGCCTGGATTTTCGACCAAGTATATTCAATTCCATTCGTAAATTCAAATCGATCCATTAAGTCAGTGTAGCTTTCATCAAACTGTTTTTCAAAACACCCATTCTTGAGTACGCCGGCCTCATTAAGTTCTGCTGCTGTCAGTTGATTTTTTTGGCAGAGGGTAGCTAGGCGTTGCACAAGATTGCCGTAATCGTTTGCAAGTTCATTGCTATAAGCGTTATCATATTTTTCCCAAGTAAAATCACTGTCATTAAAAGTGTCAATGTGGCGCGTGAAATAATAGCGGAACGCGTCAAGTCCATGTCGCTCAATTACTTCATTTGGATCGACTACGTTGCCAATACTTTTACTCATTTTTTGGCCATTACTAAGAATAAAGCCGTGGCAAAGCAGAGTTTTTGGTAGCGGCAGACCGAGTCCGAGCAGCATTGCTGGCCACAGAATCGCATGAAATCTCAGAATATCTTTTCCAACCACTTGCACATTTGCTGGCCAAAAATCGCTGATGTCCTGGTCTGGATAACCTAAAACTGTAATGTAATTGGAAAGAGCATCCATCCAAACATACATTACTTGGTTAGTATCATTCGGTACCGGAACGCCCCATTTCAAATGAGCCGATGGGCGCGAAATCGACACGTCTGGCGCACTTTCGAGCAACTTAATGATTTCTTGCTTCCGAAACTCGGGCAAAATTTTTAATTCATCACTTTCAATTTTTGCTAAAATCTCAGTTTTAAAATCGGCAATGCGATAGTAATAATTCGACTCCACTAAATGCTCGTAAGGTTTTTGGTGGTCAGGGCAAATTCCATTATTTTCCTTATATTCCGTGTCAGTAATAAATCTTTCGCAGCCGTCACAATACCAACCTTCATATTCGCTGGAGTAAATATGATCTTTTAATTTTTCCCAAATCGCTTGCACTCGTTTTACATGATCTGTGTTTGTAGTACGAATAAAATCGGTATAATGAACACCTAGCTTATGAATGAATTTCTGAAATTCAGCCGAGTTTTCGTCAACGTAATCGCTAGTTTTTTTGTTCAATTCGGCAGCTTTTTTCTCAATTTTATTGCCGTGTTCGTCAGTCCCGGCCTGAAATCGCACCGTGTCACCTTGCATTAAACGATATTTTGCATAAATGTCAGCGAGCAGATAATCTTCGGCGTGTCCAAGATGTGGTGCGCCATTAACATAAGGGATTGCGGTAGTTATATAAGTCTTCATATTATTCCTATTTTCGCTATAATTATAACATTTTTCAATGTATAATTAAAGCATGAACGAAAACCCAATCGAAAGCTCAATTAAGGACCCAATCGAAAGCTCCATCGAAAGCTCAATTAAGGACCCAATCGAAAGCTCCATCAAAAATCCAAACGAAAACTTAGTCGATAATTTTGTTGATCATAAAAAAATAAATAAAAATGACGGCACCGTTTTAATTATTGCGATTATCATCTGCACTATAGTTGCCGTTGGCGGCGCTATCGTTGCACTATTTATCGGTGAAAAAATGAAAGCCGAGGAACGCGAAAAACGTTCTAGCGAAGTAGTGGTTGAGAATGAGGGCGAGCTCACAAAGAAAAAATATGGCAAAACAAAAGTACAAACTGAAGTTAAGACTGAAGATGAAGTGAATGCATCGACTGCTGAAAAAGATGCCGAAACTTCGGAAAAAGACAAAGTGAAATATCTCGCTCCTGAAGGTTGGGGCGTGAAATTTAAATATCCAGAAGGCGTAATCGATGTTAAATATGATTTGCAACAGGCAAATTATGATGGCCAGCTTCAAATTCTAAGTATTGCTACAAAAGAAAAAATCTATGATGTTAATATCTGCGGCGGCAAAGAAGCGTATAAGCATTATCCATTTTTCCTTGGCTCGGTCTCGCGCTGGAATCCAAAAGAGAAGCATGAAGAATGGGAAGTCAGTCCACTCTCGGCCGGTGCGATTTTATCGCTCAAGGTAGAAGGTATCGAGTATTTTGTTAATCCAAACTACGGTAATGGCTGTGAGATTGGTGGTCAAAATCATCCAGCCTATATTGAAGCTATCGAGCTTTCCAAAAAGCTGATCGACAGTATGGAGAAGAAATAAAACAAATTAGGCAAAAACTCTTGAAAAAGTCAAACAATTAGACTATAATCAAAGAGTAATCCTGGGTAGCTCAATGGTGGAGCAAGAAGCTGTTAACTTCGAGGTTGCCGGTTCGAGCCCGGCCCCAGGAGCCAAGCTGCACTTTTAGATGTTTGATAAAGACCAAAGAATGGTGTTAACAGAGATGGAGACACCCTTTTTTTGTTTGATTTTGAGGTTAGAAAGTAAAAGGTTCAGAAAATGAGTCTTTCGTAATTTTGTCGTATGTATTCGCAGTAATACGCCAACAGAGCAGCCGAAGAGTGAAACTAATTATAATCAAACGCTCTCTGATATAAGTTCTACATTTTAGTTATTGTATTATTTCGTTTTTCGTGCTATAATAGAAGTATATTCGACAACCAGTCGTTCTCCCAACCGAAAGGTCGGGAGGTATTTTTATTTGATTAGTTTCTTAAATCCTGCTTGGATTTTCTTAAAATCACCAGTGGAAAGTTTCCCCATACGGTTATAGAGGCGAGAAACGCTCATCATTCGTATCATATTGGATGAGCCATGCCCAGGAGTCTTTGTTAGTAATGTGTCAGCGAGTGGGAGCCATATTGGACGAGAGTCCATTTTTTTATGCTAAGGTACAAACATTCAGTACTCTTGCCATAAATTTTATCCTTGCGTGTTACAATAAGAGTGTTAGATTTTATCATCTTAAGTCAAATGTTACTTAGGCTGTGAAAAAATATGAAAGAGGCCCATGAATTTAATTTAATTTTTACCCAATTTTAATGCAAACCGGGAGGGGATTTCCACCCCTCCCACTAACCAATGAAGGGACGATATGAAAGAAATCGAAATCGAAAAAAAGTTTTTAATAACGCCAGAACAGGCTCGTATACTAACCGCCGATGTAGCCCCAATAGATATGATAGATTATTACGTCCCGAACGGAAAACCACACATGCAGTTGCGTCTCCGTAAGAAAGGTGATGAATACTATATTACACGCAAGGTTCAACTTGAAGCTGGAATCATGTCTGAGCAAACTCTTGAATTAAACGATGTAGAATTTGAGCATTTGGCAAAGGGTATTCAGACATCAGTGGCAAAGGATCGTTATAAAACGAGTTGGAATGGCATTGATGTTGAAGTTGATATATATAAGGGGCGCCACGTTGGTTTAAATGTATTGGAAATTGAATTTTCGGATAAAAAATTGTTTGAAAGTTTTCAAGATGATTTTAAGGAGCACTTGAAGGATTGCACCGATATCACTGGTATCGAAAAATACGCCGCAGGAAAGTTAGCGGAAATATAATCATCTCCTATTTACGTTTGTTGTTATTCTTAAGTATGGATCTA
>ERZ772999.2008-NODE-2008-length-11394-cov-3.520504_pt1 | contig 11394 bp, 8 predicted proteins | sample MGYA00511467_ERZ772999 | MGnify/ENA primary metagenome ERZ772999 (study PRJEB29015, sample SAMEA2738064) | human oral metagenome | biome: human oral; feature: human-associated habitat; material: saliva | place: China | collected 2218 ...
CTTATGCAGGCGTATGGGCAAACAATATCACCGAGGCTGAAATCCGCAGTCGTGTAAAGAGTGATCCTCACTCTCTTGGCGAGTGGCGTGTGAATGGTGCTCTGCCTCATATCAATGCGTGGTATAAGGCATTCGGTGTGAAGGAGGGCGATAAGCTCTTCATCCCAGAGAACGAACGTCTGAAACTTTGGTAAACGAAACTTGTGATATAAGTTTATGTAGGGTATACGTATCGTTTGCTCATATTAAAACGTAATAGATTTAGTCCCCTCCAATCAGAGGGGACTTTTTTCCTTTATGAAGGATTTATGAAATGTGAATAGATAAGGAAGTTTGCCTTCTACTTTATTCGTGGTTTTATATTATTTAATCTCTCTTGTTTTCCTTATTTTTCTGATGTATTTGTTCAATTGGTAATTAATCACTATCTTTGTATCTGATTTTTTGTAAGTGATATAGGAGTAGGAAAACTCCTAATAGAAGAACAGGATTTATGCCATTAAGATTACCTGATGGACTTCCAGCCATAGACATATTAAAGCGTGAGCATATCAACATAGAGGATAAGCTTGTAAGGGAGGATGATTATCATCCACTTCGCATAGTCATACTCAATCTTATGCCATTTAAGATTACGACTGAAACTGATTTCATTCGCCTTCTTTCTAATAGTCCGCTATTGTTGGACATCAGTTTTATGAAGCTCAAGAGCCATACTTCCATCCATACGCCTGCGGAACATATCAATCGTTTCTATCATACGCTTGAAGAACTCAGCAAGGAGAAGATTGATGGTTTGATTATCACTGGTGCACCTGTTGAAGGAATGCCTTTCGAGGAGGTGGACTATTGGGCAGAACTACAGGAGATATTTAATTGGGCTCGTGAGAATGTGCGCTCAACGCTTTACATCTGTTGGTCGGCACAGGCTGGACTCTATCATTTCTATGACATCCCGAAATATCCTTTATCCAAGAAGATGTTTGGAATCTTCCCTACGATTCCTTTAAAGCCAGAATTGCCTCTCTTTCGTGGTTTTGATGATGTCTTTCGTATGCCTCAGAGTCGTCATACAGAGATAAGACGTGAGGATATTGAGCGAGTTGATGACCTCGAAATCATTGCCGAATCAAAGGAGAGTGGGGTTTCTATTGTAAGGTCACGTAATAGGTATGAATTCTTTATCACAGGTCATTTGGAGTATGCCCCTGAAACATTAGATAGGGAGTATCATCGTGACCTTGGTAAGCGTGATGATGTAGAGATTCCAAAGCATTATTATCGTGAGGATGATCCTATGAAAGGTCCACTTGTTACTTGGCGTGCCCACGCTAACCTACTATTTATGAATTGGGTGAAGCTGATTGCCACACCTTTTAGTGAGTAGAAGAGAAATAGAGTAGGGTTTTTTCTCAATATAATACCCCTTTAAAAGCGTAATCTATAATGATAAAAGATAAAAGTCATATTTATTCCTCTCATTTTACTTCTGGTATAGCTGGAGAGGGTCGTTCTATTGAACTCCTTGCTCCAGCCAAGAATCTTGAATGTGGGATAGCCGCTATTGACCATGGAGCAGATGCCATATATATCGGTGCCTCTCGATTTGGGGCACGCCAATCGGCTGGTAATAGTGTTGAGGATATTGGTAAGTTATGCGAATATGCTCATCGTTATGGTGTCACGGTTCATGTGACCATCAATACGATTATCTATGATGATGAACTGGAAGAGACGCTTGCTTTAGTCCGTGAGTTGGTGAATGTTGGTGTTGATGCCTTCCTTTTGCAAGACATGGGATTGATGAGTAAGGTGAGGGAGATAGTGCCTGATACGATAGCTCTCCACGCCAGTACACAATGTGACACACGTACATGGGAGAAAGCCCAATGGTTGAGCGAGCAGGGTTTTGATCGTATTGTTTTGGCTCGAGAATTATCTGTTGAAGAAATCAGTGAGATACATAAACGTTTGCCTAATCTGGAGTTAGAGACCTTTGTGCATGGCGCATTATGTGTGAGTTATAGTGGAATCTGTTATGCCTCACAATATTGTTTTGGGCGTTCAGCCAATCGTGGTGCATGTTCTCAGTTCTGTCGTTTAGCGTTTGACTTGAAGGATTCAGACGGGAAAACCATAGAACACCAGCGTCATCTTCTCTCATTGAAGGATATGAGTCAGATAGATAATCTTGAGGCACTAATGCGTTCAGGGGCTTGTGCTTTTAAGATAGAGGGAAGACTGAAAGATATAAATTACGTAAAGAATGTGGTCTCGGCTTATAGCCAACGCATTGATGAGATTATCCGCCAATACCCTCGTGAGTTTCGTCGTGCCTCTTTAGGGCGTGTGGCTTATTCGTTTACGCCTAACCTAAAGAAGACCTTTAATCGTGGATATACGAGCTATTTCTTAAATGGTCGACAGGCTGATATCTTCTCCCCTGATACGCCAAAAGCCTTAGGCGAGTTTGTAGGTACGGTGAAAGAGATTAGGCGTGATAGTTTTAATGTGGCTGGTACGTCAAGTTTTGCTAATGGCGATGGGTTGTGTTTCTTGGGGAGTGAACAAGAGGAGAAGAAGGCAAGTAGACAAGTTCATGGTTCCAATAACTCGTCAACTCGTCAACCCGTCAACTCTCCAATAGTCCTCCATGGTTTCCGTGTGAATCGAGCCGTGGGTAATCGCCTTTATCCCTACAAGATGCCACATGGCTTAAAGCCTGGTATGGCATTGTATCGTAATCAAGATCAAGCCTTTGATAAGGAGTTGAGTGGTACTACGGCTATCCGTAAAATCCCTATTGTAATGACTTTCGGGCTTACGGATAATGGCTTTATATTAAAGGTGAGGCTCGTATCTGGTGATGGGATGGAAGATACATTAAGTGCCGAAACACTTATTAGTTTCGATCATCAACAAGCCCAGAAACCTCAACATGATAATATCGTCCGTCAGTTGACAAAACTCGGAAACACGGCTTATGAATGCTCGGATGTTAGACTTGAGGATGGGGTGGAGCAATGCTTTATTCCTAGTAGTATACTTGCTGATTTGCGTCGTGCATTGATAACAGAATTAGACAAGAAGATACAGGAAAGAAAGCGTATCACCATTCACAGAACGACAAGATTGGATAGTGATAAGGCGCAATCCTATAAGTTTGTGAGAGAGGCTAACCCTAGTCAATATCAGGCATTCCCTTACCTTTATAATATCTCTAACGATGTCGCCCGTAAGTTTTACGAACAACAAGGATTAACAAAACCCGATGAGGCTTTCGAGAATCAACACCCACAAGGCGTACAAGTGAAGCGTGGACAAGTGGAGGATGCCTTACTCATGCAATGCCGTCATTGTATTCGTTATTCGTTAGGCTATTGTGTGAAACGTGGAGGAAAGAAACCCACATGGCGTGAACCTCTCTATTTAGAGTTACCCGATAAGCGTCGTTTTCGCCTAGAGTTTGATTGTAAGGATTGCCAAATGAATATCCATCCTGACGTAGAGTAAGTGTGTTTCATCTAACCTTTAACCCCAAACATTCTCACAATATGCGAAGATATTATCCGATATTGATCGTCTTTCTGTTTAGTGTGACACTCATGATAACAGGCTGTTATCATAAGAAGACACCCTCTTCCTTCCGATTACCAGATAGTATTCAAGAGGCACAGATTACACGTAGATTAGAGGCTGGAGGCGACTCTCTTTCAAAGCAAAAAGATAGTACGGAGGATGATTGGCAAGGATCTATAAGTGGGACCGACTCGCTTTCTTTCCGTGTGAAACACCATTACTCGCAAGGCTTTAACTTTGTGGTCAGCTCAGATTCACTTATGCTTATACGCCAACAACCCGAAGAGGCCGTGAATCGAATGAAGACTGATTCGTTCGCCGTGCATGAGGGTAAGGGGATTGTTGTGGCTGATATTCGTATTCTTCCTGACGATAAGAATGATTCTGTATGGGTTCAGATAGCGACTGAAGATTACGCCTTTGGATGGATACATGAAGGGCGTCTTTTGAAGCAGGTAACCCCTGACGACCCCATATCCCAGTTTATCTCCACCTTCTCTAACATCCACTTGCTCATCTTTATGATTATTATTTCTATCATAGGCGTGGGCTATTTGGCACGTAAGATATTAAAGCGTAATGCGCATATTGTCCACTTCAATGACATCAATTCCTTCTATCCTACATTGCTAGCTGTAGTAGTGGCATTATCAGCGGCCTTCTATGCTAGCATACAACTTTTTGCCCCAGAAACGTGGAGGGAGTTTTATTTCCACCCATCGCTCAACCCGTTCTCCCAGCCTTTACTTCTTAATATCTTCCTGGGCTTAGTATGGGCAATGCTGATCATCGCCATAGCCACTATTGACGATGTGCGCCGTTTATTGAAGTCGGGTGATGCCATACTCTATCTTAGTGGATTATCCGCCGTATGTGCCGTTAATTATATCATCTTCTCCGTTCTCACCTTATATTACATAGGTTATATCCTACTTGTCGTTTATATCTATTATGCCTTTCGGATGTATTTACGAAGGAGTAGTGAGACTTATTATTGTGGGAATTGCGGGACTCGCTTACATCGTAAGGGGCGTTGTCCGCATTGTGGTGCGATGAATGAATAGGTTATCCTAATAAATTAGGATTGTGTGATATATATATTCTCTCTATCTTTGCAGAGTGAAATAATACTTAAACGTAAGAAAGCGAAAAAGATATGTTTAAATACCAGTTTAGCTTAGCTTTGTTGATAGCAACAGGCTTGTCAGTAGGAGTTCATGCTGATAATACCATAGCAATAGGTGATACCTCTCGGGTTTATGATATCGATGAGGTATTGGTAATCAATCAGCCGAAAGAGGTCTATCGACTTCGCCAACAGCCTTTGAGTAGTACGTCTTTCGATGGAAGCCAACTCCAGCAATTAAATGTGCAGGACGCTCGCCATTTATCCACCTTTGTCCCGTCATTCGTTATGCCTGAATATGGAAGTCGTTACACTTCCTCTATTTATATGCGTGGTATCGGTTCTCGTGTGAACTCACCAGCTGTTGGTATTTATGTTGATGGAATGCCGATATTGAATAAGAGTGCTTTTAACTTCCACACTTATGATATTGACCGTGTCGACGTATTGCATGGCCCTCAAGGAACGCTTTACGGAATGAATACAGAAGGCGGACTCATTCGTATGTACAGTCGTAACCCATTCCAGTATCAGGGCACAGATGTTAAGTTCTCGCTTGGCACAAAGCTATTGCGCAAGGTGGAACTGAGCCATTATCAGAAGCTCGATGACAAGCGTGCCTTCTCTTTATCAGCTTTCTATGGTGGACAAAACGGGTTTTTCCGAAACCAATTTGACGGAAGTCGTGCCGACCTTATCAATGAGTTCGGAGGCAAGGGACGCTTTATGTGGAAAGCGTCAGACAGATGGATGTTCGATTGGATAGCCGACTATCAATACACTCACCAGAATGGGTTCCCTTACGGACAACTCGTGTCAAAAGAAGAGATTGCATCTGCACCCCTTACCTCGCCTTTATATGCTATGAAAGCTGGCACACAAATGCCCAATCAGAACAGACAGAGCTATTACAGACGTAATATGCTGAATACAGGAATGGGAATCAAGTATGCTGGCAATGGCTTTGACGTGAATAGCATGACTTCCTGGCAATTCCTCCATGACAATATGCTAATGGATATTGATTTTCTCCCACAAGATTTCCTCCATCTTACCCAACGTCAGCATGGTAATAGCATTACTGAGGAACTATCAGTGAAGAGTAATAGAAACGGCAAATGGCAATGGACATTCGGTGCTTTTGGCTCTTATCAATGGTTGAAGACGATGGCGCCCATCTACTTCGATAAGGATATGAATGCAGCCCTGTCAAAGAAGATAACTGACTATGCTTATAACGGGATGCTCAATGCTATGGCACGTGGTATGGTGCCTAGTTTCATAGCACGTGGTATGTCTGAAGAAGCGGCTATGCTAGCGGCTCGCACGCTAGTAGCTACTAATATTGCACGTGCTGGAGGCGTTTCCATTAATATGACGATGGATCCTGTCCCAGGCGTTTTCCGTACGCCAACATTTAACTTTGGTGTCTATCATGAGAGTAATATCGACCTCTCCAATCGCCTAAGAGCTACGCTCGGCTTGCGCTATGACTATTCGCATGTGGCGATAGATTATGCGACTTCAGCTCGTGTCGCATTGCAAGAGCACGTGTTGGGCGTGAATATTAATCCTGTAATCACATCAACGTTGAATCACCATGAGGGTAATCATTTCAAACAATTACTACCAAAGGTTGGACTAACTTATCGTTTCGATGACGGGAGTAACCTATATGCCACATGGTCTAAGGGCTATCGTGCTGGTGGATATAATTTCCAAATGTTCTCTGATATATTGCAGGCTGAAACATCACAAGCCGCACAAAAGGCACGTGCAGATGTGGATATTCAGCATGATGAGGCTTATTATAAGCGAATCGCTAAGACGATAGAATATAAGCCCGAGACGAGTTGGAACTATGAGGTAGGTGCTCACCTCAACCTCTTGGGGCATCAAATTCATCTTGACCTAGCAGCTTATTACATGCAAATCCGTAATCAACAACTCTCTGTAATGGCTGGTAATTATGGTTTCGGACGTGTTATGACAAACGCAGGTCGTAGTCATTCGTGTGGCTTAGAGGCGACTCTTCGAGGTGGAGCGCTTGATAATCGTTTGTCTTATGCCCTTAGTTACGGCTTTACAAGTGCCCAGTTCGATGAGTATTCCGATTCTATCGCTGGAGGCAATAAGGTGAATTACAAAGATAAGAAAGTGCCTTTCGTCCCACAACATACATTGGGCGCAAGTGCTGACTATCGTATTGACGTTGATCCAGCCGCCTTACTCGATGCCTCTTATCGTTTCCATTTACGTAGTGTGACCGTAGGTTTGAACCTCTCGGCACAGGGCAAGACTTATTGGGATGAGCAGAATATGATAGGACAGAACTTCTATGCTGTCTTGGGCGCACATGCTGATGCTGACTTCGGGCAGTTGCACGTGAATCTTTGGGTTCGTAATCTGACTGACACGGAGTATAACACGTTTGCTGTCCAAAGTGCTGCTACGGGTAATAAGTTTACATTTGCCCAGTGCGGTAATCCATTCCAGCTTGGTGTTGACTTTAGATATAAGTTTTGAGGAAGTTGACAAGTAGACAAGTTTACGAGTAGACGAGTGATTAGTTGGATGGAAGTGATGGTGTTGAAGTTGACGAGATAGACGTGTTGACAAGTATGCGAGTTATTTGTTCGTTTATTTACTTCTAGGCTGACGGCTCAATGACACATACGAGTCACGTGCGTGACACGTATGTGTTAACCATGGTGACACATACGAGTAAATCACGTAACACGTATGTGTCATTTTTGTTACCTCCTATTGGTCGATTTTGTATCTTATGTAATTGATTCTAATACCTTGTGTTATAAGTTGTTTCTCATAGTTAGGTAAAGCCTATGTTCTGTTAGGTGTTCCAACCTCGAAGGAGAGGGGTGGGAGGAAGTTATAACCTAACAGGTATGGACAGTTGTAGTTCTGTAAAATCGGCTTTCGTGGCATGTGCGTTCACGCTGAATCCTAGTGTTAAGCCCTTTAGCTTAGGGAAACTATAGAAGACACCCACTTGCTCGTGATAAGGATATTCAAGTCCGTGATTGGCACTATATCCCATGTGTCGGTAAAGATAATAACCGAGTGTGAGGCGAACGGAAACATTCCCATAGTAAACCTCGTGACGTGCCTCGATGCTTGCTGACCACGGACTATGTTTCTCGTCAGTATGTCCGTTTTCTTTATCCATTCTTGCTATCCGATGCGCATATTCTCCGTAGAATAACCCGACGCCAACCCCCGATGCCCAACGGCGAGCATAACGATAGAGGAGATGTGTGTGAAAGGAGTAAGCTCCGTAATAAGTAAAATGTTCTTTACGATAATCAGGCTGTCCCTGAGGGGTATTGAACTGAGTTTGTAACCATTCCTCAAGTAATGTTTTTCCACCTAGTCCGAGGGTAAACTCAGTGAACCAATATTTTTGAAAGGGCTGAGTGGCTTCAGTATTGCGTTTCGCAATGGGGCTTGTGGCTTGTTGAGGGTCGTAAACAAGTCCTACGAACGGACCGAAGTAATTTGCGCCTTTGTTGGGTCGTGCCATAGCTCCATTGCTATGATGTGCGAAGTCTAATCCGCCCTTTACGCTCCATTCTTTCGCAATCTTAACTTGTCCGTACAAGCCAGCGTTGAAATAAATATTTAGGTGTGAGCCGATATATTCATTATCAATATCGTTCTTCTGATTATATTTAAGGCTCGTGTAGGCAATACCCGTTCCTAGATAATATCCCCATTGCCAGTGCTTGCTTCGATAGAGTGGTCGGTTGAAAGTACCATATAAGGTGAGGAAGTTCCCCAGCTTACTGGTATAGTTTACAGGCTGTGCTTCGCCCCATGGATCATCCCTGTGCATGGTTGTTCCATGGTTGAGATGATAGCGCAAACCGAATGAGAAAGTGGGGTAGTTATAGTCATGTGCATACGCATTCTTCGTAGGCGTAACGTTTATTTGTGCAGCCCAAGAATGCGTGTCTTTCGTCTTAGTCCAGATACGTGGCTCCTTATCTAAAGTGAGCGTTTGTGCAGGGATATAGCGGAACTCTATCCCCATCTTCGCAATGGAGAGCGAGTCATTCTCCTCTGCTGTCACATTGATCGAAAGGGTAGAGAGAAGTATGAGGATAGCTGTTCTCACCTTATTATATTATAGCACTTTAATCCTGTAACCCAGTGTTACCTCGAACATATTATTGCGAGCATTTCGCATGAGTTCTTGAGCTTCAGCATTGCGAGCTAGCTTCCTAAAGTAGAGGTTATAGCGTGCTTCAATCTGCCATTGACTCCATTCATAACTAACACCAAATGGGATTGCTACATCACCTTTATATATATAGTCTTTTAGGTTATGCTTCGTGCCATTATCCAGTTTCGCTTTAGCACTGATAATATAGCCTGCGTGTATACCTGTTGTGAAACTCACGGGGAGGTCTATCCAGGGATACCAACGCACGATATAATTGGTGTTGATATAATCTAACTTAAAGTCGTATGGACCATATTTCTGAGATGTTGGTACGCCCGATGCGTTGGTAGTGTTAATGGTGCGATAAACGCCTGATGAACCTTGGTGGCTGTATTGCATCTCAACAGCTAGGGCAATATTTTTGGCTAGGAACACCTCTACATAAGCTCCCCCAACAAGCCCTAACTTGACCTTTCCGTCAATGCCTGGTAGGTTAGATAGATTCAGACCAAGCTTAGGTGCAGCATAGATGTCCCATTGCTCATGCTCGCCAGTTGGCTTAGTATCTTGTACGATAGCATCTTTTACATCCTTGATGCCCTCCTTAACTGCCTGCCCAATCTGCTTCGTGTTATCTTTGTTCAGCACTTGTGCCTGCCCGTTCGTTAATGCCATAAACAAAATGGCTGTAATCAATAGAATCCTTTTCATTCCTTAGGGTAAATGGTTTGGATGCAAAGTTAGTTATTTTTCTCTAAATAGCTGATTTGTGTGTGCTTTATTCTATCTCAAACAGGGAATATCATCTGTACTTCCCATAATTTTCACTTGCTAATAAGATTATTCCACTGATATTCTTTCTCTTTTCGAAGATTTTATATAAATTTGCACTGATAATAAAAGGGAATTAGAACTATTAACAAAAGTGATTCTGCGAGCGAAACCCATCTACTGAATTGACCAGCACAGGTTATTGTTTAAGCTAACGATTATTACTGTACCACGTCTATTATTCTTGCGCTTTCGTTCTTATGCGGAGTGACCGTGATAGGTGTCAGCCTGCAAGCTATTCATTGTTTGTAGGGAGGAGATGATGTTTTCTCTTTTTAGCCTTAATCGGTATCCACGTCTTTTTTTTGTTCTCTTTTCTTATCTAATCTTAGAGTATCTTAATATTATGATTACCCAATGGAAACAAACGAATCGCTGAGCTTAGAAACTTTCCCTAAGAGTTATGAAGCTTGCTTCCTTGAGAATTGTGCAGTGAAAGAAGATTGTCTTCACCATTTATATTTCAAGTTGCAACCAGCTTCCAATACATGGGGAGATGCAATCTATCCCTCGGCACTTATGCCCGAAAACCTTATCAATGGTCGTTGCAGAATGTTTCATGCAAAGAGACTTATCACTTGTTATGCAGGGTTCGCCCACTTCTTTGATGAGGTGCGCCGTAAGGACTTACTCTGTCTCCGCAATGAAGTCTATTCATATTTCCGAGGACGAAGTAATTTCTATCGTTATGGCAATGCAGAAAGAGGCTACCTTTATACGCAGTCGATGGCAGTTGATGTGAAAGCATTATTTATGGAGTATGGCTATAACGAACCTAAATACGAGCGAACATTCAAGTCAATAGTCTTTTACGAGTAGGTATTGACTCTGTCTTAATTTAATGTTCTATTCATTTAAACATGATAAAAATGCTCTTATAGCTTTGTCCGACAGCTCCGGACAGTCTTTCCGACATCCCCGGACAATCATTCCGGCTACTCCGGACATGTTGTCCGGCGCTCTCGGACAACATGTCCGAGTCTTCGGTAATACCGTTAAGGGTATAATATTAAATCTTTAATATTGGTTTATAATTATACAATTTATATCGTATGATAGAAAAGAAAGAGAGAAATTCTAATATAGAGTTATATCGTATCATTGTGATGTTATTGATAGTAATGCATCACTATGTCGTAAATTCTGGTTTATTGGATGAGATGTTTAAAACCCCTTTAGCACCAGAGAGTATATTTTTATATTTGTTTGGGATGTGGGGAAAGACTGGAATTGATTGCTTTGTATTAATCACTGGTTATTTCATGTGTAAATCAAGCATATCTCTTCATAAGTTTGTTAAACTTTTGTTGCAAGTTGAGTTTTACAATATTTTATTCGGCTGTATCTTTTTATATACAGGGTATATGCCTTTGTCAGTTAGTAGCGTAATTCAGATAATCAATCCAATAGCAAGCGTAAATACTAACTTTACAAGTTGTTTCCTTCTTTTCTATTTGTTTATTCCATTTCTTAATATTTTATTAAATAACCTCTCTAAAAGTCAACATCTTCTACTTCTTGTCCTTTCTTTAGGAATATATACCATATTAGGTACAATTCCATGGATAGGTGTAACATTTAATTATGTCACATGGTTTTGTGTATTATATGTTGTTGCGTCATATGTTAGAGTTTATGGAATTTGGCGTAGTGAGGATAAAAAGTTCTGGGGGGG
>ERZ772999.2011-NODE-2011-length-11385-cov-18.920565_pt1 | contig 11385 bp, 10 predicted proteins | sample MGYA00511467_ERZ772999 | MGnify/ENA primary metagenome ERZ772999 (study PRJEB29015, sample SAMEA2738064) | human oral metagenome | biome: human oral; feature: human-associated habitat; material: saliva | place: China | collected 2218 ...
CGGATGAGAGCATGCCGGCCAGGATGCCGAAGTACCTGTGGATCACCCTGGTCGTGCTGTTCCCGACCATCGGCCCGATCGCCTGGATCATCTTCTCGCGGGTCAAGGCCGCTGAGGAGCGCGGCGGCTACGTCGAGCCCACCGTGTGGTCCTCCAAGGAGGGCACGACCTTCCGTCGCCCGCAGCGCCCCCGGCCCGTGGCGCCCGACGACGACCCGGAGTTCCTCAGGGACCTGGAGCAGGACATCCGCCGTCGCAAGCACCACCCGCCAGAGCCCACCGGCGGTCACGGCACCAGCAATGACGGAGTTGACGAGGATCCTGAGGCCGGCGAGACGGGCGGGACCGACCGCTCCGGGACCGACTCACACTGACCAGCACTGACGGGTGCGCGCCGGCCCGGCCCCGGCGCTCCGGCCTCAGGGCAGGGCGGGGCGGGCCTGGGGCCAGGGGGTGGTGTCGACGTCGTATCCGTGGGCGGCGGCGTGGATGAGCCAGTCACCGGGGATCCAGGTGCGCCCGACGAGCTGGGGGTGCTCGGGCATGAAGCGCACCGACCACAGGATGAGGACGAGCTCGGCCCACTGGGCCCGGATCTTCAGGCGCACCGAGCCGGAGGCGTTGGCCGCGGCGACGACGATCTCGCCGGTGGCGGTGAGCTGGACCTCCTGGATGTCGGCGTAGGAGATGGGCATGACGCCCTCCCCCGTGCCCAGGTAGATGCCGTGGGTGGACACACTCAGGCGGGCGCCGGCCAGGTGGCGCCACTTCTCGACGGCGTCGGCCTCGGCGGCGCGTCGTCGCCGGTGGTTGAGGTAGGCCTGTCCGCCGAAGAAGGCGGCCGTCAGGGCCAGGCCGACGGGGCCGCCCGCCAGGAAGAAGCCCCGGGAGGGGTTGTAGGTGGCGTCCCCGCGCCGCCACATGAGCAGCTCGGCGTCGCAGGTGGCCAGCATGACCTCCCCGGATCCCAGGGCGGGGCGCACGGGGTCGATGGTCGGTGAGACCGGGTTGGGGCGGCGGCCCTGGCGGGTGGCGGTCAGGACGGCGGCGGTGTGCCACCACACGAAGTCCTGTCCGGTCCAGGGGCGGCGCGGGGCGGGGCGGGCGCGGCCGGGCCGGCTGACCTCGCCGGACGGGCCGGTGCGCACGATCTCGCCGCCGAGCGGGCGCGAGGGCGGCTGCTGGGTCACCGGGCCGCCTCGGCGTGCCCAGTGGGGCTGACGGGGCTGGCAGAGCTGCCGGGGCTGCCGGGGCTGACACTGCCCGCGGTCTGGGCGGAGGAGGTTCCGGGCACCATGTCGCGGGCCTGGCGCAGCAGGTCGCCGGCCGGCTCCCAGTAGGCCAGCCCCACCAGGGTGCGGTCCTCGAAGGTCAGGGAGGTCAGGGAGGCCAGGGCGCACTGGCGGCGGCGCGGGTCGTGGGCCAGGGGGCGCCCCTCCAGGAAGAGGCGCAGCGACCAGACGGGCAGCTGGTGGGAGACGAGGAGCGCCTCGTGGCCCTCGGCGAGGTCGAGCGCGGAGACGACGGCGCCGCGCATGCGCTCGACGATCTCCCGGTAGGGCTCCCCCCAGGAGGGGCGCAGCGGGTTGAGGTAGCTGGACCAGTAGGTGGGGTGGGCCAGGATCCAGCGGTTGCGGTTGACGGCCACGCCCTCGAAGGAGTTGCCGGCCTCGATGAGTCGGGGATCCGTCGTCGGCGCCAGGCCGAAGGCGGCGGCGGTGGGGGCGCCGGTCTCCCGGGCCCGCTCCAGGGGTGAGGTGATGACCCGGGTGATGTCGTGCCCGGAGGCGGACAGGACGTCGGCGACCTGCTGGGCCATCTGGTGCCCCAGGGCGGACAGGTGGTACCCGGGCAGGCGGCCGTAGAGGATGCCGCCTGGGTTGTGCACCTCGCCGTGCCGCATGAGGTGGATCGTCGTGCGCGCCATGCGGCGATTCTCGCACGCCCAGCGGCAACGGTCAGCCACCGGGGACCGTAGGGTGTTCCCATGACGACTCGCAGCGCATGGGGTCTCGGCCTGGCGACCGTGACCGACGACGGCAACACCCTCGACGTGTGGTACCCCCGACCGGTTCTCGGCGACGAGCCCGAGGACGGGCACGCAGACCTCCTGGCCTCCCTGAGCGCCATGGAGCGGCGCGATGAGGCCCGCGGCGTCCACACCACCGTGGTGCGCACCTGGGCCGACCTCGACGACGCCCCCCAGACCGTGGCCGGCGCCTACCTGCGCCTGCACACGCTGTCCCACCGCCTGGTCAAGCCCAACACTGTCAACCTGGACGGGATCTTCTCCCGCCTGCCCAACGTGGTGTGGACCTCCGCCGGCCCCTGCCGCGCCGAGGACTTCGAGACCACCCGCATGCGCCTGCGCGCCGCCGTGGGGCGCCCCGTCCAGGTGCACTCAGTGGACAAGTTCCCCCGCATGACCGACTACGTGCTGCCCTCGGGGGTGCGCATCGGCAACGGCGCGAACGTGCGCCTGGGCGCCTACCTGTCCGAGGGCACCACTGTCATGCACTCGGGCTTCGTCAACTACAACGCCGGGACGCTGGGGCGCTCCATGGTCGAGGGCCGCATCTCCCAGGGGGTCGTCATCGGTGACGGCTCCGACGTCGGCGGCGGCGCCTCCACGATGGGCATGCTCTCGGACGGCGGGCGCCAGCGCGTGGCCCTGGGCAAGCGCTGCCTGCTGGGGGCGAACTCGGGGCTCGGGATCCCGCTGGGTGATGACTGCGTCGTCGAGGCCGGCCTGTACCTGACGGCCGGCACGAAGGTCTCCCTCATGCCGCAGGGCGGCGTGGTGCCCGGCAACCACGGCCTGTTCAAGGAGCCGCGCGTGGTCCCGGCCCGCGAGCTGGCCGGCGCCTCCAACGTCCTGTTCCGCCGCAACTCCCAGTCCGGCGCCGTCGAGGCCCTGGCCCGCGGCGGCAAGAGCATCGAGCTGGGCTCGCCCCAGCACGCCGGCCAGTAGGGCTCTCCTCCTACTCCCCCGCCGCCACGCTTCTCGTACCGGCCGTCTTCCGCCTCAGCCGCGGAAGGCGGCCGGTCGCGTCGGACGCCTTCGAAGGACAAGGCGAATTCCCCACACCAGCATCACAGTGTTCGTTATCATAGTGATTGGTTGTTATACGCAATGGAGGGGAGGGCAGATGGCTGCGACATCCACGGCCGCCCGTGTCCCCGACGTCACCCGGCCCGTCGGTGACGCGCTTCCTCCCCGGCGCAGGCGCCGCACCCCCGTGTGGGCCTCACAGCGCGTCCTCAAGGCGACGATGGCGATCACCGGCACGATCATGGCCCTGTTCGTCGTGGTCCACATGGTCGGCAACCTCAAGGTTCTCGCGGGCCCGCAGGCCTTCAACGGCTACGCCGCCTGGCTGCGGCAGGTCGCCTACCCGCTCCTGCCGCACGAGGGGCTCCTGTGGGTGATGCGCCTGATCCTGGGAGCCTGCGTCGCGGCGCACGTCGCGGCGGGAATCGCGCTGTGGCGCCGGGCGAGGAGCGCTCGTGGGGCCTTCAGGCGCCGGGCCCTGCCCGCCCGCACCATCGGCGCCCGCTCCATGCTGGCGACCGGCGTCCTCATCGGGGTCTTCGTCCTCATCCACGTCCTCGACCTGACCATCGGCCGCCTCATCGCCCCTGAGGGCTTTCAGGCGCCGACGACGTCGAACGGCGAGCTGCAGGTCAGCGCCTACCACAACCTCGTGGCGAGCCTGTCGCGCCCCGGCATGGCGCTCTTCTACAGCCTGGTCATGCTGGCACTCTCCCTCCATCTGGCGCAGGGCCTGTGGAACGTGGTCATCGACCTGGGCGGCACCGGCCCCAGGCTGCGCAAGGCCTGCCGCGCCCTCGCCCTGGGCGTGGCCCTGGCCGTCGCCGTCGTCAACGGCCTGCTGCCCGTCCTCATCTGCACGGGGGTGATCGGATGAACGCGAGTGTGCCGAGCGCCGTCGGTGGCCTCTACGACGTCGGCGAGGACCTGGACGCGCACCTGCCGGACTGTCCGCCCGAGCAGGCCTGGGCACGCCGGCGCGACGAGTACCGCCTGGTCAATCCCGCCAACCGCCGCAAGCTGACCGTCATCGTGGTGGGTGCCGGACTGGCCGGTGCCGGGGCGGCCGCGACCCTGGGGCGCCTGGGCTACCGGGTGGAGTGCTTCAGCCTGCACGACGCCCCGCGCCGCGCCCACTCGGTGGCCGCACAGGGTGGGATCAACGCCGCCCGGGCCCGCAAGGTCGACGGCGACTCCCTGACGCGCTTCGTCAAGGACACCGTCAAGGGCGGGGACTACCGGGGACGGGAGGCCGACGTCGTGCGCCTGGGGCTGGAGTCCGGCCGAGTCATCGACCACATGGAGGCGATCGGGGCGCCCTTCGCCCGCGAGTATGGCGGCCAGCTCGCCACCCGCTCCTTCGGCGGGGTGCAGGTCTCGCGCACCTACTACACGCGCGGACAGACCGGCCAGCAGCTGGAGATCGCCTGCGCCCAGGCCCTCCAGGAGCAGGTCGCCGCCGGGAGCGTCCGCATGCACACCCGCACCGAGATGCTCGACCTCATCGTGGCCGACTCCCGCGCGCAGGGCATCGTCACCCGGGACCTGCTCTCCGGCGAGGTACAGGCCCACACCGCGCACGCCGTCGTGCTGGCCACCGGCGGCTACGGCAGCGTCTACCACTACTCGACCCTGGCCATGGCCTCCAACGCCACTGCCACCTGGCGCGCCCACCGGCGCGGGGCGGCCTTCGCCTCGGCCTGCATGGTGCAGTTCCACCCCACGGCCCTGCCGGTGAGCTCCCACTGGCAGTCCAAGACGACGCTCATGAGCGAGTCGCTGCGCAACGACGGGCGCATCTGGGTGCCCGTGCGCCCCGGGGACGAGCGGGCCCCGAACGAGATCCCCGAGGACGAGCGCGACTACTACTTGGAGCGCAAGTACCCGGCCTTCGGCAACCTCACCCCGCGCGACGTCGCCTCGCGCAACGCCCGCGAGCAGATCGAGTCCGGCCGCGGCGTCGGGCCGCTGCGCAACTCGGTCTACCTCGACTTCCGCGACGCGCTGGAGCGGCTGGGCAAGGAGACCATCGCCTCGCGCTACGGCAACCTGTTCGAGATGTACCTCGACGCCACCGGGGAGGACCCCTACGAGGTGCCCATGCGCATCGCCCCGGGAGCCCACTTCACGATGGGAGGGCTGTGGGTGGACTTCGACCAGATGTCCACCATCCCGGGACTGTTCGTGGGCGGGGAGGCCTCGAACAACTACCACGGCGCCAACCGCCTGGGGGCGAACTCGCTGCTGAGCGCCAGCGTGGACGGCTGGTTCGTGCTGCCACTGGCCGTGCCGAACTACCTGGCCGGGCTGGTGGGCAGTAGGCCCCTGAGCCCCGACGCACCGGAGGCACTCCAGGCCGTGGCCGACACCCGCAAGCGCATTGAGGCGCTCATGGCGGTGGGCGGGACCCACCGCCCCGTGTGGTTCCACCGGCGTCTGGGTGAGATCCTCTACGCCGGCTGCGGGGTCAGCCGCTCCGAGGCGGGGCTGCTGCGCGCCCTGGAGGAGGTGCGCGCCCTGCGCGAGGAGTTCTGGGCCGATGTCACCGTGGTCGGTGGCCAGGCGCGCCTCAACCAGGAGCTGGAGAAGGCGCTGCGGGTCGCCGACTTCCTGGGGCTGGCGGAGGTCATGGTCCTCGACGCCCTGGACCGGCGCGAGTCCGCCGGCGCCCACTTCCGCGAGGAGTACGCGACCCAGGGCGGCGAGGCCCAGCGCAATGACGAGACGTGGTGCTCGGTGTCGGCCTGGCAGACCGGGGACGATGGCGGGCACACGCGCCGCACGGAGCCGCTGAGCTTCTCGCTGGTGCCCATGCAGGTGAGGGACTACCGATGAGGATCGAGCTGGAGATCTGGCGTCAGGACGGGCCGCGGGCGCGGGGCTTCTTCGAGAGCCACGTGGTGGAGGACGCCGAGCCGCAGATGAGTCTGCTGGAGCTGCTCGACCGCCTCAACGACCAGATCATCGAGGACGGCGGCGAGCCGGTGGTCTTCGAGTCTGACTGCCGGGAGGGGGTGTGCGGGGCCTGCGGCTTCCTCGTCAACGGGGTGCCGCACGGGCCGCTGGACACGACCCCGGCCTGCCGTCAGCACCTGCGGGCCTTCCCTGGAGTGACGAGCTTCCGGTTGGAGCCGTGGAGGTCGGCGGCCTTCCCGGTCATCCGGGACCTGGTGGTGGACCGCACGGCACTCGACGAGCTCATCCGGGCGGGCGGAACCGTGGACGTGGCCGCGGGGACCGCCCCGGACGCCGACGACGTCGCCCAGGGGCACCTGCAGGCGGAGCGAGCACTGGACTTCGCCGCCTGCATCGGCTGCGGGGCCTGCGTGGCGGCCTGCCCCAACGGGGCGGCGGCGCTCTTCGCGGGGGCGAAGCTGGCGCACCTGTCGCTCATGCCGCAGGGGCGTATCGAACGAGGCCGTCGAGCCCGGGCGATGACGCGGGAGCTCGATGCGCTCTTCGGACCGTGCTCTGAGTTCGGCGAGTGCCTGCCGGCCTGCCCGGCGGGGATCCCGATCGAGGCGATCGCGCTGCTCAACCGGGAGGTGCTGCGCGCAGGTCTGCGCGGGGCGACCCACGACGACTAGGGCCCGTTGCACAAGGAGGGACGCATCCGCGAGTTCGTACCTTAGGTCGCGCGTTCGTACCCTTTACCCCTCGAACGCGCGGGCTAAGGTACGACCGCGACGTCGACGACCGGGGAGAAGCGGGGCTCAGGACTCGGGCTTGTGGGCCACGAGGGCGATGCCGACCATGTCCTTCTCGTAGCGCTTGAAGGTGGCGGCCATCTCCTGGACGCGCCGGCGCAGCGCCTTGTCGGCGGCGACGTTGCGCGCGATCCGCAGGAAGCCGCCCAGTCCCTCGTCGCGGATGTTGCGTCCGACCTTGAGCAGGGCCATGGGGGCGGTATCGACCCAGTCGACGACGAGTCCGGCGCCCTCCATGAGCTCCTTCCAGGCGGCCGCGGTCATGGGGCGGGCGTTGACGTGGATGGAGCGCGCCAGGTCGCGGCGCAGCTGGGTGTAGTAGTCCTCGTCGATATCGTCGGGGGTGACGCCGAGCTCGTGGATGGCGTAGCGCCCGCCGGGGCGCAGGACGCGGGCGGCCTCGCCGACAATGGCGGCCTTGCCCTTGTCCCCCTGCATGGTGAGCATGGCCTCGCCGACGACGACATCGGCGCTGGCCTCGTCTAGGCCGGTGTCGGCGGCCTCGCCCTGGCGGACGGTGCCGAGGTCCCCGACGACGGCGGCCACGCGCCGGGCGGCGTCGGGGTCGCGGTCGATGGCCGTGTAGGAGGCGGGGTGGGCCTTGATGATCTCGGCGGCGGTGCGCCCCAGGCCCGGGGCGAGCTCGACGACGTCGGCTCCCGCCAGGCCGGCGTGGCTGAGCATGGCGGCGGAGAGGGCGGCGCCGCCGGGGCGCAGAACGCGTTTGCCGGCGCGGGCCAGGACCCAGTGGCCGGGCGCGGAGGCGATAGGGCGGTCGGCGTGGGGCAGCGGCAAGTCGGTGGAAGTGGCGGAGGCAGCAGGCTTCTTGCTCATAAGGCCAGCCTAACCTCTTTGCAGTGGAGGTCGATAGGACGTCACCCGGGGCAGGGCAGTCGAATCTGCGGCGGATGCTCGCGCATGCTGCCGACAAGGTTTCAGCGGAAGTACGGAGACTTCTCGCTACGCTGGCCACTCTATGAGCCAAGGAGGACTCCCGCGGAGCTCACGAACCTCTTCGCCGACTATGCCGAGAGCCACGCCTGGACGAAGAATCCCGAACCACCCATACCCAAGTTGCGGACCGGCCGCCACGGCCGACCGGCGCCCGCCGATGACATGATCCTCAACATCACCCCCGACCTCAGACCGCGCGAGACGGAACCATTGAATAACTACGTCAACGTTCGCATGTGGTACCTATTGAGCTCCCGTGCGGAAGCGTTGGCAAAACGTTAACGAAAGACCAACAAACATCTGGATGCATACAGCCCCCAACAAGGCTGATGAATGTCAGCACGGGAATCCACACCACCCTGTCCTCGATTTTATATAATCGTGACATGACTACGGCAGTCCCACACCCCAGTACCAACCCCGCAGAGCACACCGAACCACCCCCGCGCCCATCTCGACGAAAATTGCTGACAACAATCGGATGCAGCACACTCGCAGTAGGCCTTACTATCGGGGGTGGCCTTACCTGGGCATATGGCCCAGGAGGCCCCCTGTCATATGAGGCGAGACGACTGAGGGCCCTCAAGAATGACCCGATGGGAAAAAAGAAAATCCTCGGCCACGAGGCTATTCAGACCAACGACTCCCCGCTCCCAAAATGGTTTGAATATAAGTATCCAGGACTTCGCCTGAGACGGTGGTTCAGAGACGACAACACAGATCCAAAAGAACTCAAGAATCAGTTTACTGAGTACGCTGAACATCACGGATGGGAGAATGATCCAGGGCCAACCACCCCAGCCTCATGGGTTGGAAGACATGGAGGTACGCGACCCATTGATGACATGTTTCTCGCAGTATATTTTTCCTCTGACGACCCCACCACCCCACCCAATGCAGGCAACAATAGCACCGTCATACTACTATGCTATGTCTAGATACCTAAATTGACTCTTCGTGTTTGAGGGCGTGTAAATGGGGCTTATCGTGGGGTTGAGGTGGTTGGTTCAGCTGGTCTTTGAGGCGTCCGGTATGGACGAGACTGCGGATGGTGTAGTGGGTGAGGCTGCGAAATCCCAGGCGATGCCGCGTAGGTTCCGTTGATCGCCTCGATGGGGGGCGCTGGAGGCGCTGCAAGGGGCGGTCAAAGTGGGTCAGGACGGCCTGAGTGTCGGCAAGTGGACCAGCCCTGGTGCGCAGGGTGCGGCTGGCCTGGTAGAGCCGGCCCCGGTCCCGCCGGCACGTGATCGCTCGTTAGGTGCGGCGGCGGCACTGATTGAGTTTACTAACAGCAGGAACACGACGGGGAAGGGGTCTATGACTGCCCAAGCCTTGGGGAGCTCCTCGCCGGCGGCGCTCTTGAACCCGATGAAAACGCCCATCACCATCACCTCAATGAAAAATCGAGAAGAACACCGACAAACATCGGAGCACAAATCTATGCAGCCCCCGTTCGCGAACATTATAAAATAGCAACATGACTACGACAGTCCCAGAACCCCACACCCCTACGCCAGAAACCACGGCCCCACCCTCACGTCTATCTCGCCGCCAGATATTGACTCGCATCGGCTGCGGGACTCTTGTTGGAGGTCTGGCCGTAGGAGGTGGACTGACCTGGGCCTTTGGTCCGGGAGGCCCCCTGTCATATGAGGCGAGACAACTGAGGGCCCTCAAGAATGACCCCATGGGAGCCAAGACCATCCTCGGCCTCACCGCCGTCCGCACAGAAGAGTCCGAGCTCCCCGGATGGACAACCTGGAAATACCCAGGAGTTCATCTCAACCGATGGTTCCAAGATCCATCAAAACCCTCAGAGCAACTCAGAAACGAATTCATCAACTACGCCGAAGCCCACGGATGGGAAAAAGAGAGCAGATTCGGCTCGCCCACATCATGGTTCGCACGAAACTCCCACCGCGACTCGAACGACTACATGGAGTTAGCCATCGGACTGAGCCAACCCAACTCCACAGCAAAGAATGCAGTCCTTGTAGTTCTTGACTACGATTAGCGACACACACTGAGATAATCGTACTCCCTCATCAGAAGATCGAAGAAAAAGTCGGAATCCCAGAGTTCGGTAACCTAGCGACACCGAATAAAGCAGTGGACGTCGCTTTCGTTATCGACTCAACCGGATCAATGAAATATAATGTCGACGCAGTGCGATCTCGAGTAAAAACGATCGCCGACGAGACTAAGAAACAGACGCCTTCTTATCGTTTTTCACTCGTCGACTACAAGGACCACCCGGATTTCAATCCCAACAATTACCTTGCCAGAACGGACGTAGATTTTACAAGCGACATGTCCAAGATTGAAAACGGATTAGGGAACCTGAGTTACGAAGGGGGTAACCTTTTCAACACCAACGCCAGCGTCTACAGCGGCGTCATGCAGGCTGTTAATATGAAATGGCGCAACGGAGTCAAGAAGATCGTCATAGTCATCGGCGACGCTCCCCCACGAGACCCCGAGCCGGACACCGGTTACACCGCTGCCTCCGTCGCTAAGGCCGCCTACGACGTGGACCCGGTCAGTGTCTACGGTATTGACACCGGACAGCTCAACTCCACCAGCTTCCAGACGCTGGTCACCTCCAGCACAGGCACCACCGCCAATGCTTCCTCTCCTGACCAGGTCAGCGACCTCGTCAACAAAGCCATCAGCAGCGAGCTCAACAAGCCCTTCGCCTGGATCCAGGGTCCCTATGTCGCCAAGGTCGGAGATCCTGTCGATATCGATGCCGCAGCCTCCCACGCAGTCTCTGGCTCCCTGACCTCCTATGAGTGGGACTTCAACGGTGACGGCGTCTACGACGAAACCGGAACCTCCCCACGCATCACCCATACTTTCAGCGAGGAGTTCAGCGGCGTCATCGGGCTGCGCGTCACCCAGTCAGACGGGCAGACCGCCGTCGCCACCACCCAGGTCGATATCACCGATGACGGAGACAACACGCCACGCGACCAGGACAACTGCCCCGACGTCAGTAACTGGGGTCAGACCGACTACGACAACGACGGAGTCGGAGATGAGTGCGACCCCGACCCCGGCTTCCCCACCCAGGACAAGCCCGGTGTCTGCGTCGTCGGCGAGAACTGCCCACCCGACAGCGGGACTCCCAGCGCCCAAGCGACACCCGCACCGAGTGGAGGCTCGACACCCACTCCTGCCGTCGCTCCAGCACCCACCAAGGCGCCCACGGCAGCTCCGACAACTACTGCTTCAAAGCGCCCCCTCCCCAACACAGGGACCAACGCGAGCAGGTTGATAGCCCTGGCGATCCTCGGGCTGCTCGCCGGCGCAGCAGTTCTCCACTACCGCCGCAAGATCACCTCATAACCGGTGATATCCGGGCATGACCCGGCTCGCCGATCACAGCGTTGGGGCCGTTCCTCTCCCGGAGCGGCCCCAACGCATGTCACGCTACGGTGTTCACATGGATCAGCTCATCACTCCCGCCATCCGGTGCAACGGCAACGCCGATGAGGCGGCCCAGTTCTACGCCGACGTCTTCCGCGAGGGCTCCGTCGTCGAGCAGGTGCCCGGCTACGCGTCCACAGTCAGCATCCACGGCTTCCAGCTCTCGCTCATCAGTGGCGGCGACCAGGACGCCCCGAACCCGTCGATCAGCTGCATCCTGAACTTCGACCCGCTCCTGTTCGG
>ERZ772999.2021-NODE-2021-length-11341-cov-3.517721_pt1 | contig 11341 bp, 9 predicted proteins | sample MGYA00511467_ERZ772999 | MGnify/ENA primary metagenome ERZ772999 (study PRJEB29015, sample SAMEA2738064) | human oral metagenome | biome: human oral; feature: human-associated habitat; material: saliva | place: China | collected 2218 ...
GCTTGTCGTCCCAAAGCGTGGTAGTACAGCATCATAATCAGGCAATAAATAAAGCTCACTTTCTGCATTTTGTTGATAATACAAAGAAAAGTGCGGCTGATTTTTGTCGAGTTTTAAAATGCAACGATTAGGATCCAAAATATCCATTTGATGCCCGCAACTTTCTGCTGCTTCTTTTAAACGCTGGCAGCTATAAAGGCGAGGCTCACGGCAAAGCATCAATAATTTCATTCAGTTATATCCTTAGGAAAAGAGGAGTTGATATATTACACCAATCACAATAATCCTGAAAAATGATTTCTGCTTTTGTGGAAATAGAGTAAAATCATTAGGAATTTTGTTTAAATAAAAGGAAAATTTTATGTTCGTAGTTATTTTTGGTCGTCCAGGCTGCCCTTATTGTGTACGTGCAAAAAACCTTGCTGAAAAATTAAAAGGTGAAGTAGCGGATTTCGATTATCGCTATGTAGATATTATCGCTGAAGGCATTTCTAAAGCAGATTTATCAAAATCTGTCGGTAAAGAAGTGGAAACTGTGCCACAAATCTTTATCGATGAAAAACCAATCGGCGGTTGCACTGATTTCGAAGCATTAATGAAAGAACAATTTAACGTTGTTGCTTAATTTTTGCTAAAAACATAAAAGTGCGGTTAATTTCAACCGCACTTTTTTATTTCATCTTAGTTAATTTGTAACGAGATCGCCCAATCCCATTCTGTTTCACTCAAACGATATTGCGCTTTTAACGCAGGTCCACAAGAGTTAGAACCTACCCCACTCATTTTATAATCCACACACAAGAGCGTACTACCACTTTTCTCCAAATCATATTGGTGCTTTTTACTGCCTAATTCTTCTTGAGAGTAAGGGGAAATATTCATACTAAAAGGCGTATGACTTTGCACGGTAAAGCAATCAGACGAATTCGCCACCTTCAGTTCACGACAACCATAGTGACTGCCATTTTCTTGTGGTTTTAAATAAGGTACATGATTACTTTCTGGCGTTGTCTTATAACGACCGAAAGCCGTGGCGTGATGTTTATCCAGATAACTTTCCGTTGGTCCATAGCCCACATACTCCACTTGGTTAAATCCTTGATTAAGGAAAAAACGCAAGCCAAAGCGTGGTAAGAATGGCAAGTGCGGTTGTTTTTCAGCATGAATATTGATGCGAAGTAGCCCATTTTGCTCAATACGATACACCACATTCAATGTCAGAATTCGCGCTTTTGATACGGCGACTAGCCCCAATTTAAAGGTAATTTCAACCGCACTTCTCTGCTCGGTTAAACGGTAATCATAGACTCGACTCGTCGCACGATCGTAACCTGCAGCAAGCCAATGTGCTTTCATTAAACTATCATTATCTAAAGGCGCTCGCCAAATATTGAAATCAGTAGGTTGATTCAACCAAGGCTTGCCATCTTTAGTAATTTGTTGAATAGTGCCTTTATATTGATCAAACTGGTATTCAATATCTGAAACTTTAACTGAAATTAAATTAGCATGCTCTGAAACAGAAATCGGGTGATGATTTGGCTTGAATTCATTTGTGGATAATTGTGATTGCGCCGACAAAATAATCTGTTCAAATCCCAAACAATGCCCTTGAGGAATTAAACCAGCTTCTATTTTTGATAATAAGTCAATGTCAATGTTTGTAATGAACCGTTACTTGCTGGCAATGGTAAAGGCAAAAGTGCGGTTGATTTTGGCGCAATGTTTAAATCATCTATTTGGCCTTCTTGTACAACCGAAAAGTCCTCTGTTATTTGATAATGAATCGAAATAGCCTCTGCCGCATCCATAAAATCCAAATAATTTTTGAGTTCAATGTGACCATTTTTTAAGGTAGCACGAAGTGGACGATACACATTTTTGTATTCCAACAAATTGCTTTGAATTTGACGGTCTGCCGTCACTAATCCATCAGCACAAAAATTACCGTCATTCGGTGTGTCATTAAAATCCCCGCCATAGCCCATCTTGCTTGAGTTTGGCAAATAAGGCGAATGATTGCACCACTCCCACACAAAGCCACCACAAGCGCCTGCATGTCGTTCCATCGCTTGGAAATAATCTTCTGTATCCCCGCAAGAATTCCCCATCGCATGCAAATATTCACAGAAAAGATACGGCTTTTGATTTTTGGCATCGGCAAAATAAGCATCCAATTCTTCCGTGCTGGTGTACATTTCGCTATGAAAATCTAAATTGGATGTGTCATTTTGATGGGCTGAATGTTGAAAGATCGCATTTTCATAATGCACTAAGCGACTTGGATCGCGCTGTTTCACCCAAGCGGCGGCTTGCTCAAAATTCTCACCGTAACCACTTTCATTTCCTAATGACCAAATCACGACAGAAGGACGATTTTTATCTCGCTCAACATTGGCATAAGTGCGGTCTAAAATGGCTTGATTAAATTCAGGGCTTCGAGCCATATAGCAATAATTGTCGATTGTTTTTTGACGAATTGCGTCATGATCAATCTCTGTTTTTACTCCTAACAAAATACTGGTTTCTGGCGACTCTACATAAACCGCATTCGTGCCGTGCGATTCGATATCGCTTTCTGCAATGACATAAAAACCATATTCATCACACAATTCAGTAAACCAAGGTGCATTCGGATAATGCGCTGTGCGAATGGCATTAAAATTATGCTGTTTCATTAAGCGTAAATCTTGCAATGCTTGTTCTCTACTAATGACATAACCGGTTTTCGGATCGCTATCATGGCGATTAACACCTTTAAACTTAATCGCTTGCCCGTTAAATAACATGACACCATTCTTCACTTCGATATGACGCAAGCCGACCTTTTGGCAAATCACTTCAGAGCCGTATTGCAAAATTAACGTGTATAAGCGAGGGTTCTCTGCATGCCATAATTGTGCATTGCCAATTTCAGCATGAAATGCATGCCCTTTTTGTTCAATTATCAATTCGCCTTGAGGATCAAATAATTGCCAAGAGATAGGTTGTTCACTTCCAACAAACTGACAGGCCACATACAATTGAGCCTTGGTAAGCTCTTGATTAAATTGTGTTTGAATGAAGAAATCTTGTAAGTAATTTCTTTCTCGCTCTAACAGATAAACATCTCGGAAAATACCAGACATTCGGAATTTGTCTTGGTCTTCCAAATAACTGCCATCACACCATTTCAACACGAGAACATGTAAGTGGTTTTCCCCTTGTTGTAAAAAGTCAGTGATATCAAATTCACTGGTGCAATGACTAATTTGGCTGTAGCCCGCAAATTGTTGATTCACATAGACAAATAAGCAGCTATCTACCCCTTCAAAATTTAAGAGATACCGTTTTTCGGCATTGATTTCGACATTAAAAACGCGATGATACAAACCACAAGGATTTTCAATGGGCACATAAGGCGGATCAAAAGGGAAAGGATAATTTACGTTGGTATATTGATGATTATCGTAACCATAATTTTGCCAGTTGGATGGAACAGGGATTTTATCTGTAAATGAAAAATGAAGGAAATCTTGAGGCAAGTGCGTATAGCTTTCAAAATAAGCAAAATCCCATTCACCATTTAGTAAGGTAAAGTAAGGGGAAAATTCTCGTGTCTTTTTGACCGCACTTTCTGCTGAAGAAAAAGGAATAAAATAAGCATGATGTGGTGTGGTATTCACGTGCAAGGTTTGCGGATCTTCAAAATAGCGAGGCAACGACATAAAAACTCCCAATGCAATTTAGACACATAAAAAAGGGCGCCTGAATGACGCCACTATACCTAAAATCTTCGGCTAATCTAGCGATAAGTTTACAAATCGTGATACTTATCACATTAATTTTTATGGCAATTTTGCTAAGAAGGCATAACCGCCTTTTTCACTCATTATTTCAACATTAGAATCCGCTGTAATGAATGCTGACTCACCTTGTTTCAAGGTAAGTGCGGTTGATTTTTCTTGTATTTTCAACTCACCTTGCATCACCAACAAAATACCCGCACTTTGAAGATTTACTTTAGCATGCTGTCCTGATTCAACACGAATTTGAGCTAAAGCAAAATCGTTTACTGGCGTTTTATAAGTAAATTCTGACTGATTTTGAGGTGCGGCTGAGATAATTTTAGGTGTTACTTCGCGACAATCCACAATTTTTAATAATTCAACAATATCGACATATTTTGGTGTTAAGCCACCACGAATCACATTATCAGAACAGGCCATTAACTCCACGTTTTGTCCGCGAAGATAAGCATGAGGAATGCCTGCATCTTGGAAAATACCTTCCCCTTCTTTCAAATGCACGATATTAAAGAGATAAAAACACACCAAGCCTGCATCTAATTTTTCAGGCGAAATCGTCATGGCTTCCATGGTATAAAGCACCCAATAATCGGGGTTGTCTAGCGCCAACTCGCCATTTTTATAAGGCTGTTGGTTGGCTTCAATAATGGGTAATAGCCAATTTGCAAGCGTTGATTGATCCGCCAACATCACATTCGCATAAAATTCAGCAAGGCTTTGTGTGCCAAGTTTTTCAGCCAAAGGTTGCAAAGAGGGGCGTGCATTTAATGTGGCAAGGATTTGAGCTTTTGTTTTAAAACCATGTAAAAGCCAGAAATCAGATAAGGCAATCATCATTTCTGGTTTATGATTTCTATCTTTATAAGTCCGAGTGCTGTCTGTTAATGCCACGCCTTTTGCATTTTCAGCCTCAAAGCCCTTTTCAGCTTGAGACTTAGTCGGGTGCAATTGAATCGATAACGGTTTTTCAACATCTAAAATCTTTAACAAATAAGGGAGTTCATCACCAAATTGCTGACGGCTCGCCTGTCCAAGTGCGGTCGGATTTTGCAATAAAAATTCAATAAGGGATTGCTTACCTGTTACATCCTCAATTTCAGAAGGTGCTGATGGATGAGCACCTAACCACCACTCTGCACAAGGTTGATCTTTCGCTGAATGTAATCCAATCAATGATGCAATATAGTTTTTTCCGCCCCATGCATAATGCTGTACTTGGCCAGTTAATCGATAAATCATCTTTACCTTCTTTAAAAAAGAATAAGGATAAAAAAATCCGCTTATTTAAAGCGGATCTTTTAGTCTATAAATCTTATTTTGTTAAACTTAAAACAACAGATTCTCCAGCAATCACTTCACCCGATTTTTTCTCGATAGATGAAATTTCGTCCATGTTAGAGATAACCACTGGTGTTAAAACTGATTTTGCTTTTGATTCTAATGTTGCTAAATCAAATTCGATTACTGTGTCGCCGCGTTTTACGCTTTGACCTTCGTGTGCGATGCGAGTGAATCCTTCACCTTTTAATTCAACGGTATCAATACCGAAGTGAACGAATAATTCAACACCCTCTTTTGATTCCATTGAAAAAGCATGGTTGGTTTCAAAAATTTTACCAATTACACCATCAACAGGCGCCACAATTTTGTTACCTGTTGGGCGAATCGCGATACCATCACCCACGATTTTTTCAGAGAAAACAACATCTGGTACATCTTCGATGTTCACAATCTCACCAGAAAGTGGCGCATAAATTTCGACTTCCACTGTTTTGTTTTCTTTTGAACCAAATAATTTGTCAAATAAGCCCATTTTAATCTCCTATCTATTAAAGATGGCTAGTATTTTAACGTAAAACTCTGTTTTTGTATCTAGTTTAACGATTTTTCTGCTAAAAAAGCTTGAATTAATTGCTCAATTTCAGCAGCGGTTGGTTTTTGTAATGCTTCATCAGCTAAGGCTTTCACCTCTTGATAATTCACATGACGAATTAATTTTTTAATACGTGGCACAGAAATTGCACTCATACTAAATTCATCTAAGCCCATACCGAGTAACAATAAGGTTGCTCGTTCATCACCGGCTAACTCACCACACATACCTGTCCATTTACCTTCTGCATGAGAAGCATCAATCACTTGTTTGATCAAGCCTAGTACTGAAGGAGACATTGGATTGTATAAGTGAGAAATTAATTCATTACCACGGTCAACGGCTAGCGTATATTGCGTTAAATCGTTTGTACCAATACTAAAGAAATCCACTTCTTTCGCTAAGAATTTCGCATTCACCGCTGCAGATGGTGTTTCAACCATGACACCCACTTGGATGTTTTCATCAAAAGCTTTACCTTCTGCGCGTAATTCTGCTTTTAAGGTTTCAAGCACAGATTTTAATTCGCGAATTTCTTCTACCGAAATAATCATCGGGAACATCACGGCAAGTTTACCAAATGCAGACGCACGTAATACCGCTCTTAATTGCGCATGTAAAATCTCTCGACGATCAAGGGCAATACGTACTGCACGCCATCCTAAGAATGGGTTCATTTCTTTTGGTAAATTTAAATATGGAAGCTCTTTATCACCGCCGATATCCATGGTACGTAATACCACTAAACGACCTTCCATTGCTTCAACCACTTCTTTATAAGCAATGAATTGCTCTTCTTCGCTTGGTAATTGATCACGATCCATAAAGAGGAATTCTGTACGGTATAAACCTACCCCTTCTGCACCATTACGATGTGCACCTTCGCAATCGCGAATCGTACCAATATTGGCTACCACATCGACTTTATGACCATCAAGGGTCACTGCAGGCAAATCTTTTAATTTCGCTAATTCTGCTTTTTCTTCAGCAAGTTTTGCTTCTAATGTTTTTAATTCGTCAATTTCAGCTTGAGTCGGATTCACGTAAACACGGTTGTTTACCGCATCTAAAATAAGATAATCACCTGTATTCACTCGTGCTGTGACATCATTTGTCCCTACAATGGCCGGCAATTCAAGTGAACGAGCCATAATTGAGGTGTGAGATGTTCTACCACCAATATCTGTGATAAAACCTAATACTTTTTCTAAATTTAATTGAGCAGTTTCTGATGGAGTTAAATCGTAAGCCACAAGGATGGATTCTTCGGTAATATCACCAAGATCCACAATATGCATGCCTAAAATATTTTTGATTAAACGATTACCGATATCGCGAATATCACCCGCACGTTCTTTTAAGTATTCATCATCAATTTCAGACAACATTTCAACTTGTTGATCGATGATTTTACTTGCTGCCACACTCGCATTCACTTTGTGCGAACGAAGATAATCAATAATTTCTTCTTCTAATTCTTCATCTTCAAGGATCATTAAATGGCCTTCAAAGATGGCCGCTTTTTCTTCACCTAAAGATTTTAATGCACGTTGATGAATAGAATTAAGTTGCTCAACAGCCGCTTCACGCCCAGCATAAAAACGGGCAACTTCTGCCTCAACTTGATCTTCTGAAATTTTTTGCGTATCAAGAACAATTTTTTCTTCTTTTAATACTAAGGCTTTACCAAAAACGATACCTGGTGACGCTGGAATACCTGTAATCATACTTTTACCTTCCGAGATAATTTATTAAAGGTTAGATAAACAATAGCCATAGAATAGAAATCCTATGGCTAATCGTAAATTATTCTAAAGTAGGAATTAATGCTACTAAATGTTCAACGGCTTGTTGTTCGTCTCCACCTTCCGCCGAGATGGTGATTACAGTTCCTTGCGTTAAGCCTAAGGTTTGTAGCTTAAATAGGCTTTTCGCACTTGCACTTTTACCACCGGAGGTCACTGTTACATCAGAAGCAAATGCTTTCGCTTCTTTAACAAATTGCGCCGCTGGACGGGTGTGTAAACCATTAGGAGCTGTAATTTCTACATCTTTTGAGAACATAATGTTACCTCTATAGTAATTGTAAAATTTAATCTATAAATCTGCTGTAGTATCTCTATTAAATGCCCAATAATCAAGGCTAAACACAAAAAAACTTGAGCTACATCACGAAATTAGGGGTACTTTATACCTAATTTACAGTAAATTGTCCACTACACAGAAAAATGACGTTGTGATTTTGTCTCACTTAAACTCTCAATTAAGCGATGATAATTCTCATAACGTATTAGTGAAATCCGACCTGCGTCTACCGCTTCACGTAATGCGCAGCCTGGATCATTCAAATGTTTGCAATCTCGGAATTTGCACGTGCCTAAGACATATTGAAACTCACGATAACCTTTGGTGATTTGATCGGGCTCCAAATGCCATAGCCCAAACTCACGAATCCCTGGTGAGTCAATCAAATTACCACCTTGTGGTAAGTGATATAAACGAGAAGAGGTTGTGGTATGTTGTCCCAAGCCAGAGGTTTCACTGATACCGCCTACTTGTGCATTGACTGTTGGTAAAATATGGTTAATTAAACTGGATTTGCCTACCCCTGACTGCCCCACAAAAATGGATGTTCCATCACTTAAAAGTGCGGTCAATTTTTCCATATTTTTTCCGGTTTCAGCAGAAATGATGATGGTCTGATAACCAATATCACGGTAGATCTGTAACTGGCTTTCCACTTCCTGCTCTTGCTCGGCATCCAGTAAATCGCCTTTATTCACCACAATGACAGGTTCGATCCCTACATTTTCACACACCACTAAATAACGATCGATAATATTGAGTGAAAGTACCGGCACCACCGCAGAAACAATAATAATACGATCGATATTGGCCGCGATCGGTTTCAACCCATCATAATAATCTGGACGAGCAATTTCATTTTGTCTTGGGTGAATGGCTTCAATCACGCCGCTCACCCCTTGGAGCTGTTCATTGCCTTGTCGCCAAATCACTTTGTCTCCAACCACGAGACTAGAAAGTGTACGACGTAAATTACAACGGAAAATTTCGCCTTGTGCATTTTCCACATCGGCATGAACTGAATAACGCGTAACGACTACCCCATCTTGGCTTTCACCTAGCATATCATCTTGCCATTCCACTTCTTTCTTCTTGTGGCGATGCAAGGCTTTCGCGTTATTTGATTGAATTCGACGAGTTTGATTTTGCGTTAGTTTACGTTTGCTCATAAAGTGCGGTCGTTTTTTCCGATGTTTTTCGTTAAAATAAACGGGATTAAAAAATGTTCATAGGATACCTTATATTATGCAATTAGATAAACAAAATCTGATTTGGATCGATTTAGAAATGACAGGATTAGATCCTGAAAAAGAACGCATTATTGAAATCGCGACTATTGTGACCGATAAAGATCTCAATATTTTAGCGGAAGGACCTGTGATTGCGGTGCATCAAAGTGATGAATTATTAAACAAAATGTCGGAATGGTGCGTAAAAACCCATACAGCAAATGGCTTAGTTGACCGTGTCAAAGCGAGCAAACTCACCGAACGTGCAGCTGAATTACAAACGTTAGATTTTTTAAAACGATGGGTACCGAAAGGTGCTTCACCGATTTGTGGCAACAGCATCGCACAAGATAAACGCTTTCTTTATAAATATATGCCTGATTTAGCGGATTATTTCCACTATCGTCATGTGGATGTCAGTACATTAAAAGAATTGGCTTCTCGCTGGAAACCAGAAATTTTAGATGGATTTAAAAAAGGCAATACTCATTTAGCCCTTGATGATATTCGTGAATCAATTAAAGAGTTAGCTTACTACCGTGAGCACTTTATTAATCTGGGTTGATGAAAACTTAGGCAAACTCAATCATTTGCGAAATCTGCGCTTGCGTTGAATAAATTTTTTCGTATAATGTTGCCTCATTCACCAATGTGAAATGCGGGAATAGCTCAGTTGGTAGAGCACGACCTTGCCAAGGTCGGGGTCGCGAGTTCGAGCCTCGTTTCCCGCTCCAAATTTTCACATGAATGCCCTGCGGGAATAGCTCAGTTGGTAGAGCACGACCTTGCCAAGGTCGGGGTCGCGAGTTCGAGCCTCGTTTCCCGCTCCAAATTCTCAATCCGTTGCTGAAAAGCAGCGGATTTTTTATTGTATTTTCCCTACATATTCCCTTCAAAATACGATAAAATCCCCCAGAAACTTTAACCTAAAAAATCACTCTAAGAATGACCGAATTAACCCAATACATTCCTGATGAAGGCACGATGCTCCGTTTTGGTAAAAAACTCGCAGAAGTGCTTGTAAAACAACCGAAAGATAATGCCATTGTGCTTTATTTTAATGGCGATCTTGGTGCCGGGAAAACCACCCTGACTCGCGGAATGGTGCAAGGTTTAGGCTACCAAGGCAATGTTAAAAGCCCTACTTATACGTTAGTGGAAGAATATAGCATTGCAGGGAAAATGATTTATCACTTTGATTTATATCGTCTTGCCGATCCTGAAGAATTGGAATTTATGGGCATTCGTGATTATTTCAGCCAAAATTGTATCTGCTTAATCGAATGGGCAGAAAAAGGTGAGGGCATCTTGCCTGAGGCTGATTTACTGGTGAATATTGATTATTACGATGATGCTCGCAACATTACGCTAATTGCTCAAAACTCAGTGGGCGAGCATATTTTGACACAACTATAAAATTGATTTACATGAAAGCAAAATTTTCGTTTCTTTTTGGAATATTTTCTCTAATTTCTACTACCGTATTTGCCGCGCCACAATGGACAATTGCCATTGATCCCGGCCACGGCGGTAAAGATCCCGGTGCAATCGGAAAAAATCTCGGCATTTATGAAAAGAATGTCACCCTTTCTATCGCGCGAGAATTAAAAGCCTTATTAGATAAAGATCCTAATTTCAAAGGCGTTTTAACGCGCAGTAGCGATTACTACATTTCCGTGCCAGAACGTTCTGAAATTGCACGTAAATATAAAGCAAATTTTCTCGTGTCTATCCATGCCGACTCCTCTCTTAATGCAGACCAACGTGGTGCATCAGTTTGGGTGCTATCCAATCGCCGTGCCAATGATGAAATGGGACAATGGTTAGAAGATGATGAAAAACGCTCTGAGCTTTTAGGTGGTGCAGGAAAAGTACTTTCCAATAACAATGATAAATATTTAGATCAAACTGTACTCGATCTGCAATTTGGTCATAGCCAACGCACAGGTTATGAACTCGGCAACAGTATTTTACGTCGCTTTGCTCGCGTGACTTCATTAAGTCGTAGCACGCCACAACATGCAAGCCTTGGCGTATTGCGTTCACCCGATATTCCTTCTGTTCTGGTGGAAACAGGTTTCCTTTCCAATATGGAAGAAGAACAAAAACTGAATACCATTGCTTATCGTCGTCGTATTGCTTATATGATTTATGAAGGCTTAGTCGCTTATCGCAATGGTAATTTAAAAGCGATTGCTGTTCCACCTAGTGATGAGCAAGACAGCAAATCTACAAAATCAAACGACAAAAATAATGAAAAATCTGACCGCACTTCCGATGTGAAAGACAGCGGTATTCGCCATAAAGTGAAACCAGGTGAAAGCATTGGTAGCCTAGCGAATAAATATGATGTCAAAGTCAGCGAA
>ERZ772999.2024-NODE-2024-length-11335-cov-15.415691_pt1 | contig 11335 bp, 7 predicted proteins | sample MGYA00511467_ERZ772999 | MGnify/ENA primary metagenome ERZ772999 (study PRJEB29015, sample SAMEA2738064) | human oral metagenome | biome: human oral; feature: human-associated habitat; material: saliva | place: China | collected 2218 ...
CCGTCGTGCTGACAGGTAAATACTATACGGGGTTTTTGAGCGTTTGCCAAATCCTCAGCTGGCTACCCTGTGTTCCGCGTGTTTCCGGGGCAGAACGGGGTGTTTTGCTTCGTTTTTGAGGAGTGCGAGCAAAATTTATTTTCATGGTGCCAGTCACATTTTCGGGGTTTTGGGGTGGTTACTGGTCCCGTGAGGGTAGCGGCGGGCGCACGATGTCCGCTGAGCATCCACGAAATCCACTGAGCGTCCACAAAATTTTTCACAAGAGAATCTAAAGCAAACGAAAAGGAGGGGTGGGGAACCTGGTTCCCTGCCCCTCCCCTATGAAATCCGCACCGGAAATTTGCATCAGAAATCCGCACCAGCGAAAACGCCAGGCTCGCGTTTTTCTCCAGACCAGTTTTTCTGGAGCCTCTAGAGTTCTTCGAAGAAGAGTCGTTCGTAGACCTTGCGGGCGTTGCGGGTTTGGCGCAGGTAGTCCTCTTCGAGGGCGCGTGCGCTGCCGGCGGGGTATCCGCACCAGCGGGCGATTGCTTCCAGGTCGGCGCGTCCCGAGGGCAGGATGTCAGATTGGCGTACGCCGCGCAGCACGTTGCCGCCGCGAATCTTCGTGGCGAGTAGCCAGGCGCCGCTGAGGATTTCAGCGTCCGCGGCCTCGACCAGTCCCGCTTCAACCGCGGCGTTCAGCGCCTTCAGGGTGGAGGTGGTGCGCAGCCCGGGCACGGCGTGCGCGTGGCGCAGCTGTACGAGCTGGACCAGCCATTCCACGTCGGAGAGGCCGCCGCGGCCGAGCTTGAGCTGGCGGGTGCGGTCGGCACCGTGCGGCATGCGTTCGTTTTCAACGCGCGCTTTCATGCGGCGAATCTGCTGTACCTGTTCGGGTGTGAAAGTTGCCGGGTAGCGGTACGGGTCGATGAGCTCCACGAAAGCCTCGCCTAGCGCCTCGTCGCCGGCGATGGGGCGGGCGCGGGTGAGCGCCTGGAACTCCCAGGTTTCCGCCCAGCGCTCGTAGTAGGAGCGGTAGGAGTCCAGCGAGCGCACGATAGCGCCCTGCTTGCCTTCGGGGCGCAGGTCGGCGTCCACTTCGAGGGGCCGTTCGGCGCGAATGGCGGGTTTGACGGGCTGTTTGAGGAGCGTCAGGGTGCGGTTGACGATGCGTGCCGCCTGTTCCTGCGCGGCGTCTTCGTCGGCCCCGTCGAGGGGTTCGTGGACGAACATGACGTCCGCGTCGGAGCCGAAGCCGTTCTCGGCGCCGCCGAGGCGACCCATGCCGATGACGGCGATTCGGGTGAGCAGCTTCTCCCCCGCTGCCTCCTCAGCTTCGGCGTCTTCCGGTGCCGTTTGGAGTTCACGCAGGGCAATCTGCAACGCCGCACCGATCGTGTACTCGTCGATGGCGGCAAGATCGGCGCAGGTGTCCTTAACGTCGACGATGCCCAGGGTCCAGCCCATGGCGGTGCGCAGGGTTTCGCGGCGGCGCAGGTAGCGCACGGCGCGCATCGCCTCGGCGGCGTCCTCATGTCGTGCCAGCAGGGAGGAAATCTCGGAGGCGAGCGCTTCCTCCCCCAGCGGTTTGAGGTCGGCGACCTTGTCCAGCCAGGCGATAGAGGCGGAGGCGTCCTCGAGCAGGTCGGTCATGGGGCGCGAGCTGGAGAGTAGCTGGCTGAGGCGTTCGGCGGCTGCGGGTGAGTCGCGGAGCATGCGCAGGTACCAGCTGGTGCTGCCGAGCGATTCGGAGACGATGCGGAATCCGAGCAGGCCGGCGTCCGCGTCCACACCGCGGGCGAACCAGCCCAGCAGCACGGGCATGAGGTGCCGCTGAATGTCTGCACTGCGGGAAAGTCCCGTGGTGAGTGCCTTGATGTGGCGCATGGCGCCGCGCGGGTCGCGGTAGCCGAGGGCTGCGAGGCGGTCCTGGGCCGCCTGTTCGCTGAGTATCACTTCGTCGCGGCTGAGCGTGGAGACGGCGGCAAGTAGCGGACGGAAGAAGATCCGTTCGTGCAGTAAACGGACGTTCCGTTTAATTTTCTGCCATGCCTTGAGCATCTGCTCGGCGGAGAGCGTGCCGTTGCGTTCCGGGGAGAGGATCGAGCGGGCGAGGGCGCGCTGTTCGGCGTCTTTCTCGGGCATCAGGTGGGTGCGACGCAGCTGCTGCAACTGGATGCGGTGCTCGAGCACCCGCAGCTTCTTATAGTCGCGGCTGAATGCTTCGGCATCGGTGCGGCTAATGTAGCTGACGGCGGTCAGCGACGCGAGCGAATCCACGGTGGACTTGGTGCGCACTGCGGGGTCGGTTCGACCGTGTACGAGCTGCAACAGCTGCACGGTAAACTCAATATCGCGCAAGCCGCCCGGGCCCAGCTTAATCTGGCGGTCTACCTGGTGTGAGGGAATGTTGTCGGTCACGCGGGCGCGCATCGCCTGCACGGATTCCACGAAGGATTCACGGGCGGCGGACTCCCACACGAAGGGGTCGATTGCACGGGCGTAGCGGGCACCCAACTGCGCCGAACCGGCGATAGGACGCGCCTTGAGCAGCGCCTGGAACTCCCAGTTTTCTGCCCAGCGCTTGTAGTACTGAACGTAGGATTCGACGGTGCGAACGAGCGGGCCGTCCTTACCCTCGGGGCGCAGGTTCGCGTCGACCTCCCAGAGGGCAGGTTCGGGTGCGGGGCCCATGATGGCGCGGGTGAGGGCGTGTACGAGCTCCGTGCCGATGGTGGAACATTCGTTCTCGGTGAGCTTGAGCGGGGTGCTCTCCCCCTCCGCCCCGGCATTGGGCGCAGCGCCAGTGGCGGCGGGTTCCACGGGCGCAACCACGTACACTACGTCAACGTCAGAGATGTAGTTCAGCTCGCGGGCACCGCACTTACCCATGCCGATAATCGCCAAGTCCAGGGCGTCTATGGCTTCGCCTCGGCGAGGAGCCGCCAGGCCGGGGCCCAGCCCCTCCGCGACTTCGGTGCGTGCAATGGCGAGCGCACCCTCCAGCGCGGCGGCAGCCAAATCGGCGAGGTGACGACCGATGGTGGGCATCATTTCGACCGGGTCTTCGCAACACACGTCGAGCAGGGCGATGCGCGCCAGGGCGGCGCGGTAGGCGACGCGCAGGGTCACATAGCCCTCTTTGCCGGTCTGCTCTGCGGCAGCGCGCGGACGCTCCGCGTGGGGGTCGGCACCTAGAGCGGTAAGGATGTCACGGCGGTAGGGGGTGTCCAGCGGTGCGATGGGTGTCAGGAATTCCCCGTCGGTTTCCGGCAGAATCGACGCCGGGTGCTGGGAGCGAATCAGCGCGCTCTCAGCCGGGTACACCTGCGTGTCGAAGAGCGGATCAATGTGTTCGGCACGGCGGTAGAGAAAATCGCCAATCGCCTGGGATGCGCCGAGCAGGCGGTACATGCCGAATTCTTTGTCGCCACGGTTGGCGCGTTCGGCGACCGCCGGGTGCTTCTCAATGAGGCGCACGAGGGCGGGCAGGGCAATATCCGGTGAGGGTGCGAGGCGCAACCCGGAAAAGAGCGCGTCCTGCGAGACGTGCTTCAGCTCGGGTGCGTTGAGCCAGCGTTCTGCTTTGGACGGGTCGTGGAAGCCGGTGGAAATCATGCGGGTGCGCAGGCGTAGCTGGGCCTTGCGTTCGGCTTCGGAGCGCTGCTCGTCGTCGAGTGCGTCGGGGGCGATGTCGGTGAGCGGTTTGGGTTCTTTAGCGGGGTCGATAATGCGGATGAGCCCGGTTGCCGGGTAGTGGGAACTGTCAGTCATAGCGTGAGAACCGTAGGTAGAGAACTGGGGTTAGAGAACTATGGGAGGAGAGTAGATCCGGGGTGGAGAGTATAAATTTCGGCGGCAAAAATCGGCAGCAAAAATCAGCGGTGAACGGTGCAGCCAATAGGTGTATTTGATAGGCCTGTGGGCGGTACCCGCCGGCGTATTACCGGTAGCGGGCACCGCCCTGATACTGTCAGCGCTCACTCATCCTTGAGGAGGTGAGAGGGTCGAGCCGTCAGAGGATTCCGAGGTTGTGCTTGAGCTCGTACGGGGTTACCTGAGCCTGGTACTGATCCCAGTCGGCGCGCTTATTGCGCAGAAACTGCTCGAAGACCTGCTCGCCCAGAACCTCCGCCATGAACTCGGATTCTTCGGTGAGGTTAATGGCTTCACGCAGGGACGCGGGCAGCGGGTTGTAGCCCATGGCGCGACGTTCGGCGTTGGTCATGGCGGCGAGGTCTTCGGTTACGGCGGGCATGAGCGGGTACTCGTTTTCGATGCCCTTCAGACCTGCTGCAAGAATCACCGCGTAGGCGAGGTACGGGTTTGATGCCGAGTCCAGGCCGCGGTACTCGATGCGGGCGGACTGCATCTTGTTCGGCTTGTACAGCGGCACACGCACGAGGGCGGAGCGGTTGTTGTGGCCCCAGGAGACGTAGGAGGGTGCCTCGCCGCCGCCCCAGAGGCGCTTGTAGGAGTTGATGAACTGGTTGGTGACCGCGGTGAATTCGGGGGCGTGCTTGAGCACACCGGCGATGAAGTGGCGTGCGGTCTTGGACAGCTGGTATTCGGCACCGGCTTCGAAGAATGCGTTAGTGTCGCCTTCGAAGAGGGAGAAGTGGGTGTGCATGCCGCTGCCGGCGTACTTGGTGAAGGGCTTGGGCATGAAGGTTGCGTACATGCCGAGCGAGTAGGCGACTTCCTTGATGACGGTGCGGAAAGTCATGACGTTGTCGGCGGTCTGCAGGGCGTCGGCGTGGCGCAAGTCGATTTCGTTCTGGCCGGGGCCGGTTTCGTGGTGGCTGAATTCGACAGAGATGCCGACTTCTTCGAGCATGGTCACTGCCTTGCGGCGGAAGTCCTGCACGATGCCGCCGGGGGTGTGGTCGAAGTAGGATTCGTAGTCCACGGGCACGGGGAATCCGTCAACGCCAAGCTTGGAGGATTCGAGCAGGTAGAACTCAATTTCGGGCGAAGTGTAGCAGGTGAAGCCCATCTCCGCAGCCTTGTTGAGCACGCGCTTGAGCACGCCGCGGGTGTCGGAGGCGCTGATCTCACCGTCGGGGGTGAGCACATCACAGAACATGCGGGAGGTGTAGTCTTCCTCGCCGCGCCAGGGCAGGATCTGGAAGGTGGAGGGGTCCGGCTGCAGCAGCATGTCAGATTCGTAGATGCGGGAGAAACCCTCAATCGAGGAGCCGTCAAAGCCCAGGCCCTCGTCGAAGGCGCTTTCTACTTCAGCCGGTGCGAGCGCAACGGATTTGAGGGTGCCGACCACGTCGGTGAACCAGAGGCGGATGAAGCGGATGTCGCGCTCTTCGATGGTGCGCAGTACGAATTCCTGTTGGCGGTCCATGAGTTGCCCTCTCGGTGCGGGCGCGCATCCGCGTGGTACCCGTCTGTGGGTGGCGGAGGCGCGCTAAATTTGATGCCGAGGTGAAGAAGACCCTGTTGCGGAAGGTCCTGCATATCCCTTGGGTTTCCAAGGGGTTGCGGCGGGTTGTGTACCAGCGGTGCTGGCGCCTCCTTGCCCCGGCGTGTGTCCTGTTGTTATCTAGCCTATCGGGTTCTGCTGTGTGGCGGGTGGGTGGGAGGTTTCGTTTGTGTAAATTCTCTTTTCGTGTGCCGCGGTAGCTCAGATTCTGGGCGGTATCGGGGCGTGGTCGGGGTCGCCTTGCGATAATGGGGGTATGCTACATTCCGTTCTTCTCTCATCAGCTTCGCAGGCGCTGCCCGCACAGGTGGCGCCCGCACAGATTCCTCTAGCGGCAAGCACGCTGGTTGCTGCTGACCCCACCGGGCTTGAGTGGCTGCTACTTATTGCCGCCCCCATTGTTTTCTTGGTGTTGTATCTGGTCTGCCTTTTTGCGGTTGCGGTCTTCGGTCCAACAGTCATGAAGAATAACAAGACCGGTGGCGCGACCTACCTGCTGGACCGCCCCTCCCGTGTAGCGTTTAGGATTCGCACCCTGGCGTTTTGGGTGCTGGTTGGTGCGTTTGTGGAGTTCATTTGGACCGGTTACACGGGCCGTTTGGGGTCGAGCGCGGCTATTCCGGTCATTATTTTTAGTTGGTCGTGGAAGTACACTTTCTTCTTCTTGCCGCTTCAGGTAATTCGTTCCTGGTATGTTCACGCAAGCCGCGGCAAGTATGATGCGCTGTCGGCTGAGGGTGCTCAGCGCCGTGAGAAGCTGAACCGTAAGAGCGCTTACGAGGTGTCGAAGATGATGCAGCGTAACCCGCAGCAGTTCGCCATGAATAAGGAGTTGCATACGCTAGCGCGCGGTCAGAAGATTGCGGGGGTGCGTCCGTTCCAGCACCTTGATGAGGCGGGCAAGAAGCGCCGCACGAACTATACGGTGGAGCTGGCTGTGGCGCTCATGCAGGCGCGTGCAATGAACCCCGGCAAACTTCCTTCGGAGGCGTTCGGTGAGAGCATCCTGGGTATGGGTGTTGGTATTACGTCTGATCGGGCGGTGGAGCAGACCTGGTTGACTCTGTGCACGGAGCGTGTCAACGCGCCGGATGCGCCGAACTACCCGGATTCGCTGTACCCCGTGGCGGCTCGTTTTTCGCTGTTTACCACGATATCGCTATTGCAGCCGGTGATGGGTCGCCCCTATTCGCCGTTTACTGCGCCGGATGCGCGCCGTTTCGTGCCCCGTGATTTTTCGGCGGATACTGTGCTGTTGAAGACTGAGGAGCTGGGCAAGAAGGCTTTGGCGCAGAGCGCTATTTTCCGTCAGATTCATGAGCGTCTTTTGCCGTTGCATCAGCAGCAGCCTCAACTGGTGGATGGCCGCGCGCTGGCGTATTGCGGTGCCCTGCTGGTAAGCGTGGCGAAGGCGGAAGCGGAGAGCCAGCGGTTGACGAACCAGATTCTGACGACGGCTGCTTCTGAGCGTGGCATCCTGTCCTTTGGTGTGTTCTCGCAGATTTCTGAGGATTATCAGTGTGTTCAGCGTCTGCTGAATCTGATGGTGAAGGCGACCGCCAACGTTGAGCGTTTCATCAACGCGGTGGAGGCGCTGGTGCAGATACATTCTGGTCCGGTTCAGCCTTCCGGCATTGCGTACGAGAAGGTGCAGATGGAGTACATCGCTGCTCTTCTGGACGTAATTGTCTTCTCTTCGCACGCCCCGCTCGCCGGCTCTATTCAGGCGTCTTACGCCCTGCTGAAGGCAGACTATGAGGCGTTTACTTTCAACACCACCGATGAGCTGAGCCGTAGCTACTGGCTGCAGTACGCGAAGAACGCGGTGAACGCCTGCGATACGGGTCTGTCTCAAGGCTATGAGGGTTTCTTCGATAACGATGCGGCGCTCCCGGCGTGGGAATCCTACGCCGAGGACGTCGTGAAGGAAGTCTGCACCTATTCGATCATGCAGCTGTACTGGGATGCTCTGGTGCAGCAGGCGCTCATTCAGCGCGATTTGCCGCGTGAGTTTAGTGATGCTTCTTCCGCTATTCCGGAGCTGATGAACAAGAACGCCGCTGCGGCGTTCCCGACCTACTACATTAACCTCATCTAGAACTAGGCATAGTTGTTCCCTCGTGGTGAGCGGTATGCCAGGTTGGAACCGTGCAGGGTTAGAATAGTCAGCATGACTACTGAGCGTTCTTCCGAGATCTCTTCGCCCTACGCGGCACAGCCTGCCGCTACCCCCGCGGCTGCTCCCGCGAGTGCTTCTGCATCGAAGCCTTTTGACCTGGACACCGTCAAGAAGGTTCGTACCGTTCACCTGGCTCAGGCTAAGGCGACCGGTCAGAAGTTCTCCATGCTGACCTGTTATGACGCTCTGACGGCGCAGATTTTTGATCGCGCCGGCATCGACATGCTGCTGGTGGGCGATTCTGCGGCGAATGTGGTGCTCGGTTACGAGTCGACCCTGACCATTTCTCTGGATGAGATGATTCCTCTAGTTGCGGCGGTTTCTCGCGGTGCATCCCGCGCCATGGTGGTTGCTGATTTGCCGTTTGGCTCCTATGAGCAGTCCCCGCAGCAGGCGGTGGCGAGCGCTGTTCGCCTGATGAAGGAGGGCGGCGCGCACGCGGTCAAGATTGAGGCTGATGCGTCGATGGCTGAGTGGGTTCGTGCCCTGGTGCGTACCGGTATTCCGGTGGTGGTGCATGTTGGTTTCACCCCGCAGTCGGAGCATGCGCTGGGCGGTTTCCGTGTGCAGGGCCGCGGCAATGCGTCTGAGCGTGTTCGTGAGGATGCGGTGGCGCTGGCTGAGGCTGGCGCGTTCTGCGTGCTGATGGAGATGGTGACTGCCCAGACTGCGCAGCTGGTGGATGAGGCTGTGGGCGCTGTGCCGACGATTGGTATTGGTGCCTCGAATGTGACCACCGGTCAGGTGCTGGTCTGGCAGGACATGATGGGTGTTCGTTCCGGTCGCGTGCCGCGTTTTGTGAAGCAGTTTGCGCAGGTCGGTCAGGTCATGGAGGACGCTGCGCGTGCTTATCGTGAGCAGGTTCGTTCGGGTGAGTTCCCGGCGGCTGAGCACACTTTTGAGTAGGCTTTAGGCTGAGACAAAAGCTCGAGAAGAAAAGCTTGAAAAGAAAGACCCCCGTATCCGGCGCTCCGGGTGCGGGGGTCTTTTCGTCTCAGACTGTATGCCTGTTGAGCGGCGTGCGCCTTGAGTTTGGCTGAGGGCGTTGGACAAGGCTGAGGGTACTCGCTCTTTAGAGCCAGCCGCCGTCCTTTTCCCAGGTGTCGTTGCGTTCGCGGGCGCGGTCCATGGCGTGTGCCGCCTCCTCGTAGGTTTTGAAGGGTCCCCACAGGGAGGTGACGGCGCTCTGCTGGCCGCGTTCAACCTCGCCGGTTTTGAGGTTGTACCAGTACTCTTCTTCGTGGGCGCTGGTAGCGTCGGTGGCAGCGTGCAGGGTCTTTTCAACCGCCGATTCGATGGCTTCGCTCAGGTGGTTTTTCTTCTCACTCATATTGTCTTGTCCTTTCGATATGGCGGAGCAAAAGGATTATTATGATTTTAAAGCCAAAGAAGGCACCTCACAAATCATAATTCTTCCACATATTTACATGAGAGTTTTCTCTAAAAATAGAATGCAACTTATGAATATCCAATCTAGATAAACTTCATATAAATACGGGAAAGAAGAGAAGGTAGTCCACCCTTATATCTGTGATTCCGATAACCTCCCTGCTTCTTACCAAACCACCTCACCTGTTTCACACTGTCGGCCATGTTGCTTACGTTAAGTTCCAGATCACCCTTATCCCCAAAGTACCCGCTGGGGAGAATGTGTCCAAAATCCAAAAAACCCACATTACTAAAAAACTCAAATGAGGCTTCACTTGTAGCGGCTGCAACGAGCCTAGTAATCCCATTAGGATTCATTATCTGCTGTTCCAGAGCAAGCAACAGGCCGCGACCAATCCCTTCACGCCGGAATTCTGAAAGAACACCAATCTCTTCAATGAAGAGACCCTTCGTCACTGCGTTGCGATGCTCTTCAGATATTTTTTCAATATTGTACCTGGCTTCTTCTTCAGAAAGTCGCATGGATAATTCAAGATATTTCTTGAACGGAAATTGAGACAAATAACTCGTTACGTGTATAGCTCCCACCATTTTTCCATCGATGTAAGCACCAATAAATTCATCATAGAGACGAGGGAGATTGAGATCGAATTTTTCATAAAACAACCTACAGTCCTCGATTAGCTGCTTCTCAGGCGGATTATCCAGGTAGTTAGGATTGCGAACTGCATCAACGGTACTTTTTAACAGCTCTCTCGCTTCACGCTCGTATTTGTGATTAATAATTTCATATCTAACATTCTGCAACATATATTCTCCTAAATCTCAAAGTCGCTTCAGAACAAAAACACGATTACAATACACTCTGTTTACTAATTATTCAAGAAAATAAATCAGTATTCAAAGATTATCACAATACAATATATTACAACTATCCCAAGGTGAGGACTTAGCAGACCACGGTAAATCGTGCAGTGGAGCATCCACTGATACCTGGTTAGCTGGATCAGACTTATAACCCACATACTTCATGACTTACACAAAACCTATAACTATATCGAATCTGAAATTTTATTCACAATCTGGAAAAAAGGTACGGCTTGTGTATCCGCCGCTTTTTAGCGCCCCCGCAAGGGACACAACCCGCCCACGCCCGGTAAGATGAAACTATGTCTTCAACCAAAACGAATACTTCACACAATCTTCCCGCAGAGCCCGGTCGAGCACCCGTCGGTTGCCTGGCCCCCGGACGCATCACCCCCATGCGCCCGGTCCCCTCGCACATTGTTCGCCCCGAGTACGTGGGTAAGCCCACCGCCAACGAGGGTAACGACTCGAACATGTACACCCCCGAGGAAGTTGAGCGGGTTCGCGCAGCCGGCAAGATTGCGGCAGGCGCCATCGTTGAAGCATCCAAGATTTGCGTACCCGGAACCACCACCGACGAGATTGACGTGCTGGTTCACGAGTACATTTGCGACCACGGCGCGTACCCCTCCACCGTGGATTATCGCAGCTACCCCAAGTCCGTGTGCACCTCCCTGAACGAGGTCATCTGCCACGGCATCCCGGACTCCACCGTGCTGGAGGACGGCGACATCCTCAACCTGGACGTCACCGCATACCTGGACGGCATGCACGGCGACACCAACAAGACCCTGCTCGTCGGCAACGTGGACGAAGAGTCCCGCCTGCTGGTTGAGCGCACCGAAGAGTCCCTGAACCGCGCGATTAAGGCTGTGAAGCCGGGCCGCCAGATCAACGTGATTGGTCGTGTCATTGAGAAGTATGCGGCACGTTTCGGTTACGGTGTGGTTCGCGACTACACCGGTCACGGTGTGGGGCGTGAGTTCCACTCGGGCCTCATCATCCCCCACTACGATGCGGCACCCGCCTACGACACCGAGATCCGCGAGGGCATGATTTTCACGATCGAACCCATGCTGACCCTCGGCACCATCGAATGGGATCTGTGGGACGATGACTGGACCGTGGTCACCCGCGACCGCAAGCGCACCGCGCAGTTTGAGCACACCCTCGTGGTGACCGCTGACGGCGCGGACATCCTGACCCTGCCCTAAGCGCAGCCCTCTGGGTTTCCTACTTGTGCAGGTATGGTGCAGGTACGAGCCCAACACCTCACTTTTATATCAATTCCCCCACTGACAAGCCCGCCCACTCCCCTAGGTTACACGGCAGTAGGCGGGGCGAAAGAGAGAAAACCATGAGCGAATACGCAGAACCCGGCGTCATCAACGAGCTGCCCGCCCCCACCTCCAAGGACCTGCAGATCGGTGTGGACATTGGAGGCACCGGCATTAAGGGCGGCATCGTTGACCTGCGCACCG
>ERZ772999.2028-NODE-2028-length-11320-cov-9.733866_pt1 | contig 11320 bp, 8 predicted proteins | sample MGYA00511467_ERZ772999 | MGnify/ENA primary metagenome ERZ772999 (study PRJEB29015, sample SAMEA2738064) | human oral metagenome | biome: human oral; feature: human-associated habitat; material: saliva | place: China | collected 2218 ...
CTTACGCTGTTCCCAAGCAGATGGGACTCATCTGCTTGGGAACTAGGAACTAATTCATAACACCATCTTTAATAAATGCACGTAATTCTCTATCAAGGTTCATATTTACATGAATTGGACTAAGTTCATGACCTAGCTTATCTTCAAAATATGCCTTTGTTTTAGTGAAGTCAGCGGATTTCTTCAGTTTGTCAAAGCGCCCAAACTCATTAATATCAAATTGAGAACTTCTGCTGCTTAAAATTTGTACTAACAATTTTTTATCAATTCCATATCGGTCACAGAATTGATTTAGCTGCTGATTTTCTGCATTTTGCCTGTATTCCGTTACATAGTCACGGAATGATTTGCCAGGCTCAACGTCAATTGATCCTGATTGAATATCAGAAATGAATACATCGGCGTACTTTTGGTCTTCTTGGCTAAGAGATGCATAAGCTTGATGAAGCTCTTGTAGCGCACGATCTTCTTCAACACCTTTTTCACGAGCAAGCATCCACTTATTGAAGTGAAAATTCATATAACCAGAATCAATAGCCTCTGTATGCATTTCGGTTATATAGGCATCAATATCGAAAGGATATTCTGGAGTGCTACCACCATCTGTACGCTGAGAGAGCTCTTTATAACGTTGCACAAGCTTGAGGTAAGTTTGTTCGTCACAGGCGAGAGGTTCGTTACTGTTGTAGCCATAGTCAGAGGGAAGCAACTTATCCCACCTAAAGCCCTGAATTTTTGCAGCTTCTAGATAGTTACAAAACTCTCTGAAAGTCTTTGCAAACTTTCCTTTCACTTCAACGCTTTCCGGAAGATGTCCAAAGTCTGAAATACCACTTGTCTCAAATATGGATTGAATTTCTAGGTATTTTTGATCCATTCCGCGTAGGTTGACATCAAGATTATCAACGAATAATCCCTTAGGACGATTTCCTGAATATAAATCAAAAGCTTGCTCAATATTCTTTTCCATTGTATTGGGCTTGCGATAATAACGAATTGTTCCAAAAGGCTTCTCGTGGATGTTAAAGAGTCTGTTTGTACGAGAGAATGCCTGGATAATGTTTTCATAAACTAAGATTTTATCAAGGAATAGGGTGTTTACCCATTTAGAATCAAATCCGGTAAGCATCTGACTTACAACAATTAGTAGATTAAGTTGTTCCTCTGGTTTGTTTTGTATGCCTGTATAGTGGTCTTTGTGAGACAAGCGTGCGGCAACATCTTTACGATAAAATCCGTAATCGTCTCCGAGCTTAAAGTTCTTATTGTAGATTCGGTTGTAATCCGATAACGATTCAACGAGACCGTCCTCTTTGAAGATGGCACCTTCTTCGTTATCAATATTTGCATCTACCTGTAGAGCGACTTTTAACGTTGGATTGAGCTCTTTAAATAGTCGGTAGTATTCAATTGCTTCTGGAATCGATGAAGTGGCCAACATGGCATGGAATTTGCCACCATTAGTTACGTTGTCCCAGTTATCTAAAATATCTCCAACTACAGCACGGCGATGCTTATCAGAGTTGTATTGGGACGCAGGGATCTCATCTTCGATTCCTCGAATCTTGTTGCCTCCAGCATCCTCAATTGAACACATTGGAAGGGACGAGAAAAACTCGTCGTACATCCTGCTTTTTGCTGGATCACTTCTCATTTCTTCAATAGTCTTTGCTTTGACCTTCATCAAGCAAACGTTTTCTCTTAAGTCCTTTTCTTTGAAAGTTGATACTTTGTATGGGTGGAAACCGAGGACATTTCCGTCTCTAATGCCATCTGCAATGCTGTATCGATGGAGCTCATTGCCAAATAAAGTAGCTGTTGTACTGTTTTTCTTTTCATTCTCTAATTGAATTGGAGTGCCAGTAAATCCAAAGAATAATGCATAAGGAAATGCGTCTTTGATATTAGACAACATGTCACCAAACGTTGAGCGATGACACTCGTCGATGATAAAAACAATGCGCTGCGTTTTAAGGTATTCAAGCTCGTATTCAGTTAGGTGCTTATCTTTGCAGAGAATATCCATCTTCTGGATAGAGGTAACAATTAATTTGCCGTCGTAGTTTTTATCAGTTAAAGCTTTGCGGAGCTCATCAGTGTCTTCTGTTCCTCGGACAGTTTTCTTTCTCTGTTGCTCGGTTAATACTCCTCCAGCAAAGTTTCTATATTCGTTTAAGGACTGAACTCCAAGTTCAATACGGTCCATGATGAAAAAGACTTTATCGGCATCTCCGGAGTCTGCGATTAACTGAGCGGATTTGAAGCTTGTCATTGTTTTTCCGGAGCCTGTGGTATGCCAAATATAGCCACCACGCTGGCTTTTTCTTTTCCAGTCATGACTTCTGACCACGGAGGTAATCTGTTGAGCCGCATTGAACTGGTAGCTACGCATGACTTTAAGGACGCCGTCTCCACCGTCGGCAATGGTATAAAAACCGACAAGCTGATGAGCCATAGGAATTGATAGTAAGCTGGAAATGACCTCTCGATAATCATTTACTGGATCATTATTAAAGTCGCCCCAGTGGAATTGGAAAGAAGGGTTAAACGCATCTGAGGTGCCTGGATTGGCAAAATAAACAGTCTCAGTAGGATTCATAGCAACAAAAATTTGAACGAGGGAGAATATCTTAGTAAAAACTCCCTCATGCATGTATTTTCTAATCTGATCGACTGCCTGTGTTATTGCGACATTCGATTTCTTGAGCTCAATGTGGATGACAGGCATTCCATTAATGAGAAGCATTAAGTCGCCACGTCGATTAGGAAGAATACTGTTTCGAGCATTGAATTTTGGCTGTTGTACTATTTGATAAACACTTTGACCCGCCGCAATTTGCTGTTGATCAAAGATTTTTAGACTGACCTCTTTTCCATAATGAAGTGAATCGTTCGGATTATCACGCTTGATAGTAAGTGTTTTACCATTGATGAAAGCATTTCTTGCAAGAGGGGAGCCCAGTGAAACGAGCTGGTCAATGATTTGCTGCATCTCACTAGGCGTGAGTTTTTGTCCGTTTAAACGATCAATCTCATTGTTGTTCTTAAAGAGAATATTTGCCCAGTTATTTACTAAGTCATCTTCAGTGGGGTATCTGAGTACTGGCTCGTGACCCCAACCATGTTGCCTAAGATTTTCTATTACAGAATTCTCAAATGCTTCTTCGCTAGTAAAAATTACTGGCTCCATGAGTCCTTCTCTCGGAATGTGAACAACAAGACGAAATTTCTATACAAACATCTTTTCAAGTAGTGCTGATTTGATCTTTTTTAGAGCATCCAACTTACGCTGGTGAAGGGTAATAAGAGAGTCTAAGCGAGCAAAAAATGAGCCTACTTGGCATTGTTCTATTGTTGAAGGTACACAAACCTCAGCGTTAAGTATATCTTTGTTATAAAGACGCTTAATAGTACTTCCTTCTAATTTCCAATCAATTTTTTTATAGAGTGAATTCAAAAAAACGTTGTTTAGTTTCTCATTATTATCAAGCCAAACAATATTTGAATCTTGAAAATAGGCCTCTTCACCTCGGTAAATAATTGTTCGGCCTATACTTCCTGCAGCTGAAATTAAAGTAGTGCCTACTGAAGGGAATGGATATTGTTTACGATAATCTTGGAAAAGACTTCTAGATATAAATACGTCTGGTTGATTTCCAAATGTACCAATTTTAAAAAATGGCACATCACCTACTTCAGATGTTTGATCTTTATAGATTCGTCTACACATTTGAACAAATCCATAATCACCAAGCTTATGCTGTTCCCAAGCTTCAGTGTATCCAGCAAAACGAATTTCTGGAATGTTAGAGCCATCTTTTGGAAACATCTTTTCGAGTAGTGCAGATTTAATCTTTTTTAGAGCATCCAACTTACGCTGGTGAAGGGTGATGAGTGAATCAATTTTCTTGAGCGTATGCCCTATTCTCTTTTGTTCACTAATATTTGGGATGTTTGTAGAGTAGGAAAGAATATTATTATTCGAAATATTTTTTTGTGCAGCTCCCTGTCCCGACTCTATCATTTTTAATTCGAATTTGGTATCTCTCATTAATTGAAAGAGAAATTCAATCTCTATTTTTTTAGACGGGATCATTTTTGCAACACGCTGATTCAAAACACCTTTTGACGGGCCCATTTTTGACACTCGCCCAACATTTCCGGTTAAGGAAACCAATATATCGCCAGAAGCTAAAATATAGTTAGATTCTTTTTCCAAATTAATCCTATTTCCTATTGAATCATCAATGAAATAGTCGCCAGTAACGTTGGAAATGGTTATGACTAAAAATTCTCCTCTAGGAGTATATTCTTTGGAACTCCAAGCAAATCCACCTAGTATTTTAGAAAGATCGCCCAACTTACGCTGTTCCCAAGCTTCAGTGAATCCTTTGAATCTAATTTGAGGTGTTAATGACTTTTCTGATGACATTGTTATTTCTCACCACCAAGAAGAGAAATAAGTTCAGCAATACCTTGCATATCGGCATCGTTTCCTGTCAATTTAGCTAAGCTTTCGCAAAGTTCAAGTTCTATGGATTGAATTTCGTTTTCAAGATCCAATAGGGAAGTGTCATATTTCTTGTGCAAGGCAGTCACGCTAGAAACTAGATTTTCTATAGCGTTATCAGAGAGAGCGAAGATTGAAGACATAAGAGGAGTTATCCACTTTTTTTCAAGAAGATTCTTAATTTGTTCATCCGTTAAGTTTTGGATTAGTGAAATTGTTTTGTTATCAAGCTCGGAAGAAAGCTCTTTAATCTGTTTGCCAATCTGCTTTTCTTCTGTGACAAGTTTGTTTGCTTTTTTAATCTTTGAGCCAAGAGTACCTTCGGATGTATCAGCTGTCTTCAGATACTTGTTAAATGCAGATTTGTTGAAGCTATCTTCGGCATCATTTGTAATTTCTGAAGCACGCTCTTCCTCTGTGAGCGACTCGAAGATCTCATCTAGCTCTGATGAAATGGCATCAAGACGGTTATTGAGTGATTTAATTGTTAAAAGATCATCAGCAAGTAATTCTTGCTGAGCAAGTTCAAACGGAATTGTTCTTCCTTGCCATCCTTCTTGAACCTCTTTCTTATTCTTCTCAACCATACGAGGTTCAACGACTCGAGCAACGTCTAAGGATTTCTTCTCGATTATTTCTTCTAAATCTGAGCTGATAATTGACCACGCATTATCAAGCTGTTGATACGCGTCGTATTTATCAACTAAAGGTATGCCTTCAAGTCTACTAAATAGTTCTTTTGCAATTTGCTCTTCTTCTGTAGAGCGATTCACAAGAGTAGGTTCTTCTAAAAGCTCTTCCGATAGCCACAAATCAAAAGAAGACAGGGCTTGTTTATAGCGCTCTTTGTAGTTAACAACATCAGAATTGTTCTCTACTACATCTCTGATGTTTTCACTTTTCAACTTTAAGGTAGAACCATTGCTTGATTCAAATAAATCAGCTTGGAGAGATGGGAAAACTTTCCAGAATTTATTCAGTTCGTTAAGTTCGTTTACTGGAATTCCACCAAACATTGAAGCGTAGATATCCCATGATTCTGGCTTGGCGGAAGTGTCAACATAGCGAGGAATGTTTAGGTTGTAGTCATTAGCGCGAATTTCTTCGAGAGGTACTACTCGACAGAAATTCTCGATATCTTTTCTTTCTTTAACAGCATCAGAAATACGTTTGATATCTGATGCTTGAAGTCGATTTTTCTTTCCATCTTTAATGAAGTTCTTTGAAGCATCGATGATTAGAATTCCATCATCATGTCGAACGCGCTTACTTAGAACCATAATAATGGTTGGAATTCCGGTGCCAAAGAAAATATCAGCAGGAAGACCGATGATTGCTTCAATTTGACGCTTTTCAATCAATCTTTCTCTAATAAGTCCCTCGGAACCTCCGCGGAATAAAACTCCGTGCGGAAGAACAATAGACATAAGACCTTGGGGATTGAGGTGATACAGTCCGTGTAGCAAGAATGCATAGTCTGCAGTTGATTTAGGGGCTAAGCCATAGTCAGCAAAGCGAGGGTCTAATTCCTTATTCTCGGGGTCCCAATTAGCGGAATAGGGAGGGTTTGATACAACGGCGTCTACGTAAAGTGGATCATAGGTGTTTTCAGGGTCGTTTTCGTCAAAGAATGGCCAGTCAGCTGCAAGGGTGTCGTCGTTTCTAGTAATGATGTTGGATGGGGTAATATCTCGCATTACAAGATTCATACGAGTAATGTTATATGTCTGTTGATTAAGTTCCTGTGCATAGTACTGGATTGAGTTTGGTTCAATCCCGTATCTCTTTGCAGCTTCTCCAATGTGAATAAGAAGAGAACCAGATCCAGATGTAGGATCGTAAATTTGAATATTTTCTTTTTCTTTAAATGAAGTAGCAATAATCTCAGACATAAGAAGAGAGACTTCGTGTGGAGTATAAAACTCTCCAGACTTTTTACCCGCAGACTCTGCAAAGAGTCTAATCAAATCCTCATAGACGTGGCCAAGAACATCATAGTTTTCGACAGGAACCATATTAACGAGATGAATTAGGTCATAACAAGCTTTTGTTTGTTGGCTTGTATTAGTTCCTAATTTACTTAGACCAGTTTCAAGAGCATTAAAAATATTATTAAAAATTTTGTTGTAATTTTTAGCAAAATAGCGGTTAAACGCGCTCAGTGCAGTGTGAAGATTGTCTACTGAGAACTCGTTTTCCATCTTTATCCATGTGGAGAATAAATTTTTGTAAGAAATGAAATATCCAATGTTTTGCTGAAGGTAATCGACGGAGCTTTCATCTTCTTCGATAAGGAAGCTCTTAAATTCAGATTCTTGAAGTTGATTGGAAATTAGAAATTTCTCTTCATTTTCGGAAAGATATTTATAGAAGATAAGACCAAGTACATAGTCTTTGTAGTCGTTTGCATCTACTTTTCCACGCAGTATATTAGCCATTGCCCAAATTTTAGTAGAGAGCTGCTGTTTATTCATGATTCCCCTTGGATAAGGATTTGAATGATTAGACCTTTTAATAATAGGATGTTTGGAATTTAACAGCTATAAGAAATCGACAAGCGCACGCAAAAGATATCTAAGAGCACCTCGCGGATGTCTTGGGCAGGAGTGCCTGTTCGTTTGTGTGATGAATTCAGTAGAAGCTTGCTATCTCGTCAGTTCAATAGCATCGCGAATGCTCTGTAGTGAATTCTTGGATTTGCGTGGATTTGCAAGCATTACTGACGTATAGAGAGAGTCGATGAGAGCTAGCTGAACAATTCTTGATGCCAGAGACTCTGATCTAAAAGAGGTTTCCTCTGAGATAGTCAGTAACGTGACATCCGCTCTTCTCGCCAGAGGAGAATTTCTATCACTGGTAATGACTAACACACGACCGCCAATTTGCTGGAATAAATCAGCAAGCTGAATAGCCTCTTTGCATCTACCGGTGTGAGAGAAAATGATTGCACAGTCATCTTTTGTGGCTCGGCTGGCCTCCATGAGCTGCAGGTGATAATCGGACGCGTATTTTACGTTGAGGGGCGATCTGAGCAGCTTGTGATAGGCGTCTGCAGCAATAATATTGCTTCCACCAAGTCCAAAAAGAAACACAGTTTTACTAGAAACAATCAAGCTAACTGCGCCTTCAAGATTTTCGGACTCAAGCATCTCTTTAGTGTGACTAAGGGAATCAATTGAGGAGTTAAATACACTGACAGCTACGCCCAGTGGGGAAGAGGTGTCAGAAATGTTTTCATGAATTGAAATTGCAGGATCAAATTCTTCAGAAATCAGTGCATTGTGAAAATCCTTGAATCCTGTATAGCCAAGTTTTCTAGTGAATTTAAAAATCGTGGAATCAGCCATTCCAAGGGTCTGTGCCATCTCGTTAATGGTCATTTGCGAAGCCGCGCGTGAATGAGAAGAAATATAGGAAGCTATCATTTTTTCTTTTTTAGAAAGCGAAGACTCAAACGATTTAAGCCTTACACGGTATGAAGACTCCATGAGATTCTCCTCAAATCAAAGCTAAACGATGAAATAAGACACCTTCTACTTTAAAAAATTTACCACTAAAAGAAAAGAAAAAATTTTTTCTTTTTTAATATTGACTAGTAGAAAATTATTTTTATAGTAATTCTTACAGAAAGTTCGTCGAAAGAAGGAACATGAAAGTTGGATTGGTCGGACTGGGAAAGATGGGCTTTAACCTTGCCTTGAATCTCAAAGATAACGGAGTAGAAGTTAAAGGCTTTGATGTTTCTGAGGATGCTCGTCAGGAAGTAGAGAAGCACGGTATTTCTTCTGTTCAGTCTTTAGCAGAGCTTGTTGAAGCGCTGGAAACACCAAGAGTTATTTGGATGATGGTTCCTTCTGGAGAGGCAACTGAATCAACAATTTCTCAGGTTCTTCCATTGCTTGAGAAGGATGACATCCTTATTGATGCTGGTAACTCAAACTATAAGGACTCCATCAGGCATGGAGAAGAGGCTTCTAACCTTGGAGTAAGGTTCCTTGACCTTGGAACTTCTGGAGGCACCTCGGGTGCTCGTTATGGTGCTTGCCTGATGGCCGGTGGAGATCAGAGTGCTTACGAGTATCTCAAAGATGTCTTTGAGTCCGTTGCCGTTAAAAACGGCTGCGACTACGTAGGTCCTGCAGGTGCTGGACACTTTATGAAGATGGTCCACAACGGAATTGAATACGGAATGATGGAGGCAATCGGCGAAGGTTTTGCTGTTATGCAAAAGGCTCCGTTTGATTATGATTTGGCTCAGGTTGCTCGCAACTGGCAAAACGGTTCCGTTATCCGCTCTTGGCTGATAGATTTGATTGAAGAACAGCTCAGAGTACATCCCAACCTTAAGGACTTTAAGGGAATTGTGGATGCATCTGGCGAGGCAAAGTGGACTGTCGAGGCTGCTCTTGCAGAGGATGTTCCGGTTCCAGTAATTGCCCAATCTCTGTTTGAGAGAAATGCTTCAAAGCTTGGTGAGGCGAACTTCTCAAATAAGGTTACCGCAGCACTTCGCAATGGCTTTGGCGGCCATGCATATGTAGCAGAGGAAGCCTAGTATGAGTGAAGGTATTTCTCATCTGCAGATTCATCCAGAAGACCTTCAGTTTCATGTTGAGGCAAAAGACTGGGAAGATGCTCTTAAAGTAGCTGCAACTCCACTAGTAAAGCGTGACGCAATCACTCCTGTTTACATTGAAGAGATGATTGCAGCAATTCACGAGCTGGGACCTTACATTGTTCTTGCTCCTGGCCTTGCGCTTGGTCATTCTCGCCCTAGTGATGCAGTTCATCAGACAGCAATTTCAATTGCAACGCTTGCGCAGCCAATCGAGTTTGGCAGTAAGCACAATGACCCGGTGGATATCGTTGTCATTTTGGCAGCAAAAGATGACGAGTCTCATATTGAACTTCTTCAGAAGATTGTAATTTTCTTCAATAGTGAGGCAAATTTTGATTTACTTCGTTCTGCAAGAACAGGAGAAGATGCACTAAACGTATCTAAAGTTATTAATAGGGAGGCATAGAATGGACATCTTGAACGTTTTTGTATTTCAGCTTTTTACAAATCAAACCATCTTCATGGGTTTGCTTGCGCTTGTAGGTCTTTTACTTCAACGTAAAAAGTTGCCACAGGTAATTGATGGTGTTGTTAAGACGGTCATTGGTCTTCTTGTCCTCTCATCTGGCGCAGGAATTATCTTCAGCTCTCTATCTGAGGTAGTTACTGCATTAAATAACAGCCTTGGTGTTGCAGGTACTCTTCCTATTAATGATGCGGCTGGTGCAATGGTTCTCTCCATGGAGGGCTTCAGCAGGAATTCCGTACTAATATTCCTGTTTGCATTCTTGCTTCACCTGGTAATTGTTAAGTTGGTTCCTAATAAAAACTTTAAGAATGTGTATCTGACAGCTCATCTTGCACTTTTCCACGCATGCTTCATGGCTATTACGCTTCCAGGAATCCTGAACACCGATGACAGCGTTGTGATTATTGCAGTTGGTTCAATCCTCAACGCACTTTACTATGCACTTTCTCCTGCAATTACCAGAAAGCTTGCAAAAGAGTGGACACAGGATGCAATTACCCTTGGCTTTATGGATCAGGTAGGCTCTGTTGTTGCTCACTTTGTTGGTAAGTTTGTTGGTTCCTCTAACCCAGATGAAGATGCAGATAAGCTGAAGCTTCCTGAGTGGGCGTCTATGTTTAGGGATAACACCGTTGTCCTGTTCTTCTTGATGCCAATTATTTTTGTTGGAATGGGTCTTGCTGTTGGTCAGGAGGGTATCGAGGCTCTGTCCGGTACTGGTCCTGAGGCCACTAACTGGATTCTGTGGCTTGTTATTCGTGCTTGGACCTTCTCTGCAGGTATTGTCATCCTGCTTCAGGGTGTCCGTATGTTTGTTGGTTCTATTGTTCCAGCATTTAAGGGTATTTCTGACAAGTTCCTTCCTGGCGCTGTTCCAGCTCTGGATGCTCCAACGTTCTATCCATTCTCGCCAATGGGCGGAATGTTTGGCTTCCTTGGATCTTCAATTGGTGCAATTCTTGTTTGCATTTTGACCATTGTTCTTCACGCTCCAGTCATTGTCTTCCCAAGCCCAATCATCATGTACTTTGACGGTAATGTCATGGGCGTCTTTGGTAACAAGGCTGGTGGATGGAAGGGTGCTCTTGCAGCAGGTCTGGTAACTGGTGCAATTACTTCTGCAGCGGCTATTTTGTTCTATCCATTGACCGGCGTAATGTTTGGCTCTGGCGTAACTTGGTCCAACATTGATTATGCGTTGGTGTGGATGCCTTTGATGTATCTGCTCAAGGCAATTAGAATGCTTGTACTTGGTGCATAACCAGTCACTTTAGGAGTTAATAATGAAACTTGTTGCTGTATGTGGTTTTGGCGTTGGATCTTCAATCATTGCCAAAATGAATATTGAGAGCATCCTTCAGAAGAGGAATAGGGAAGATATTGTTGTAGAGACTATCGACTTAGGTAGCGTACAGGGTGCCGATGGCGATTATTACGTCACAACCAATGAGCTCTTTGACAACTTCCCTGATGGAATTAAAGAGCGCACTATTGTGCTAAATAACTTCATTGATCTTGCGGCTATTGAAAGCGCACTTGAAGAGCGAATTGGTCTGTAGACTACTCAACAAATTGCATTCTTAAGGCACTCGTTATCGGGTGCCTTTTTTGTTTGAAGCTGTTCCGCACAGCCCTGCTCCACCCACCGATAAAACGACACCGTTCATATGAACCCCATCTGTTTGGACAGGTGGGGTTTCTCGTCAGTCGTATAGTCAAAGTG
>ERZ772999.2030-NODE-2030-length-11305-cov-4.753778_pt1 | contig 11305 bp, 17 predicted proteins | sample MGYA00511467_ERZ772999 | MGnify/ENA primary metagenome ERZ772999 (study PRJEB29015, sample SAMEA2738064) | human oral metagenome | biome: human oral; feature: human-associated habitat; material: saliva | place: China | collected 2218 ...
AGCACTTAGCAATTTATTGCTTAGAGCTTCTTATGATGCAGATTCTTGATTTTTTATCGTTAAGAAATTTAGCTAGCAATGAACTGTTTTTTACTGTACTATCTGGCAAGGAGTTTAGATGAAATATTTTTATATTTCTACATTAAAAATTTCTTGTAATTTTTCTCCTATTCCATCTTCATTATTATTTCCAATAACTTCTACATTAGGTAAGGCTTCTATAAGTCTTTTATTAGCATTACCCATTATAAAAGGTTTTCCGACTAAACTAAGCATTTCATAGTCATTCATACTATCTCCAAATGCTATAACTTCTTCTGGCTTTATATCTAAAATTTTCAAGACTTTTTTCAAAGTTTCAGCCTTATTAACTCCTTTTTTCATAAACTCTAGACAAAAAGGGGAAGAGACAGTTATACTTAATTCGTCTTTAAAATCTTTTTTCATTTTCTTTTCTAAATCTTCTATTTCTTTACTTTCTCCTAGAAAAAATACCTTTGCTACTTCTTGATTTTGATATTTACTTAAATCATCTATGTTAAATCCATAACCAGACTCTTTATGAAATTCCACTAACCCATCTATTTCATACTCTATTATCCAGTCATCATTAAGATAGATGTTTCTATGTATATCTTTCCCTACCTTATAATTCAATAATCTTTTAACCAATTCTTTTGGAATATTTTCTACAACAATAGGATTATTATCTTCATCATGTGCTCTTGCACCATTTGAAGTTATTAGATAAGATCTTAATTCTAAGCTATCTCTATAATGTCTTGCATCAAGATAAGGTCTTCCTGTTGCAATCATGAATTTTACACCGCTATCTTCAATCTTTTTTATAATATTTGCTGTATGGTCAGAAATTTTATGACTAGATGTTAACAAAGTTCCATCCATATCACAAACTATTAATTTGTATTTCATTTTCACTCCTTATTTAAAACAATTTACTATCTTTTATTATAACATAGCCTCATTTTTTTTTCTATATTGATAAACTTGAATTATAATTAGCTAAATAAAAAAATGGTAAGAATCTTACCATCTTCTAAAAAGATATTTATTCTATTTTTAGGAATTTTTATTCATCATCGTCGTCGTCATCTGGATCAGAAAAACTTGCTTTTCTATTTTGAAAAGCAATAAATAACATAATTGCTATTCCTATTGCTGGATATTTCCAGAAACTTGCTTCTGTTAATGCTTCCTTTAATAAATTCTTATCGAACATTAATTCAGATATTGACATTCCATATTCTTTTCCTATTATAGCACAAAGATCTAAAAATTCTCCATAGATTATTCCTATAGCATTTAAGATTACTCCTAAAACAAGACCTAAGCTTCTACTTGCTCCTTTTACAAAATGATTGTAACCTAGTATTGAAATTGTAACTCCTACTGCCGAAGACCATGAACTAAAAATTCCTAATCTTGCTATACCAAAGTATAGTGCACAAGTTACTAAAGCCCCTCCAATTACACAAATAAGTCCCATAAAAAAATTCGATTTTTGTTCAGTTTGAAATTCTTTCATTTTTTCTCCTTCTATATTACTTTAATAAAGGTGAATCCCATCTTCAAACTTATATTAAGTTTTAAGATAAAATTCACCTTTATATATATTATCATTTTTTTCTTCTATTTCCAAATAATTTTTTTGAAACATATAATTGTTTTTCAGTATAAACTCTTGGTTTCACTACAAAACTTTCTTTTATTTCATCTAAAATTCTATAGAACTCTCTATACTCTTTTTGTGCTTCTTCAATATTCACAAGACTAAATTCAATAGTGTCATTAGGAAGCATTTGAGCAAGTTTAGGTAAATCTGCTTTTATAACAGTGGCAATCTTAGTATAACCTCCTGTTGTTTGTCTATCAGCTAGTAAGATTATTGGTTGCCCATTTCCAGGAACTTGTATAGAACCAAAAACAGCTGCATCAGATATAATATCTGCCTTATCTTTGTGCTTTATAACTTCTCCTGCTAATCTCATACCCATTCTATCAGCATCTTTTGTAACTTGATATTTATTTTCAAGCATAGTTTTTATAGAACTTTCTTCAAAGTAATCATCTTGAGGTCCTAAAACTATTCTGATATTTTGATTATGACTATATGTAGGAACATATTTTTTATCCAAAATATTTTTCTTAGATAAAACTTTAACATTTTTAAAGTTAATAATATCTCCCATCTTTAGTTGTCTACCTTCAAAACCTCCTAATTTAGATTTCAAAAGAGTAGATTTACTTCCCATAACAACAGGAACATCTATTTCAGCTGAGAAAGCTAGATAAGCTCTCATTCCTGACTTTAAACTTCTAAAAGAAAGGTTATCTCCTTTTTTTACATTTATAGATTCCCACATTTTAACATCTTGATTATTTATTTTAGCTTGAATTTCTCCACCTGTAATAGCTATTGTCACATCGAAATCAAACTCCAATGTGGGTCCTAAAAAAGGAATTTCCAAGACTGCATTATTTTTATCACTTTCAACAAGATAGTTAGCTACTGTAAAAGCAAATTCATCCATAACTCCAGATACAGGAATACCGAATTGTTGGTATCCTATTCTTCCGATATCTTGAACAGTTGTACATAATCCAGGTTTGTGAACTTTTATACTAGGCATTTAGCTCACCTCTCTTAATTTTACGAATATTTAATTTATATTCGTTATTTTCTACTTTTTTCAAAATCTCATTGTATTCTTCTTCTGAAATAGAAACATATCTTACATAGTCGCCTGAACTGATGTATACAGGATTGTCACTGTCGGGATTATATAATTTTAATGGAGTTCTTCCAATGATTCTCCAACCACCAGGAGACATTGAAGGATACATACCTGTTTGCTTTCCTGCTATTCCAACAGAACCTGGATAAATTTGTAGTCTTGGACTTTCTAATCTAGGAGTTGCAATTTTTTCTGACATACCTCCTAAGTAAGTAAATCCTGGCATAAATCCAAGCATATAAACTAGATAGTCTGTTCCTGTATGAATTTTAATAACTTCTTCTTTAGAAAGTTTATTATGTTCTGCCACATAAGATAAATCAGGTCCAACTTCATCATTGTATAAAGTAGGGATTTCTATCAGAGTAACTTCTTCTCCTTCAGCTGTTTCAAGATCGTTATTTAAGAAAGTTTTTAATTTTTCAACTAAAGTATTATAATCAATTTTCAAAACATCATAATTAATAAGTAAAGAACAATATGTTGGAACAAGTTCAACTATTCCATCTATATTTTCTTTTTTTATATCATCCATCATTTTTCTAATTTTTTTATTAATATCAACAGAGATTTCATTTCCAAACTCTATAACTAAAGCTGAATCTCCAGAAAATAAAAATCTTACTGAATTTTCCATTTTTATACCTCCATTAAGCAAATAGTTCTGCTAATTTTGCTAGAGATTTTACTCCTATGTATGCTGTTACAAGAACAACTATCCAACCTAAATAGAATAAGATATTTGAGTGTTTATATTTTCCAACTATTCCTTCTTTTTTACTAGCTATTAAAGTAATTGCTAAAGTAATAGGTAAGATAAGTCCATTTAATGACCCTGCTAAAACAAGTAATTTTACTGGTTTACCTAAGAATATAAGTATTAAAGTAGATACAACAATGAAACCAATTATAAAGAAATTTTCATTATCTTTAACAACTTTAAATAATGTTTTTAAGAAAGAAACACTTGTGTATGCTGCACCTACAATTGAAGTTAAAGCTGCTGCTAAGAATACTAATCCAAATATTTTATATCCAACAGTTCCTGCTGCAATCTTAAAAGCATCTGCTGCTGGATTTCCTGCATCAAGTTGATTTCCAAGAGAAACAACTCCTAAAACTGCAAGGAATAGGAAGATTCTTACTATTGTAGCAACGCTCATTCCTAATATCGCTGACTTATTAACTTGTGGTAAATTTTCTTCACCAACTATTCCTGCATCTATAAGTCTATGTCCACCAGAGAACATAATGTATCCTCCAACAGTTCCACCAATTAAAGTGATTATAGCCATTAAATTTATAGAACTAGGAACAAAAGTTTCTTTTACAGCTGACCCAACAGGTGGATTAGTTGAAAATGCAACATAACCTATAAGTAAAATCATCATTGCACCTAATACTTGAGTTAATTTATCCATAAGTTTTGAGGCAGATTTAAAAGAAAATATAATTACTCCCAAAGCTCCACTTATAAGTGCAGCTATCTTTAAATCTAAGTCAAATAAAACTTGAAAACCTAAAGCAGCTCCTCCAACATTTCCTATGTTGAAAGCCAAACCACCAAGACAAACTAAAAATGTTATAAAATATCCAAGTCCAGGTAGAACACTATTTGCAATATCTTGTCCTCTCATTTTAGAAACAGCAAGAACTCTCCACACATTTAATTGTGCCACGAATGACATTATAACTGAAACCAATATTACAAAAGCAAATGTTGCTCCCATATCCTTTGTAAATACCGCTGTTTGAGTCATAAACCCAGGACCTATTGCTGATGTTGCCATTAAAAATGCTGCTCCTAAAAGAACCGATAAATTATTTTTTTTCTCCATTTTAACACCTCATCTTATTATATGAACTCATGTAATGATTTTACTTCTATACCATTTTCAATTAAAGCTTTTCTTATTCTTTCAACAAATTCAATAGCTTTTGGATTATCTCCATGTACACAGATAGAGTCAGCAGCTATATCAATTTCTTCTCCATTTACAGCTGTAACTTTTTTAGTTTTTACCATCTTTATAACTCTGGCAATAGCTTCATCTGGATCTTTTACAAAAGCTCCTGGAAGAGTTCTATTAACTAAAGTTCCATCTGCATTATATCCTCTGTCTGCAAAAACTTCCTCTGCAACTTTTAAACCTCTTCTTTTAGCCTCTTTTGCCATATAGCTTCCACTTAAAGTCATAACTATTATATCTTTGTTAAATTCTTCTATACCATCTAAAACAGCATCTGCTAAATTCTTTTCAACAGCTGCCATATTGTAGAAAGCTCCATGTAACTTCATATGTTGAAGTTTTACACCATTTGCCTTTGCAAAAGCATCTAGAGCACCTAATTGATATAGCATATACGCTCTAGCTTCCTCAGGGCTTATAACCATTTTTCTTCTACCAAAACCTAAAAGATCGGGGAATCCTGGGTGAGCTCCTACTGCTACATTATTTTCTTTGGCAATTTTTATAGTTTTGTCCATTATTAATGGATCACCTGCATGCCAAGCACAAGCACAGTTTACACTAGTAACACATTTCATAATTTCTTCATCCATTCCTAGTTTGTAAGCTCCATAACCTTCACCAATGTCTGAATTTAAATCCACATAAAATTTCATAATTCTCCTCCTTATGGTATAAAAAAATTCACTTCTATTGTTTTTATGCCTATAAGAGATATAATACTTTTTTTATTTTAAGTTGTCAATATATTATTTAAAATATACTATTTAAGTTTATTCTGTAATATTTTTAAATTGAATTAAACTTAATTTTGTTAAGTAAAATTTGACATATCAATTAAAATATGTTAATCTTAGTTTAAAAGCACTCATAGCTCAATTGGATAGAGCATCTGACTTCGGATCAGGGGGTTACGGGTTCAATTCCTGTTGAGTGCACCATATTATTTAGTAAAGTTTTATAAAATCTCAAAGTTACTTAGAATCATAGCTTGAAACCGTCGAAAGATTAATAAACTTTTACAAAATTCTATAAAATATAAAAATTACAACAGACAAAAAACAGACAAAATTTTATAACAAAAAAGCAGGAAATTAATCCTGCTTTATTTTTTTTATAACTATACATTCTTTTTCTTCGTCAAAAATAATTTCAGCTTCTCTTTTATCTTGAGAAAATCCTAATTTATCTGCCCAAGACTTAGGGATACTTATTCTAGTAGATAAAGAACCATGTCCATCTTTATTAAATATCATTTTTACTGTTCTAATTTCTTTTCCCATTCCTTCCACCTCTTTTTTGTAAGAGGTTATCAAATTTTTTCAAGTAAGTCAACAATTATTTTTTCATCTTCACTTATTAGATGCGTATATGTAGCAATTGTTAGAGCTGGATCCGCATGTCCTAATCTTTTTTGAACTAATTGAATTGGGACTAAATTTCTTATTAACATAGTTGCATGACTGTGTCTTAATCCATGTGCAGATATCTTTACACCCAAAAGATTTGCACTTTTCTTTAGTAAATCTTTAGCAAAAACAGTTGTTCTTGGACTTCCATCCTCATAAGAAAATAAAAAATCATCTCTGTTTTTATGCTTTAGTTCAATAAAATCTTTTAATTTTTGTGCTAAATTCTTATCTATTTTTATGGTTCTATTAGAGCATGGAGTTTTTGTTGGTGCTAATTCCCATTTCTCTTTTATATCACAGTATAGAGATTGATTTATTCTAATCTCTGCACTATCAAAATTAATTTTATAAACCTGCAAAGCTTTAGCTTCTGAATGCCTTAGCCCTGTTTTAAATAACAATTCTAAAAATAAAATTTTCTCATCTAAATCTGTGTGTCTAGTTTGAGTCTTAGCAATTTTTATCAATTGCTTGAATTGATTTTCAGTAATAACACTAATTGAATAAGTATTCTTTACTTTTATATGTATTATTTCTTTATAAAAATCTGAATTAATATAATTATTTTTATAAGCATATTCTAAAACACATCTACATCTAGCATTCCAATGAGCCACAGTACTTTGTGAAAGTCTTTCTAACATTTTTGATAAATGATTTTCTATTGTTTCTTTGTTAATCTCTTTTATATCTACATCTAATAATTTACTACATTGATAAGCAAAAGATTTTTTATGACTAATGGATGTGCTTGCTCTTACAGATAATCCCCAACTTTTGAAATATTCTTCCATAACTTCTTTGAAAGTCATTTTCAACATTTCCTTATACTAATTATTTGCCAAATTGAATTTCTTTTTCTCTTTTCATGTCTAAAATAACTGATTTTGTATTTCTAAAAAAGTCTTGTATTACTTCAGTATCTGTACTATCTAAAGATTTATCAAATTTTACAATATATAAATCTCCAATTATTTTTTCACTATCACTGCAATTATATTCATAAGTAGAAGGCTTATGAAGCTCTTCACTTGTAAAATCTATTTCTTTTTCTTTTAAAAAATATTCTCTTATTTCGTCTTCAGTTAGACAATCTTCTCTAAAATATTTAGTTTCATAAACTCCTCTTTGAATATTACAAAACATTTCAACATCTTTTTTATTAATAACTAAATATTCCACATCCCCTATTTCTTTTAAAATAAATATATTTTTCATTATTATCACTCCTTGTATTTTTTATTTAGAAGTGATATAATTATCTTGCTGAAGGAGTAACTATATCACTTCTTGAATTGGATTTGCTATTTATTTAGTAGATCCTTTTTTAATTTTCTTTTTCATATTCTTTTTCTAATTCCCACATTTCTTCAAAACTTATAGTTTCTTTTAATCCAACATACCCACTAAAGTCTTCTCTGACTCCACTTTCTCCACAATCAACAGAAGTATTTGGGAAATCTTCCATTAATCCTTCTGTTAACACTCTCCATTCTTTGTAAAGTTCTTTTAAGTTTTTCATTTTAAATCCTCCTAATTTTTATTATTTACCGTTACGGTATTTCTATACAAGTATAATATCATATTACCGTTACGGTGTCAACACTTTTTTAAAAAATTTTTTTTATCTTTTTAAATAATAGGTTAAATCGCATGTTGAACAATAAAAAAAGAGGGGCAGGACAAAATCCTACCCCGTTACTTTATGATTTTTTTAATCTCCTCCATATCTTTTTTTAATTCTGATTGATCCTTTTGCATTGCTTCTAACTGATCCACTATCTTCTGCATAGTAGTCCTATAAATTTCAAATGTCTTGCTATCTTTCCATAGAAAATATAGTAAAATAGCACCTACTACACCATATTCTAGTAAAGTTTTTTCCATACACACCACCTACAATCCTAATATCTTATTCCAATAATTATAATATTCTCTTGCTTCCTTAGTATGATCTACTATAGCCCTATCTTTATAACCATCATTTAATAATTTAGATTTCCACGAAGTTTCTCCAAAACATCTTACAGCTGCATAGAATCTTCTTACAGTCCTATTATCTACTCCTGTTTCTTGCATAATATGTCTAAATATTTTATCTGCTAAGGTACGATTAATACCTGTATTGTTATAGCAACTATATAAATAATCGTGGATAACTGCTGCCTTGATATATTTTCCGAATGGATTATACAGCCATTGTAAAGAATGAGGCACTGATGCCCCATCCGTTACAAATCCTTTGAAAACTTTTATATCATACCCATTAATGCTATAAATATAATCTTGCATTAAAACTGCCTTTCCATTTGAAATTGGATCCAGGATTAATTTAGTTTTCTCCATCTTCCTCATTTCCTTTTATATCTATCTTGTAACCATTAGCAAAGATATCGGAAAACTTTTGTAATGTCTTTTCTATAATGTCTATCATTCTTTTTCTACTAATAAATTTTATAATTATAATTCTTGCTACCCAAGGTAGACTTGAAGTTCTAAATAGTATAAAATTTACTGCAGCTTCTAATTTCTTTCCGTTTTCTCCATGATTAAAACTTTCTTCTGCAAAAATTACTGATTGTCTAAATAGATTTACGTATTGTTTTCTATTGTAAATAAGATAAACTAAAATTATTCCTGCTACTGCTAACCATAACCATTGTTCCATACTAAAACCTGCTAAATACCCTATTGCTTGATTAATAAAATCTTTCATAATTAAACCTCCTATTCTACATCAATTTTTTTATTTTCCCATTTTTTATAAGCATCCAAATATAATTCTTTCTTATCACCATTATAAGTTAATTCATAGTACATTCCATCACTTACATTTGTAGATAATAATGCTTTTGCATTTTGTAGAGTTTTGCAATACCAAACAACAAATACATCATCTTTTGTTATTTTTGTATTATCTGTTTTCTCTACTCTCTCATTAAAATACTCAACCACTTTTTCCTTACAAAATTCTTGAAATCTGTTAAATTCCATACTTTTTACCTCCTAAATTTTTATAATAACTGTCTGGCCAGACTATTTATTATTTAATCTTCAATTTGGAAATGTGGACCATCTTTAAATGATTTCCAATCTCCGCCCCAAGTTATAATATAGCCTAACTTTCTAGCAACTCTTTTTATGCAGTCAGCAACTTCTTTATAATATTTGAAGTCCCATGTTACTTTCCCATCTATCCATACAGCTATATCAACTGCTTTTCCTTTCAAATGATAGCTTTTTAAAGTCTTAGATTTTCCCTGAGCAACTAACTCTATTTGTCTTTTCATTGTTCTAATTCCTTCTGTGATTGAAAAATCGTAAGGACTTTCTTTTATAGCTACATTCATTAAGTTTTGTAGTCTTATATCTACTGTTTCAAGTTTTGATTTGCTTCTTTCAGAAAACTTATACATTTTCATCATCTCCTTAAAAAAATGACCTTCTGATAGCCTTTTTAACACATTTTAAAAGAGGTAGCTATATAATAGTACCTCTTTTATTTTAAACTAGCTTGTAGCAAGTTTTGTGTGTATTTCTTTTCTTTTTGCCTCAAATTCGGCTTTTGTGAGGTCTTTAGGATTCACTTTAGTTTTAAAATAGTTTTCTGTATCGTAAACAGATTGAATGAATGTACTGCCGAAAAACATCAATTGAATAAAGCCCATTAAATCTAAACTAACTCCGAAATTATCCTCAAAATACCAAGTCTTTTTTATTTCTTTATTCATAAAAGTTTTTACTAAAAATAATAATAGAGCCGACATTGCTATAAATATGATATCTTTATCTCTACATCTTTGGCGATGTTCTTTTTCTCCAACTTTATAATCAAATCCATACTCTAAAGATTTTGCTTTAAAATCATCAATCAAAGTACAGTAATCATCATACTCTTTTTGATTATCTAATATCCACAATGATTTTTCTTTGTCCCAATGCATGTATTTTTGATTTCCAGCTGGTTTAGGCACTGTTATTAATTTCTTGTCTTTTATAAACTCCCCATCATCAAGCTGTACATCTATATTTGCTCTTACTTTTTCTTCTTTTGTCATTTCTCTCAATCTATCGTCTTTATAGATTGGACATTCATACTTTACATCTGTAATTATCATATCTGAAGTATATCCATTAAAATAGTCTTGTGGTTTAGCCAATACATCATCTAACCCATCTGCGTAAACTGAGAATATTAATTTATCCTTTTTATAAAAATTTATTGTTTTCATCTATAACCTCCTATATTATTTGAGTAATAATTTGTCCCATAAATGAATGTGTTAAAGGCTGTGAGGGATTAGTACCATTAATTTCTATTCTATTACCAGTAATAAATAATTGTCCTGCTGTGCCTTTATTTCCTGTTATAGCTGAGTGTGCCTCTTTAACCTTATAATTCAGTATTGGACAAGAATCTATTTCTAAATAATCTATATCTTTTTTTCCAGTAGACCATACAGTTATAATTAAAATATTACTTAATTTATAAATGATAACTCTAAAAAAACCTTTATCAGATGTGTTATTTTGTACCAACACAGCTAATTTATTCATATTTTCATCTAATGAGTTATTATCCAAAGGTTTAAAATTAGCCACATTAGCAGATGTATCATTGTTTTGATTTATACACTTATACATTTTACGTGTATTTCTATCATAATATAAGTAGTTGACGTCTTTAACACCCTCGTCTTGTATATCTCCACCATAACCTACACAACCAGCCAATCTAGCCAACATCATACCCTCAAGAGCCTTACCCTCACCAGTTCCAAATTGCACTATACCAGCTTTATCTCTTGTTGCACCCTCTTGCACTTTTGTCAATTCTGTACTTAATCTCTTAGCTTCTTTATCTATCAACTCAGCATTATGATTAAATTGTTCTATGTCATAGTATTCATTTCCAGCAGGTTGTACTAAACCTAAGTGTTCTGTATATTTACTCATTTCTATCTCCTTTCATCGTAAATAGCATTATATGTTTTAGTTTTTAATTCACTATGTTTTAAATTTCCAATCTCATCAAATCTATGATATTTACCCACTACATCGGTATCATTGTAAAGTCTAGTATCAAACAACTCAGTATGTTTCTTAGTTTTAAGAGAGTTTTGATACAAATATCCTATTTGATTGTGAGTGTTATATCTAAACTCAA
>ERZ772999.2038-NODE-2038-length-11286-cov-2.547413_pt1 | contig 11286 bp, 9 predicted proteins | sample MGYA00511467_ERZ772999 | MGnify/ENA primary metagenome ERZ772999 (study PRJEB29015, sample SAMEA2738064) | human oral metagenome | biome: human oral; feature: human-associated habitat; material: saliva | place: China | collected 2218 ...
TTAAAGAAGATTAAATTCCTAAAGTGCGGTCAACTTTGACCGCATTTTTTTAGTAAATAAAAAGGCGAACCTTCTCGGCTCGCCTTTTTCGTTTATTGTATCAATTAGTCTCGTTTTCTTGCGAGTAGCCACCAAATAATCGCCATAAACAAGAGGCTTGGCATTAGTGCACCTAAAAAAGCTGGCGCATTAAATACCACACTCATTTGTCCAAAAATTTCATTGACGACATAGAATAAGAATCCAAAGCAAATCCCCGTTACGATTCTCGCCCCTGCGGTGACACTACGTAATGAACCGAAGATGAAAGATAACGCAAGCATCATCATCACACCTACAGAAAGGGGCTGTAAAATCTTACGCCAATAGGTTAATTCAAAACGGCGAGAATCCTGTCCTGTTTGTTTTAAGAACGCAATATATTCATACAAACCGGAAATAGATAATGACGTTGGACGTAATGAAACTGCGCCTAATTTATCTGGCGTTAAGCTTGTTGCCCAATCTTCTGTTAAACGGTTTGTCGTGGTAATTTGCTCTTTTGATACCGCTGAATTATTGACTTGGCGTAACTGCCATTGATTATTTTCAGCAGAATATTGTGCTTGATTTGCATGCTTCAAATGAGTGAGATTACGCTGTTCATCAAAGGTATAAATATAAATATCTTCTAATTGTGCATCATCGGTAATACGACGAACATACACGAAATTATTACCGTCTTTTGCCCATACACCATTTTTTACCGAAAGCATTGAACCACCGGAAAGTGCACGAGTACGCATATCACGGGCAAACTGTTCAGTTTGTGGAATCCCCCACTCACCAATAATCATGGTAAAAAGCACCAGTGGAAGTGCCGTTTTCATGACGGCTAATCCAATTTTAAAGCGAGAAAAACCCGCAGATTGCATTACCACTAATTCACTACGGCTGGCTAAATTACCTAAAGCAATTAAGGCTCCTAACAAGGCCGCCATTGGGAAAAAGGTTTCTACATCTTTAGGAATGGTTAATCCTGTATAAGCCACCGCTTGCCAAATATCGTAAGAACCTTTCCCTACGCTACGGAATTGCTCTACAAATTTGATAATTGCCGAAAGGCCAACCAATGTAAATAGCGTGGCAAAAATTGCCCCTAAAATGCTTTTACCGATATAACGATCAAGAGTATTCATCAACATTGTTATTACCCTTTTCTGAATACACGACGGAATTTATGCATAGCGGTACTATCCCAACTATTCAGCACAATTCCTAAAATTAAAAAGGCGATATTTACCAACGGCATTAACAAACCTGCATCAAGCTTATCAGCCCCCCCCGCAGATTTAAATGAGCTTTGTAATAAGAAGTAAATTAAATAAAGCAATAATGCCGGTAAGATTTTCGCAAAACGGCCTTGGCGAGGGTTCACTTTGCTCATTGGCACCGCGATGAGCGCCATTAAAGGCACCGCTAAAATTAATGTAATGCGCCAATGCAACTCTGCTTTTGCTGCTGCACTTTTATCTTTTAATAATTGCTCAAAAGATAATTCAGCCGCTTCATCACTTTCTGTATTTGTCTCTTGATGACCCAAATACGCTTGGTAATCATCAAAATGCGTAATACGGAAATCAGGAAGTACCGAAGTCCCTTCGACACGCAAGGTATTCTGTAAATTCAAGACTTGGTCGCCATTCGGTAACGCTTTTAATTCACCTTTTTCAGCCGTAACCACTGATGGCTTCGTTTGGCCTTTGGCTTTCATTTGGAAAAGATAAACATCACTGATTTGATTACCATTAATCTTATCAATGAATAAGACGAAATTATTGTTGCTTGTGGACATGAATTGACCAGAAGTCAATGCGCCCATGGTAGGATTCGCTTTAGCATCTTCAACAATGGCCGCTTGTTTTTGAATGGCCCATGGAGAAAGCCATAAAGCGTTGTAAGCAGCCAAGCCGGCTGTGAGTAAAGAAAGAATTAACGCCACGCGAACAAGAATACGTTGACCCACACCACAGGCACGCATTACCGTAATTTCACTTTCTGCATAAAGACGACCAAAAGTCAGCAAAATGGCGATAAACAAACATAATGGCAGCATTAATTGCGCCATTGTCGGCATCCCTAAACCAAGTAAAGAGAACACCAGATCGGCGGGAACCTTACCATTTGCCGCTGAACCAAGTACGCGAACAAGTTGTTGGCTGAAGAAAATTAAAAGCAAAATAAACAAAATTGCAATCTGGCTTTTAAAGACTTCCTTTGTTAAATATCGGGTTAATATCATTCTTTTTTTCTAACTAAAAAACACGGGAAACTGGCTAATTTAGATGGCGTATGATACCTTATTTTGACTGATTTAAATAGCAAATTAGCAACATAAGGAAATAACATGAAATATCAAGCAAACTCAACCGCACTTTCTCAATCAACCGATTGCCTTATCATCGGCATTTATGAGAACAACGAATTGACAAAAAGTTTCAATGAAATCGACCAAATCACAAAAGGCTACCTCAGCCAATTAGCTCAAAGCCAAGATCTTTCAGGCAAAATTGGCCAAGCGACTCTGCTTCATTCGTTACCAAATCTTGCCGCTAAACGCGTGTTAGTCGCGGGTTGTGGCAAAAAAGGCGAAACGACTGAACGCCAATTTAAACAAATCATCCAACGTGTTACCCAAACATTAAAAGAATTAAATATTCAACAAGTGATAAATAATTTAACGGATGTGGAAATTAAAGATCGCAATCTATTTTGGAATGTGCGTTTTACCGTTGAAACCATTGAACATAGTCTTTATCAATTCGATGAATTTAAAAGTAAAAAAGCGGATGCTATCTCACTTCAAGAAATCATTTTTAATATCGATGATGCACAAGCTAAGCAAGCCATCGCAGAAGCACAAGCCATTGCAAATGGTGTAAAAGCTGCGCGTAATATCGCGAATATGCCACCCAATATTTGTACACCGGCTTATTTAGCTGAACAAGCTAAAAATTTAGCCGAAACATCAACCGCACTTTCCTTAGATGTGATTGATGAAGAAGACATGACAAAACTTGGCATGAATGCGTATTTAGCCGTATCTCGCGGTTCACAAAACCCAGCTTATATGTCTATTTTACATTTCAACAATGCACCTGATAAAAATGCGAAACCTATCGTATTAGTGGGTAAAGGCTTAACCTTCGATGCGGGCGGTATTTCTTTAAAACCAGCCGCAGATATGGATGAAATGAAATACGATATGTGCGGTGCTGCTTCAGTATTCGGTACAATGAAAGCCATTGCTGAATTAAATCTACCACTCAATGTTATCGGTGTATTAGCGGGTTGTGAAAACTTGCCTGATGGCAATGCCTATCGCCCAGGCGATATTCTCACCACGATGAATGGTTTAACTGTAGAAGTGTTAAATACTGACGCAGAAGGACGTTTAGTACTTTGTGATGCACTCACCTATGTAGAACGTTTTGAACCGCAATATGTGATTGATGTCGCAACCCTAACAGGTGCTTGCGTGGTGGCGTTAGGCCAACATAACAGCGGCTTAGTTTCAACTGATGATGCCTTAGCAGAACAGTTATTACAAGCCGCACAGCAAACTACTGATAAAGCTTGGCGTTTACCGTTAAGTGAAGAATATCAAGAGCAATTAAAATCCCCATTTGCCGATTTGGCTAATATTGGCGGTCGTTGGGGCGGTGCAATTACTGCGGGTGCATTCCTCTCTAACTTTACGAAAAAATATACTTGGGCGCATTTAGATATTGCGGGGACAGCTTGGCTTCAAGGCGCCAATAAAGGTGCAACAGGTCGTCCAGTATCTTTATTAACGCAATTCTTAATTAACCAAACTAAATAATTAATACATAGGGCTAACATTACGTTAGCCCTAAAATTTTCTCAAAATCTGACCGCACTTTATTCCAATTCGAATTCAACTAGTAACGGATTATGATCTGACGAAGTAACCACTTCTGATGTTGCACTCACTACTTTTACGCCTCGCGTAAAAATATAATCCAGTGGATAACCTAAAAATCTAACCCGCTCATCTTGAGAGAGCGTCACTGCATCTAATCCATATTTTTGTATCAAATTATTGACTAAATTCAGACGACATTCATTCCACGCATTAAAATCACCAGACATGATGATAGGACCTTGATGATTTTCAACAAAGGAAAAAATCTGCTCTAACTGCGCTTGATAAGCGGAAATCCCCCATTCAAAATTAATCAAATGCACATTAATAAGTAGCAAGCTATCGCCTTTTTCTAATGGAAAACTCATCATACTTGCCACTTTGGGAATTTGTATCAATGGTTCTGCTACCCCACCACCACAATACCATTCTGGTTGCGTTTTGGTGAATGTTTTTACACCTGATAAGAGATCTTTAAAAGAAAAAGAGGACACAAAAAGTGCGGTCGAAAATGCACTTAAATTTTGATGTTGTGTCGCCTCTTGCAATAACACAAAATCAGCCTGATTAGACAATCGCGCTAAATCTTCTTGCCATCCCTTATCTTGCCCCTTATGCACATTCCAAGTGATTAAATGAAAACGAGAGCCGGTTAATTTAGGCACCGAATCACTCGCCTTGTCACATTGCATATTTAACCCTTTTTCAAAAGGGATATAACTCAATTTTTGTGACGTATTTAGTTGAATAAATGTGCGGTCAAAAATCGTTAGATTTATAAAAAAATATCCAGTACCTAAAACCACTAACACCAAGCCAACAGCCAAAAATCGATAGATTCGCTTCATGATTATCCTCTCTCTATGCTCGAATAATAACACCTCATCAAAGCAATGCAACTTTCACTTTTAATACTCATTAATACCTACCTACAACACGGTAACTTTAACTTTTAGCTTTGATTTAAATCATACTTTGCTAAAAAAATCGTTGCATTTTCCTTTTGTTATCTTAGTATTTTACTCAACTTCTAACTCTACCATTAATAAGGAGATTCATTATGTCTTTTGGAGATAAAAAATTAAGTGAAATCGCTGTCAGCGTACCCGGCTCAACTTCCCTACTTCGTAAATACGATTTGGATTTCTGCTGTGGTGGTTCCGATACACTTGCAAACGCAGCGGCAGAAAAAGGATTAAATTTAGCAGAAATTGAAACCTGTTTAACCGAGCTTCAAAACAGCAAAGCAGAAAACCCAGAGGAATATTGGGTTAATGCAACTTATCCTGAAATTATCGATCATATTTTAGTTCGCTACCATCAACGTCACCGTGAACAACTTCAAGAATTAATCGTCTTAGCGGATCGTGTAGAAAGTGTTCATGGCGATCGTGAAGATTGTCCAATGGGTGTGGCAGCTGAATTACGCAATGTCTATGAAGATTTGAGCAACCATATGATGAAAGAAGAGCACGTGCTTTTCCCAATGATCAAAGCAGGTAATTATATGATGGCGCAAATGCCAATTCGTATGATGGAAATGGAACATGCTGAACATGGCGAACATCTGGAAGTTTTGAAATCATTAACAAACAATATGACGCCTCCAGCAGATGCTTGTAATACATGGCGCGCACTTTATAGTGGCATCCAAGAATTTGCAGACGATTTAATGATGCATATTCACCGTGAAAATAATATTTTATTCCCACGTGTTATTGCTGAAAATCACTAAGCGAAAATCATATAAAGAAAAAGGGCGAAATCATTCGCCCTTTAAAATTAGCCTAAAACTGACCGCACTTTATTTCTCTTCACTGCCTTTATATAAACGGTTTTTATACAAATAGCTGCCAAGTAAAGCATGTGCCAACGCTTCTTTTTTCATTTCTTCCGGCACCTCTTTTTCAGTTAATGTGTCTTTTTCCTTATCGTAAACATAGCCTTTTGCTTTGCTATTTGGTGTTTGGATAACGACATCATGATTGCCTTTCATTAAAGCTTGGGTTTGATCGAATTGCATAAAGGCACGATCCGGATTCACATCTTGTGTTAAATCAAAGCCAATCATTGGATAATTACCGCTTACGCCTGCAATAGAAAGTAAGGTCGTCGGCATATCAATTTGACTCACTAAACGACTGTCTCGGCGTGGTGCAACATGATCACCTAAAATTAATGCCGGAATATGGAAATGCTTAATTGGCACTAAGCTTGCACCCGCTGCACGGGAATCATGGTCTGCAATCACCAAGAACACGGTATCTTTCCAATAATTAGATTGTTTCGCTAATTTGAAAAAATAACCAATGGCATAATCCGCATATTTTGCGCTGTTATTACGGGTTGCTTTTGGTTGTTCGTAAAGCTCAATTTTTCCATCCGGAAATTCAAAAGGATCGTGATTGCTCGAACTAAACACTAAGCTAAAGAATGGTTTTCCTTCATTCTGTAATTGGGTAAAGGTTTCGTTCGCTTTATCAAATAAATCCTCATCACTCACGCCCCAAGTCGCAGTAAATTTCGGATTTTGATAATCCTTTTGATCGATAATATTTTGGAAGCCATTGCCATAGAAGAAGCTTGCCATGTTATCAAAGTGTTTTTCACCGCCATAAATAAAGGACGTGTTATAACCTTGTTTAGCAAGTAAATCTGCAATGGTAAAGAAACCACTTTGACTGTTATTTAATTTCACCACTGCACGTGCTGGAGTGGGTGTGAAACCTGCAGTTGTGGCTTCAATACCGCGTACAGAACGTGTCCCTGTCGCATAGAGATTTTCAAATAACCAGCCTTCTTTGGCTAATTTATCAAATTCAGGTGAAAGTGGTTTTCCGCCTAACGTACCCACAAATTGCGCCCCAAAACTTTCTTCCAAAATAATGACGATATTTTTCGGTTTACCTTGGTAAGTGGCTTGGTTTTTCGTTAAGGTTGGAATCTTCTCTGAAATATAATCACTTTCAGGACGGCCACGGCTTGCTTTAACAATACGCAACATTTCATCGGTATCCATTTTGCCATAGGCTTCAGAAGAGGCGCCTTCATCTTTAAATTGTTGTGCTGCATAAAGGACAGAATAGCCAGAATTCAGAACAAGCGAATTGACTAAACCATCGGAAGAAAAGGCGACCATTGCAGGGTTAACACCACGGTGTTGGAAACTAGAACGTGCCCCTAAAAAGGCAACTGCAGTCACAAGCAATGCGACAACAGGACGTAATTTCCAACTCATTGGGCGTAAGTTTTTCACTGCATAACCAGATAGTTTCCAATAACAGAAGAAAGCCGTAACGGTAAAAATAAGGCTAAAAATGACCGCAGTTAAATGGCCTTCCATCAACATTGAAAAGACTTCTTTCGGATAAATTAAATATTCGATAAACAGACGGTTTGGACGGAAATCATAGGTTTCGATAAATGCCGGTGTAGCGAGTTCCATAAACAGAATAAACACACTACCAAGGGTAAGCCAGATGCGTAAAATCATTTTCCAAATACGGCTATTATGAAATAACACCGTAAATAATGCTGGCACACCAAATAGATAACACAAAGCCACGATGTCCATACGCAAGCCTTGTAAGAATAATTGCCCCCAGCCCGCTACCGCAGAGACACGGTCTGCCTGCCAAATCGCAAGCCCAAGACGAGACAAGGTGAAAATGATCAGATTAATGATGACGAAGAGAAAAATCGGATATAAAGGAGAACGTGTTTGTTTCATTTTGACACTCATAAGTCCTAAGGGAATCGCTACCCTTTGATTAATTTAAAGCACATTAATGTGCCATTCCTTCCATAGACAGATAAAAAAACACAAAGTGCGGTTAAAAACATCATCATTTTTGACCGCACTTTGAAAGAGAAGGATTAAGCTGCAACTAATGCTTTTAATTGTTTTTCATAAGCTGCCCAATCTGTAATTGGACGTGTTGCTACACCGGTTTCCATCGCTTTTTTCGCTACCGCAGAAGAGACAGTAAACAATAAGCGTGGATCAAATGGTGTTGGAATCACATAATCAGGTCCAAAAGATAACGCACCATAATTAGCAATAATTTCTAATGGAACCGGTTCTTTCGCAAGACTCGCAATGGCATGAGAAGCCGCTAATTTCATTTCTTCATTAATCGCTGTTGCACCTACATCTAAAGCGCCACGGAATAAGAATGGGAAACAAAGTACGTTATTTACTTGGTTTGGATAGTCGGAACGACCAGTACAAACAATCGCATCTGAACGAACTGCCTTGGCTTCATCTGGGGTAATTTCAGGCACAGGGTTAGCTAATGCAAGAATTAATGGATTTTCTGCCATGGTTTTCACCATTTCAGGTTTTAATGCACCTGCTTTAGAGCAACCTAAGAAGACATCGGCTCCCTTAACGGCATCCGCTAATGTGCGCCAACCATTATCTTCAATCGCGTAGAATTGTTTGGTTTCATCCATGTTATCGCCACGGCCTTTGAAAATCACACCTTTAGAGTCACACATGGTGATATTTTCTTTTTTGAAACCTAATGCACGAAGCAAGTTAGTACAAGCAATAGCAGAAGCACCTGCGCCATTTACTACTAAGCGAACATCTGCAATATTTTTACCAATAATTTCTAAACCGTTTAATGCTGCTGCACCGACGATAATGGCAGTACCATGTTGGTCATCATGGAATACCGGAATTCCCATTCGTTCACGCAATGCTTTTTCAATGTGGAAACATTCCGGTGCTTTGATATCTTCAAGGTTAATCCCACCAAAAGTAGGTTCTAATGAAGCGATAATATCGATTAACTTATCTGGATCATGCTCATTGATTTCAATGTCGAATACATTGATACCTGCAAATTTTTTGAACAATACCCCTTTCCCTTCCATAACAGGTTTTGAGGCAAGTGCACCAATATTTCCTAAACCTAATACTGCTGTACCATTTGAAATCACTGCAACTAAGTTAGCACGAGCGGTATAACGGCTTGCTGCTGAAGGATCTTTTTCAATTTCTAAGCAAGGCTCTGCAACACCGGGAGAATAAGCAAGAGCTAAATCATGTTGGGTTTCTAACGATTTGGTTGGGGTGACAGCAATTTTTCCTGGAATTGGGAATTCATGAAAATCTAATGCAGCTTGGCGTAATTGTTCGCTCATATAAAAATACTCCATTTTCACTTAGGCTAAATAAAATTTGCGCCATTATACTCTCTTTTTAAGAGAATTTTGTGACATACCGCAAAAATTTTACAAATTTATTACAAAAATATGAGTGAAATCGACCGCACTTTTTGTCTTTTCTTCACATTTCGAACCAAAAACGTTACTATGTCGCAAAAAAACATGCAGGATGTAAATAATGAGTTTGTTTTCTAAATTTAGAAGTGCCATCAATAAATTACAACGGAAAGCGATTAACAAAACCTTTCAACAACGGTTAACCAACCAAGGCATGTCAGTGATTTCTGCAAACTGTGTTGGTGCATTTATTTTGCACGATCTCAATCAGCCTTTTAATTCTCCATTTGTTAACCTTTATTTAGACCCAAGCGATTTTGTTCGCTATCTACAGAACATCACATTCTATCAAGCACAACCGCTTCAATTTATACAAACAGAAAAACCGTATCCCGTTGGTCTATTAGGTGATCTTAAAGTGCACTTTATGCACTACCACTCCGAACAAGAGGCTCGGGAAAAGTGGGAAGCACGCTCACAGCGTTTAGACCTCGATAATTTGTTTATTATGATGACAGATAAAGATGGTGGAAAAGGTGCAAAATATGAGGATTTGCAAGCCTTCGATAACTTGCCTTATCCAAACAAAGTCGTCTTTACCCACAAACCATATCCCGAATTAAAATCCGCGTTCTATATTAAAGGCTTTGAAAACGAAGGAGAAGTGGGCGATTTATTTACTTTTTCCGGTTGGAATGGCGAAAAATATTACGACCAATTTGATTACGTTAGCTGGTTCAATCAAAAATAAGAGTTTACGATGCGATTAGATAAATTTATTGCCGAGAATACTGGTTTAACCCGTTCACAAGCCACCAAGGCCATTCGCCAAAGTGCGGTCAAAATTAACGGTGAAATGGTGAAAAATGGTGCGACCAAAGTCAGTCAAGAAGATGAAATTTATTTTGAAGATGAATTATTGACTTGGGTGGAAGAAGGTCAATATTTTATGTTGCATAAGCCTCAGGGCTACGTTTGCTCTCATGATGATGGTGACTATCCAACTATTTATCAATTCTTTGAACCGCCTCTTTCTAGCAAATTACACAGCGCTGGACGATTAGATGTCGATACGACAGGACTCGTGCTATTAACGGATGATGGTCAATGGTCACATCGTATTACTTCACCAAAACATCAATGCGAAAAAACCTATTTAGTCACTTTAGCTGACCCAGTTGAAAACCATTATGCTTCAGCTTGTGAAGAAGGCATTTTGTTACGTGGTGAAAAAGAACCAACTAAGCCGGCGAAATTAGAAGTATTAGATGATTACAACGTGAATCTGACTATCTCTGAAGGGCGCTATCACCAAGTGAAACGAATGTTTGCCGCACTGGGTAATAAAGTCGTGGCACTCCATCGTTGGAGAATCGGCAACGTTGAATTAGATGAAAGCTTAGAAGAAGGCGAATTTCGTCCACTCACTCAGGAAGAAATCGACAATTTAGTGAAATAATATGAGCCAAAATATTAAACCTACCTTTATTTTTATCGCCACGCTCGGCATCCTCTCGATGCTACCGCCTTTGGGCGTGGATATGTATATTCCGTCCTTTTTAAATATTGCTGAAGACTTAAATATCAACTCCGAGCAAGTACAGCATACGCTGACATTCTTCGCTTATGGTATGGCGGCAGGGCAATTGTTCTGGGGACCCTTTGGTGACAGTTTTGGTCGCAAGCCAATTATTTTATTAGGTGTCATTATTGGTGCTATCACAGCCATTATTTTAACGGGTATTCATTCTATTGGTAGTTTCACTGCGCTGCGTTTCATTCAAGGTTTCTTTGGGGCTGCGCCTGTTGTACTTTCAGGAGCTCTATTACGAGATTTATTTAGCAAAGATCAGCTCTCTAGAATCATGTCCACCATCACGCTTGTCTTTATGATCGCGCCGCTTGTTGCGCCAATAATTGGCGGATATATCGTGAAATATTTCCACTGGCATATGATTTTTTATGTAATTGGTATCATGGGATTTCTTGCGGCATTGCTCGTCTTTTTCGTTATTCCCGAGACCCATAAACAAGAAAACCGTATTCCCCTGCGTCTTAACATCATTGCCCGTAATTTCATGACGCTTTCTAAACAAAAAGAAGTGTTAGGTTATATGGCTGTGGCTTCT
>ERZ772999.2041-NODE-2041-length-11270-cov-7.902720_pt1 | contig 11270 bp, 9 predicted proteins | sample MGYA00511467_ERZ772999 | MGnify/ENA primary metagenome ERZ772999 (study PRJEB29015, sample SAMEA2738064) | human oral metagenome | biome: human oral; feature: human-associated habitat; material: saliva | place: China | collected 2218 ...
TGACCGACCATCTGGGCACGCCCGTGGAGGCGTACAACGAGCAGGGCGAGGAAGTGTGGTACCGCAGGCTTGACATGAACGGGAAGGTCATCGAGGAGCGGTCGATGAACTATACTTCCTACAAGGACTACGTCAAGATACCGTTCCTTTTCCAAGGACAATATTATGATGAGGAAATCAAGTTGGCGTACAACAGGTTCAGATATTATGACCCTCAAATGGGTAGGTATATATCTGAAAATCCCATCCTCTTTGCGAGCGGGATGATAGCTTTGTTCGCGTATGTAAGTGACACAAATGGGTGGTTAGATGTATTTGGATTAAAAACATACTCTATTCATGGTAATAGTAAGAAAATTCCTAAACCTAATCATGTTTATGTTATTTATGATAGAGGTACGGAAGAAGTTTATAAATTTGGTATAAGTTGTACGTTGTCAAACAAAAGTACACAACTTGACCTCCAATTAAGTTTGGGGTTTTAGTTAGAATTATCAATAAAAAAGTATATTTGCACAATGACAACAAAAAAGAATTTTCCAGTTAGTTCTCAGCATGGTTCTTCAGAATCCTTATTAAAGGATATTCGTCGCAATACGAAACGTATTTTCACTTCAGAACAAAAAGTTTTGATTGTGATGGAAGGAATCCGTGGCGAGCATAGTATTGCCGAGCTCTGCCGTAAATATGGTATATCAGATAGCACTTACTACAAATGGAATAAGGATTTTATCGAGGCCGGCAAAGCTCGCCTCAATGGTGATACCATTCGTGAAGCAACAAGCGACGAGGTAAAGGAACTTCGTCAGGAAAACATTCGCTTAAAAGAAGCCCTTGCCGATTTGGTAGTTAGATATGATGTTGTAAAAAAAAGCTTGAAACTCATCGAATAAGCCCTATGCATGAATCGTATATACGTTATAGTGCGGAAGAGAAAGAGAGCATCATTCTAACAATAAAGCGTTCAGAGTTAAGTATTGTTCAAGCACTTAAACGTTTAGGAATCCCAAGGCGTACCTTTTATAATTGGTATAAGAAATATGCTATAGGAGGTTTGAATGCTCTCAGAGCAACACATTGTAGAGCACCGACAACGTGGAACCGCATACCTGATAATATACGACAAATAGTGGTTGAACTTTCTTTAGAACATCCAGAGCTCACCCCCAGGGAATTGTCTGTTCTTTTATTGGAAGAGAGTCAGATATTTGTTTCAGAATCAAGCTTTTATCGTATATTACATGAAAGAGGTCTATTAGAACGTATGGAGCATGATTTTATCTTTGCAGCTGATGAATTCCATCATAAGACTAAATTCGCCAATGAGATGTGGCAGACCGATTTTACCTATTTCAAAGTCAAGGGTTGGGGCTGGTATTATCTCTCTACGGTAATTGATGACTACAGCAGGTATATTATCCATTGGGAGTTATGTTCGAGTATGACTTCTGATGATGTATCCAGAACTATCGATAAAGCAATTGAGAAGGCAGGAGTTACATTCCAGAATCCTCCTTGTCTGTTATCAGATAATGGACCATGTTATATTGCTTCCTCTCTCAAACAGTATCTCTGTAAGGAATATAATATCAAGCATATCCATGGCAAACCCTTGCATCCGCAGACGCAGGGAAAGATAGAACGATATCACAGATCGATGAAAAATGTGATTAAGCTAAATCATTATTTTTGTCCCTCTGAATTGGAAAATGCTATCGATGGGTGGGTGAAATATTATAATGAGAGAAGGTTTCATGAATCGTTAGATAATCTTACACCCAAAGACGTATATTTAGGGCAAGGGGAGAAAATCAAAAAGATAAGAGAAATAATAAAGCAAAATTCAATCAACAAAAGAATTTTTGATAATAAAACAATGAAATATCAGAGTAAATAACTACATTTGCAGTTGTGCACTTTTGTTTGACAACGTACACTCTCCCTTGTGGAATCAGAGACGGAACGTATCAAATCCGATCCAACACTAAAACATTTGATTAAGGAATAGAGGTACTATAATCCAATGTCTCCGAGTAACTTTTGAAGGAGATTGCCGGAAGATTGAACCAATCTGAAGTCTACAGTTTGGTTTTCCAATGGTTGGATTTCTGTCGTCTTGAAGCGACACAAGGTTTCTTGCCGTGCCAAAGTATCACGGACGGAAGAAAGGTTTTGTATCTGCCCTGCAAAAGAACTATTAGGGGTATGTAGATAAAGCATTTGTCCGATTGCATTGTCGGGGCGTTTGTTCTCAAACCTGAGCAGAACGGTTATATCCGTGCTGTCGGTTGGCGCAATTGTTATTTCATGTATGGTAGCCGTTCCCGAGTAAACTTGCTTATAGGGCAGGAAGTAGGCGACTGCAAAAAGGCAAATTAAGACTATTCCAATGGCAGTAATGCCATAGCGAACAAGTGTGGATGGGATCTGTCCCACGATACTACGAACCTTCTCACTACGAAGCTCAAAACTACGCTCTTCTTTCTTACCCTGTCTTTGGTCTGTTTTTGCTTCTTCCATATCAGTTCCCTAATTCCAATTGGTTCTTCACTAAGGCAAAATATTTGCCACGTTTGGCGGTCAGTTCTTCATGTGTACCTACCTCTACGATTTTTCCTTCATCCAACACCACAATCTGGTCGGCATTGCGGACGGTAGAAAGACGATGTGCTACGACAACCACCGTCTTCCCCTTATAGAAATCCGAAAGATTTTCAGTGATGGCTCGCTCGTTATTCGCATCAAGGGCATTGGTGGCTTCATCCAAGAAGACGAACATTGGATTCTTATAGACTACCCTTGCAATAAGGATGCGTTGTCGTTGCCCTTGACTGATGCCTTGACCGTCCTGTCCGATCATTGTATTATAGGCTAATGGCAGAGCTTCAATATAGTCTGCGATATTTGCCACACGAGCCGCATGGCGAATGCGTTTAATATCAGGGGCATCGTCCGATATAGCAATGTTCCTTGCAATGGTATCGGAGAAGAGATAGCCCTCCTGCATCACCGCTCCGCATTGGCTTCTCCACCAGCCGAGATTGCATTCATTCAGATTGGTAGTGCCTATTTGAATACTCCCACTCAATGGTTCATAGAAGCCCAAAAGGAGCTTGATAAGCGTAGTTTTTCCGCTTCCGCTTGCCCCAACGATTGCCGTTACTTTGCCATTAGGAATGGAAAGATTGATATTCGAGAGAATATCTTTCGGACTGTATATGTCATATTTGAAAGAAAGGTCTTTGATGGTAAGTGAATGTCCGTCTGTGGACTCTTCTGTATAGTTGTTCCGTGTCCGTTCCTCATTCTCCTCGTTAGTCTCGGTATGAATTTCGTTCATACGGTCAAGGCTGATGCTCACGTCCTGCCAAGAATAGATAAACTGAATGAGCTGTTCTACAGGGCTGTTGAGCTGTCCGATGATATATTGTACGGACAGCATCATACCAAGGGTCATATTGCCTTGAATAACGGCTGTGGCAGCTAGTACGGTGATAAGGATGTTCTTTACCTCATTAATGGTGATGCTTCCCACCTGTTGAATCTGTTGGAGGTTGAGCGATTGAAGATTTACCTTAAACAAATCGGTTTGCACATCCTCCCACTCCCAACGCTTACGCTGCTCGCAGCCTTGCAACTTGATTTCCTGCATGCCACCTATGAGCTGGTAGGTTACATTACGGTTTTTTCCTGCCTGCTCAAAGTATTTGTAGTCCAGCTGCCTGCGCTTTTTGAGGAAAAGGATAATCCAACCTGCATAAACTAATGTCCCCAAAAGAAAGACGAGGAAGATGCCGAGATTATAGACTGCCAAGACAACTCCAAACACTAAGAATGTGAAGAAGGAGAAAAGCAAGCTCAGACTACTTGATGTGAGGAATTGCTCTACACGGCGATGGTCTTCGATACGTTGTAATAGGTCCCCCATTAGTTTGGTGTCGAAGAACTTCATCGGGAGCTTCATCAACTTGATGAAAAAGTCTGAGATTAGCGAGATATTAATACGGGTTGAAATATGCAGGAGAATCTTGGAGCGGATAAAGTCGATGGCTGTACGGCTGAATAGGAGCATCATTTCCGCCAAAAGTACCAGCCAGACGAAGCCAATATCCTTACCTCCAATACCTGTATCCACAATAGCTTGGGTAAGGAATGGGAAAACAAGTTGCAGGAGCGAACCAAGCAATAGTCCAAGTATCAGTTGAGCGAAAAATCGTTTGTATTTTTTGAGGTAGCTCCAAAGAAAACTCATTCGATTTTGGCTCAATACACTGTCATAATCTTTTTTTTGAGAGTAGAACTGTTCTGTTGTTTCAAGCAATAAAGCGACTCCTTTTTCTTCTCCATTAGTCTTTGTACTTATCCAATGTTCGCAGAATTCCTCTTTACTATATGTAACTAATCCTCTTGCAGGATCAGCCACATAAACAGAGTATCGTCCTTTTCGATATTTTCTAATTTTGTGGACTACTACAAAATGATTTTGATTCCAATGAACAATACAGGGCAAAGTCGTTTCATTAGAAAGCATCTCAAAGCTCAATCGTCCTCCGATTGTCTTAAACTTAATTTTTTCTGCAGCTTTGCAAATACCTAGAAGGGAAACTCCATTCTTCCCTAAAGCACAAATTTTCTTCAACAGATCTCTATCTACTTGTATTCCATAATGTTTGGCTATCATTGCTAAACACGATGAACCACAATCCATAGCATCATGTTGGAACACAAGTGCAAAATGGCACCGATTTTTTCGCATATGATCTAAGTCTGCCGTTTGCACTATTTAAATAGCTCCTCTGTCGCTGTCTTCGTTCTCTAGGAAACGTTCGCCTCTAAAGCTCTTCCCAACGGAGAAATAGTAGGTGAGAGACAGGCTTGCTTTCCAGCGATTGTCTCGAAGCATAACTTTGGTTTTTTCCTGAAGGTCTAGGAATGGATGGTTAAACGTCTGATCAGATTCGGGTACGAATAGATTCTCAACAGCGAGGCGGAGATTCCAAGGTCCCTTACTCCAAAAGCCCGACAAGGAAGAATTCCATCCCGTAGAGGAGATGAAGTAACTATACAGTCGCCGGTGGGGGAGATCTAGATCGCCTTGTATTCCCCAGTTGTTGTGCTGATAGGTTACGCTAACCCCTGCGGGGATAGAAAATAGAGAGACCTCTCGCGTCTGTGTCAGTTGGTAGTGTTGGTAACGAGGTTGCGCGTATAATCGGATGATCAACAGCTCACTACCCAATGGCTTGATACCAATGTTTGTTTTGAAGGTGACGTATTGAGAATAGAGCGCATTGCTCCGTTGCTGTATGATTGCTGTCTTTCCGTTTACTTCGTTTCGCTCAAAACTCAGCACCCAATCCCTATCCGTGTAGTTGTATGCAAGGGTATTGGATAGTTCTATATAGGGGTGACTCCATGAGTGGTAGAGGCGTGCTGTAGCTGCGTAGCAGTTCTCTAAATTTGGATTGTTGCGCACAAAGAGCCCCTCTCTGACCTGACGCATAGCTTCGGTAGTCTCTCCAAGTTCGGGGATTTGGTTAGCTGTTTCTACTTCCCATCTAAGGCGATGGTTTTTTGGTAGTTGGTAGCCAACTAAGAGACGTGGATTGAAGCTCCAACGCATTTGTGCTTTGTCTAATCCCTTGTGTGCCGATACATAGTGCAGGCTTAGGGCCGGAGTGACTCGATAGAAGAATTTACCCCATCTCCCCTCCCACGAGAGATACGTGCGGTCTCTCCACTGATCTTGTTGGTCTTGCGTTTGTCCTGTGCTGATCCCATTGAGATGAAAGAGGGCATGAGAATACATAAAATGAGATCCTACATAGAGCCATCCTCCCTTTAGAGGATGGGCATATTCGACTTGAGCTATGAGTGAATTTTTAGAAGTCTTGCCCTCTAGATGCTCCTCTAGAGAGGTTTTTTGAGTTAAGGTTAGGCTCTCTACTAAGTTGTATTCTGTGCTCGTTTGGTTGTGTGTATAGACGAGGTTGGAGAAGAGACGACTGCCTGCACTGCTCAGCGTGCGGTCGTAATAAATATCCACTACGGGAGTGAAGACTAGTCCTCCGCTTGTTATGTTACCTAGGCGACGTTGTTGTTCGTTGCCGATTTGTACGAGGGCATCGTAGGATTGTGGATTGCTACTTTTTTCTAGTGAAGAGGAAAAGGATAGTTCCAAATGCCGTTTATTCGGTTGGCTAAAGGCGTAGCTTGCTTTGAGCATATGGGAGTTGAGCCTTGTGTGAGTCGTCCCAACGGATTCGTATAGATGCCTCTCGGTGGTCGTGTACTCGGATGTTTGTTCCTCCTGCTTCCCTAAGTTCGTATGACGAACGAAGTTGTTTGTAAATAATTTGAATTGATGTACTCCTGAGTTGTAGTTGTAGTACAGGCGAGCAACAGCGTCGGTGGCAAAGGGTGCTACTGAGGCTTCTACGCCAGCATGGTGTCCGTTATCCAGAGGTATGGTGATTACATCAAGTACGCTCCCTCGGGTGTTGTACCGCTCGGGGGCTATATCAAAGTAATCTATCCGAATAATCTTGCCGGGAGGTATAGAGCGTAACTCTTCGTTGGTTGCGTAATGTCCATTGATGAGGATGAGCGGAGTGGCTTCTCCTGTTGCAGAAGCGATTCGCCCTATGCGTGCCTCTGCCTTGATTTGAGGTAGTGTTAGGGCAAGGTCAAGACTGCTCTTAGCTTGCTTGATTTGTTCTCGGCTGAAGTGATAGCTTTTGCGGTCGATGCCCATTTTTTGCTTGGCTGTGACGACAACCTCCTGTAATTGAGCCGCTGGTGCAGTTGTCTCTAAATTGAAGTCATACCGACCCGTTCCCTGGATATTTTCTCCCTCAATCTCTGCGGTCGTTGCTTTGTAACCAACATATCGCACCTCAAGGAGATATTGCTTTGCAAAGGGGGAATTTAGATTGATGTGGTAGTACCCTCTCTTATCTGTATAGGTGACAAGTGTTGGATGCGAGGTGATGGAGTCCGAGTGAAGTGCTACAAGAGCCATCTCGGCAGGCTCTTTTTGATCGATATAAACGAATCCCTCTATTGATCTCTCCTGTGCTTGGGCAAAACCCAGCGAGGGGAGTAATAGAATTAAAAAAAAGAATATATTCTTAGTCATCATTATTCTATCCAGTATGTGTTTATGGGTTGGGGGGCTTTAGGACAAAGAGGATCAGGAAAAAAACAATTTTCTTCTCCATAAGCCATGATAATAGTTTTCCAACAAACTCCTTTTTCAGTGCGACATTTTACATAATTAGAACACTTTTTGCATGAGCTATTCTCAGGGATATGTTCCTGCCTATAGTTGAATAGATTTAATGCTTTGGACGAATTCCAAGCTTCTAAAAGCGTCTCTTTTTTTAAATCTCCAATAATGAAGATAGGATTGTCATATAGCTCTTCACAAATTGTCATTCTACCATCTGGTAGTATTACGGCATTCCTTGTATTTGCGGTACAAAAAGAACGATTGGAAAATTTTTCTTCAGAGCGTGAATTCTGAGGTCTAAACTCCCCCTCTGAAATAGAAAATATAATTCCAGGATATTTGTTTTTTATATTTTCATTCAAATGTTTAGTTAGCGCGTTTATTTGTCCTCTAGTGGGGGCAAAAAGAGAATAAGGTTTTTTGTATATGGAATAGCCTGCGGGGGTAAATGATATTTGCTTTACAGAGGGATATTGTGATAAAAAATCTACAAGCATATCCATGTCTTCGACATCAGCATTTTCTATGGTAATTACAGAGTTTATCTGTACATCTATCCCAGCACTACTTAGTAGAGAAAGAGATTTCCTTATATTCTCAATATATCGGTCTCCACAAACATTCAGTAACAAGGAGCATACCTTTGGTCTTATGGAATCTAAGGAAATTTGTATTCTTTCTATATTCAAGTCAATAAACCTGCTTAATTCGTTGTCTTCTATAGGTTTCTTTGTCGATATTAATGGTGTGTAATCGTGTTCTATTAAATGCTTGATAACCTCATCCCAATGTGGATATAACAAGACGTCTCCTCCATTAATGTCTACTTTAACAACTCCCGCATCTTTAGCTTGATGAATAAGGTTAATAATAGATTGTAGACCGAAATCAGGATGATTATGAATAGGTCTCTTCGCATAACAATACTTACAATTTGTGATGCAATTAGTTGTAAGTATTAGATTGAGACTAATAGGAGATGATAGTCTATTAGGGGGATTAAAGTCGTATTTTTCAGATAAAAACAAATCTGGACTATATGATTTATAACGAATATTGTTCGCAATGGGTATCAACATGAACTCTGGAACAGCCTGCCATGAATTGTTGATTTTATTAGAAATAACCTCTTTATTATTGATATATAGGAGGGCTTGTTTCAAACACGAATCAAAAGGTATATCTAATAATTCTGATGCTAATAGAATTGCTTCTCTAAAACTTCTCTTGCCATCAAAACATGAAAACAATATAGCTGTAAATAAATGGATATGCGACAAAAAATTATCATGATGAGGGATGGTATTGATTGTTTTATTCCCCTCACAAAGAGTTCCAACCCCAACATCTCGTCTCATAACGTAGTTTGGGTTTATCGCAAAGATTTCATTTGGGTCTGGTAATGTCATAGGAACCTTAGTTACAAGATGGTTATTACAAACAAATTGAACGTGTAACACGGGAAATAAACGACCCGTGTTACACGTTCTTCTTTTAAGGTTTAGCAACACCTAAATCTTTCTGTATGCCTTTTCCTGGTTGAGGTTTAGGCTCTGGTTGAACTACTGCTGTAGTTTTACTACTTTCTTTGCAGCCATCTTTACAACCAGGTTTACACCCTTCTTTGCAACCACCGCCAAAGACACCAAGGCAATCTCCTTCATCAAGGGTTGCTCCTCCTGTACTTCCTCCAAGAATAGAAAGTTTTTCTTCTTGGGTAAACTCTTCAATTCTTTTCATTTTATCACAATATTAAAAATACTCCCTACTCTTCAAGCTTTTCGGGTTCCGCTTCTTTTTTATAAAATCATTCATGTCCCAGTAATACCGCCCCGTAAGAAAATCTGCCACTCTCAGGAACGAGGAGAAGAATCTTCTGTCCTTGCTTTATCTCTTTTGTTCTAATCAATTCATCTAATGCCACATAGATAGCAGCGGATCCAATATTCCCAACAGAAGTAAGGTTTGTAAACCACTTCTCTTTTGTTAGGGCAATACCACGAGCAGCAATTTCATCATTCAACTTTTCGTAAAAGAACATAGAGGAGACATGTGGTATCACATAATCTATTTCTTCTGCTTTCACTTTATGCTTGGAGAGAACAGCTTCTATATGGTCTACCCAGTACCTGATAATGTGCTTCTTCAGCTGACGAATATCCTGTTTCCCCACAAGGACTCCACGCTCTTTAATCTCTTCAGGAGTATATTCTTTCCAGCTTTTCAGACATCCATCAGGCTGTAGTTCTGAAGCCATGAACATACATGTCGGCAACTCATTAGCATAAGAAGTCATCTCAATCCATTCTATTTTAAGAGGATGATCTCCTTCCGGATGATCTTGTACTAAAACAGCTCCTGCACCATCCGACAGCATAAACCTCATAAAGTCCTTTTCAAAAGCCATATATGGGTCTTTATCCGGACTATTATGTGTCACCTCATATTCGGGATCATAGAATTTCGATACCAATGCCGGAGAGGTCAATTCAGAAGCCACACAGACCGCCTTTTCATGCAATCCTGCAAGAATATTGCTATAGCAAATCTTCAATGCCTGCAAAGATGTTAGGCAAACACCGGCAGAAGAAAAGATCTCCATAGGGAAGTTGCCCAACTCTCCGTGAACCATTGAGGCGTGCGATGGAAGTAGTTGATCGGGAGTACTTGTTCCACAAGCAAGAAGGGTAACATCAGTGGGGATAGCCTTGTTCATAAATAACCCTTCTACCGCCTCCTTTGCCAATTGTGCATTGGAGTGGGTTATCTTATGCTCTTTATCTAATCCGTAATATCGTGTTTTAATTCCATTCTGCCTCAGTACAATTGAGCGGACCCTTGAAGGTTTTCCTCCAATCAAACCTATATAGTCCTCCATCTCTTCATTATTGATTGGAGAGTTGGGTAGATAGGATGCAATTTTGTTGATATATGCACTTTTATCCATAGTGATATCATTTTATAAGTTGTTGTTCATATATGTACTCCCATTGTTTTCGTAACACAGAAACAGAGAGGTTATCAATCATCGCACCTTTGAAAGAGAGTCCTAAATACAAGTGATGAAAGGTCTCTGCAAGTAATGTTGCATCTGCGTCAGGGCATATTTCTTTTCTATCCTTGGACAGATTGATAGCGTTAACCCAAGTCTGTATCTTTTTCTCTTCATAGATCTGCACCTTTTCTTCCCAAGTTTCATAATGATCTTTCAAGTAGAAAATGAAACTCATAAAACTAGCTGATGTGACATCCGCATCTACACCTTGTAGAAAATACTCCATTCGAGTTTCGATGATGGTCAAGCATTTATCCATAAAAGCCTTTAAAGGGGTTGGGCTACTTAAGTACTCCTCTCCATTGTCAACATCTTCAAGAAAAGCAAAGACAAACCGTTCTGCAACATGCCTAAACAAATCCTCTTTGTTATCGAAGTGGTGGAAAATAGCACCTCTTGTGACTTTTGCTTCACGTTCTATATCCGTAAAACTAACAGCATCATATCCCTTTGCCAAAAAGAGCTTGAAACTCTCTCTGAGTATTAATTCCCTCTTTTTTGTGTCTTTTCTTTCCATTTTAATCAAATAAATACAAACCGATTGGTTTTATTTCTCTGCTGCAATTATACGAATAAAAATTGAAACGACCAAATTTTTCGAAAACTTTCTTAGATTTTTCTTTTTCATCCCTCCTTTTCCCGTAATTTCCCAAAGTCTTAGACAGGTGGAATTTCGCTTATATATTTGTTGTTCGATAATTGATTAGTCACTCAATAATAAGTAATTATGGAATCAAACAGCAATGACAATTATGTGCTGGTCTTGGAAGACCGCACGGAGGTAACGAACGAAAAGGAAGCGGGAAAACTCTCCGTAATTTCTGGTATTGACGATAAGGGAAACCTTAAAACAACAGAGGCTGTCGCTGCCAACCAAGCGGCATTCTTGAAGTTCAGCAACAAGGACGGACTTCTGAAGAACTTCATGACCAACTTCCTCAAACAGTTCAATAACCCGACTCATTTTGGACTGTACAAGGTATT
>ERZ772999.2044-NODE-2044-length-11256-cov-15.081778_pt1 | contig 11256 bp, 10 predicted proteins | sample MGYA00511467_ERZ772999 | MGnify/ENA primary metagenome ERZ772999 (study PRJEB29015, sample SAMEA2738064) | human oral metagenome | biome: human oral; feature: human-associated habitat; material: saliva | place: China | collected 2218 ...
GGGACGACGAAATCGAATTCTAACGAATTACCGATTTCTGTCCCACTCTCTTTTCCAAAATGGCAGATTTTACTAGTCGATTCTCGTGTTGGAGAGGGAAATAAATCCACAGTGATAGTAAAAGAGTGTCTGCTGAGAGCTGGGCAATGGTCAAAAAAGAGTAAAAAGTGGCTTGGGTTTTGACTTGTGAAAGGGGAAAAGGCGAAAAATAAAAGGTGTCGCTTGAAAAAACTGCTACTTATGTTATAATGGATTGTATGCAAAAAATTTGAAGGAGAACTGACAGAATGTCTGTATCATTTGAAAACAAAGAAACAAATCGTGGTGTATTGACTTTTACTATCGGTCAAGACCAAATCAAACCTGCTTTGGATCGTGCTTTTAATGCAGTTAAGAAAAATATCGCTGTACCAGGTTTCCGTAAAGGTCATATTCCTCGTCCAGTCTTCAACCAACGTTTTGGTGAAGAGTCACTTTATCAAGATGTCTTGAATGCATTGCTTCCAGCAGCTTATGAAGCAGCTGTAAAAGAAGCTGGTCTTGAAGTGGTTGCACAACCAAAAATTGATGTGACTTCAATGGAAAAAGGTCAAGAATGGGTGATCACTGCTGAAGTTGTGACAAAACCTGAAGTGAAATTGGGTGCTTACAAAGACCTTGAAGTATCTGTAGAAGTTTCTAAGGAAGTTACTGACGCTGAAGTTGATGAGCGCATTGAGCGTGAACGCAACAACTTGGCTGAATTGGTTCTGAAAGATGGAGCAGCAGCTGAAGGTGATACAGTTGTCATCGACTTTGTTGGTTCTGTTGACGGTGTTGAATTTGACGGTGGAAAAGGCGACAACTTCTCACTTGGACTTGGTTCAGGTCAATTCATCCCAGGTTTCGAAGACCAATTGGTAGGTCACTCAGCTGGTGAAACTGTTGATGTTATCGTAACATTCCCAGAAGACTACCAAGCAGAAGACCTTGCAGGTAAAGAAGCTAAATTCGTAACAACTATCCACGAAGTAAAAGCTAAAGAAGTTCCAGCTCTTGATGATGAACTTGCAAAAGACATCGACGAAGAAGTTGTAACTCTTGCTGAATTGAAAGAAAAATACCGTAAAGAATTAGCAGAAGCGAAAGAAGCAGCTTACAACGATGCAGTTGAAGCAGCAGCGATCGACCTTGCAGTAGAAAATGCAGAAATCGTTGATCTTCCAGAAGAAATGATTCACGAAGAAGTTCATCGCGCTGTCAACGAATTCCTCGGCAACATGCAACGTCAAGGTATCTCTCCTGATATGTACTTCCAAATCACTGGTACAACTCAAGAAGACCTTCACAAACAATATGAAGCAGATGCTGCAGCACGCACTAAGACGAACCTTGTTGTAGAAGCAGTTGCGAAAGCAGAAGGCTTTGAAGCGAGCGCTGAAGAAGTTGAAGCAGAAATCACTTCATTGGCAACAGACTACAACATGGAAGCAGACCGCGTTCGCCAATTGCTTTCAGAAGAAATGCTTAAACATGATATCGCTGTTAAGAAAGCAGTTGAAGTCATCACAAGCACTGCTAAAGTAAAATAATAGCTTCCAGTCAGTCCTAGTGGATGACAAATGCAAGCATAAGAGAGAACGATTTGTTCTCTCTTTTTTTGATGTTGGAGGGATGGTTTAAAATGGGAAAGCTAATCTCTAGATTAAAATAAGCTCTACAATTCCTACAGGGAGTTAATCTCTGTAGAAATTATAGAGCTCATATCACAACATCCATGGCATACCCATTTCGTTTAATGCTTTAGTAGCATGAAATGCAGCTATTTCGTTTTCAATAATTTTTAATAACTCATCTTCCTCTAGTAAACGTAATATTTCAAGATTCTTTTGTATTAGTTCTTCATCAGCATCACAAATTCCGATTCTAGCCGAATGAAATGCAATTGCATCATATCGTTTAAGTAATTTTGCTGTTTTAATAACAATCGAACAAATATGACTGCATATGGGATAGTGTTTATAATAAAAATAAAAGGTGGACAAATTTGATAGGATGGCTAGCTTTATAGGAAGGATATTTTGAAAATCAGAGTATTTTTCTAGTCTGTGAAGAATTAATTGAGTTGTATCTATAATGGTCTCAGTAGGAAGGACAAAAAGAATGGAGTTTAAAATGTTGAAATCTGATGCGTACCATGTATCATGATATTTCAAATCGTTCCATAGAATATCAACGATATCTTGTGTCATTTTATCTATGTTTAAAATTCCATTCTTTCTAATTTGAAGTACAACGGTCAAAGATTGGTGCAATTTTTGGATAGAGATATCCCAATGAGTTTTTAGATAAGATTCACATTTTTTATGAATAGCTTCAAGTTCTCTTCCTCCACTAATTGAATGAATATTGCTGATTTGATTTAATATTTCGTTATGCTCACTAGGATGGTAAAGATTACAAATATAATCAAATTCATCAAAGCTCATATTAATTTGTTGAAGTAAAAAAGCCATGTTCTCATACTTTGGAACGACAAGCCCATTCTCTATCTTAGAGAGTGTTGTAGGAGATAGTACATTGCCACACACATCTGACTGAGTGAGGTTTTTAGACTTTCTAATTTCTTTATAAACTTTTCCAAAATCATATCTCATATCATAATCTCCAAAAAAACTTGAAAATAGTTAAAACAATACTACATGATTCTGACTACATTATATAATTTAGTAAGGAGGAATGCAAAGAAATATAAAAAAAATTCAAGTCGTAAATTATGTTCTGTCATTTTCTCATATATTCTTACTAAACTCTATGTTAGGCTAGAGAATTGTGTAGGATATGGAATTTAGAAATAAGAAAGTAGGTCAAAAAATGGCTAAGAAAAAGATGCTGTTAACTTTATCAGTCGTAGCATTAGGAATTGCTTCATATGCTTTGCTGAAACCAGTTATTGCAGAAACAACAATCGGTAAAACAAACGAAAATCAGACGATTTCAATTTATAAGAATTTGCTAAAAGGTAAATCTGAAAAAGAAATTAATGACTACTTTTCAGGTTTATCAGACAGTAAATTGATCATTGCAGACAAATCAGGTGGTTTTACAACTAGCTCTACAGATGATTACAGTAATCCAGTAGAGACAATCGATGAGAATGGCAATAAAGAATTAAAATCTTTCCAAGATAAAAGTGTTGCTGCAACAGTTGGTGAAATCAAAGAAGCACTTAAGAATAACTAAATCATACAGCTTGGTGATGTTAATTGCTGGTTGTTGAATTAGATGGAAAGAGAGTGGGACAGAAATCGGTAATTCGTTAGAATTCGACTTCGTCGTCCCACCTCCGCACAGTTGAGTAGGGCTGTAAAAGCTGATGAAATCAGCGTAGTAGAGCCCACTCAACCACTGCGTCTTGCTCGACAATCCAAAAACAATTAAGAGGCTAGGACTTTTGTCCCAGCCTCTTTTCTTGTTTTTCCTGACATTCCTTGTAAATAATGGTAGAATAGAGCTAGATAAATGAATACGTTGATGAGTAATTCAACTTGTGAGAATCTTTCATCCTATATAGTCCTCTATCTAACTTTTGGAAGTTTTCTATTATTGGAGGTAGACCTATGAAAAACAAAGGTTATTCCCTTTTACTCCTAGTTCCCATTTTATTCTTAACGATGGTTCTAACCAGTTGTAAGATCATGACATCGAGCGATTACAAAAAGGCTAAAGAAGTTGTTAGCAGTGAGCTTGCTCAAGCTGGTCTTCATGGAAAAGTAACTATCACCAAGTTATCTTGGACTGCCCTAGAATTCCCAACTTATCATGTAAGCTACACCTACTCTGAGAAAACCTACGATGATCAAACGGTACGATTGGAAAATGAAACAACTTTTCATGATGACTGGTCAAGTTCATCTATTATTTTTCTTCCAGACTATAAGAAAGTGTTTTTAGAGCAGAAATCCATAAAAAATATCGAGGAAAAACTAGAGAAGGAAATAAAGAAGCAATCTCTCGGCCTTCCAATTGAATTCTCTATCTTTTTAAGTAACTTTTATCAGGAAGAAAAAGAGGAAATCCTGGATAGCATTGCAAGTCAAAATCTCAAAGAAGGGAAAAAAGACTTTGCCGGCTACTATCAAATTCCTTTTCAAACCTTGATCGATCAAGAGTTAATCCGTATGACCATTTATGTAGATGATGCCGTGTCCGTTAAGGAGCAAGACCTAAAAGCGGCAGCTAAAAAGCTAGATGCGAGCAAATTACCAGATGGTGCCTATAGTTTCTACTATTCCAATCATAAAGATGATTCGGAAGACACGCTCAGTTACTCCTTCAAAGTGAAAGATGGGAAAGTTGTTATTTATGAAGATCAACAGGACGAACTAGAGAATCAAGAATAAGGAAGATGAAAAAGGGACTATCTAATAGACCGCAAGTCAAATAGCAAGGCTGGGAGTTGATTCCCAGTCTTTTCTTTCGTCTAGAAAAGTAAGTCTTGATGGTAAAGGTACCGTGAGTTTAATCGCCATCCGTTTTTTTCTATTCTCTCTTTAGGAAGCATAGGCTTTTATCCCCTCTGATAAATTCATTCATGTTATAATAAGTAGACTAGATAACAGGGAGAAAAGATAAACAGATGATCACGTCAAAATATGAATGGCAGTTTGCTGCGCCTTTTTCAGATGATACTTTTTTGGCGCAAGCAAAGAAGAGAGGATTAGAAGCATCTGCAGCCAAGTTACTGGGAGAACGAGGGATCCAGACGGAAGAGGCGCTGGATCGTTTTCTTGAACCTCGGCTAGAAGATCTGCATGATCCCTACCTGCTTCACGATATGGACAAGGCAGTGGATCGCATTCGCCAAGCCATTGAAGATTATGAACAAATCCTAGTTTATGGAGACTATGATGCGGACGGGATGACGGCTGCTTCTATTATGAAGGAAACCCTGGAGCAGATGGGGGCGGAAGTAGACGTCTATCTGCCTAACCGCTTTACGGATGGCTATGGTCCCAATGCCAGTGTCTACAAGTACTTTATCGAACAGCAGGGGATTTCCCTCATCATCACGGTGGACAATGGAGTAGCTGGACACGAAGCCATTGACTTGGCCCAAAGCATGGGAGTAGATGTCATTGTAACCGACCACCATGCCATGCCAGAAGTTTTGCCCGATGCTTATGCCATCATTCACCCCGAGCATCCAGATGCTGATTATCCTTTCAAGCACCTAGCGGGCTGTGGGGTTGCCTTTAAGTTGGCTTGTGCCCTCCTAGAAGAGGTGCCCCTAGATTTCCTTGATCTGGTAGCCATTGGAACCATTGCGGATATGGTCAGTCTGACAGATGAAAACCGCATTCTAGTCAAGTATGGCCTAGGTGTCCTTCGTCAAACCCAACGGATCGGCCTCCAGGAAATGCTCAAGTTGGCCTCCATCGCCCCTCAAGATGTAAATGAAGAAACAGTTGGTTTTCAGATTGCTCCTCGTCTCAATGCCCTGGGTCGCTTGGATGACCCAAATCCAGCGGTCGAACTCTTGACAGGTTTTGACGACGAAGAAGCGCTGGAAATTGCGCTGATGATTCAAGCCAAGAATGAAGAGCGCAAGGAAATCGTCCAAGCCATCTATGATGAAGCCAAAGCCATGGTTGATCCAAGTCTTCCTGTTCAGATCTTGGCAAAAGAAGGCTGGAATCCTGGTGTCCTAGGGATTGTGGCCGGTCGACTACTTGAAGAGCTCCATCAGCCTATCATCGTCCTCACCATAGACCAAGGCAAGGCCAAGGGAAGTGCACGAAGTCCCGAAAGTGTCCATATTTTTGAAGCCCTAGATCCGCATCGTGATCTCTTTATCGCCTTTGGAGGCCATGCGGGTGCAGCTGGTATGACTTTGGAAGTGGACAAGATCCCTCGTCTGACCGAGATTTTTTCTGACTATATTGTAGAAAAAGGGATTGACCTGACGGCCAAATCCACACTCTTTGTGGATGAGGAGTTGGACCTAGAAGAGCTGACTTTGGATACCTTGAAGAGTTTTGACCGTCTCGCTCCTTTTGGGATGGACCATAAGAAGCCAGTCTTTTACATTCGTGATTTTCAAGTGGAGTCTAGCCGGACTATGGGGGCCGGCAATAGCCATCTGAAGTTGAAGATTCAAAAAGGGGATGCCCGCTTTGATGTGGTGGCTTTTGGCCAGGGCCATTTGGAATTGGAGTACTCCCAAGCGAAAAACTTGGAGTTGGTGGTATCCTTGTCCGTCAATCAGTGGAATGGACAGACTACCCTGCAACTGATGGTGGTGGATGCCCGTGTAGAAGGAGTACAGCTCTATAATATCCGAGGGAAAAATGCTCCTCTCCCACAAGCTATTCCCCTCTTTAGTCAGTTGGAAGAAGGGGAAGATTCTCCAGCCATTGTCATCGATCGCATACCGGATGACCTGGCTGACTTAAAAGCCCTCTTCCAAGAACAGAGCTTCCAAGCGGTCTATTTTAAAAATCACATAGACAAGGCCTATTATTTGACTGGCTATGGTAGTCGGGATCAGTATGCCAAACTCTACAAAACGCTGTATCAGTTCCCTGAGTTTGATATTCGCCATAAGCTCAGCCAACTATCTGACTACCTCAAGATTCCACAAGTCTTGTTGATCAAGATGATCCAGATCTTCCAAGAGTTGGGCTTTGTCCAGATTGAAAATGGCATCATGACGGTCAACAAGGATGCAGATAAGAAGGAGATTGCCTCTAGTTCCATTTATCAGGACTTGGTGCAGACGGTCAAAGACCAGGAACTCATGGCCCTAGGATCTGTGCAAGAAATTTATAATTATTTGCTTTCTGATGATAAGTAAGGTTTTGTCAACAATTACACTAAAGTATGCTTTTTTAAGACTTTCAAGTGCATCTCATAAATTTTCATGGTATAATGAAATGTAAACATAAATTTTGAAAGAAGTTAGAAATGAATTTAAAAGATTACATTGCAAGCATTGAAAATTATCCACAAGAAGGAATTACCTTCCGTGATATCAGCCCTTTGATGGCAGATGGCAATGCTTATAGTTATGCGATTCGTGAAATCGTTCAATACGCAACCGATAAGAAAATCGACATGATTGTCGGCCCTGAAGCGCGTGGATTCATCGTTGGATGTCCGGTCGCTTTCGAGCTCGGTATTGGTTTTGCGCCTGTTCGTAAACCTGGCAAATTGCCACGTGAAGTCATCTCAGCGGACTACGAAAAAGAATACGGTGTGGATACCTTGACCATGCATGCTGATGCTATCAAACCAGGTCAACGCGTCCTCATCGTCGATGACCTCTTGGCAACAGGTGGTACCGTTAAAGCAACTATCGAAATGATTGAAAAACTCGGTGGAGTGGTTGCAGGTTGTGCCTTCTTGATTGAACTCGATGATCTCAAAGGTCGCGAAGCTATCGGAGATTACGACTACAAAGTCTTGATGCATTACTAATATAGTTTAGAACTATATCTGGATAGAGAAAAACCATAATTGAAAACTATATGCTCCTGTCTTATAATAAGAGGTAACAACTTGTAAGATGGGAGCTTTTTATGCCAATTACCTTAGATAAGAAATTACCAGCAGTTGATATTCTTCGCTCAGAAAATATTTTTGTCATGGATGATATTCGGGCAACTCACCAAGATATTCGTCCTATAAATGTTCTGATTTTGAATCTCATGCCGACTAAGGAAGCAACTGAGACTCAACTGCTACGCCTCCTGGCCAATACTCCCTTGCAGATTAATGTGGATTTCCTCTATATGACTAGCCATAAGTCTAAGACGACGGCAGCAGAGCATATGGAGGTCTTCTATAAATCCTTTGAGGATATTGAAGAAAACTATTATGACGGCTTGATTATTACAGGAGCTCCTGTAGAGAAATTAGCTTTTGAGGAAGTGGATTACTGGGAGGAGTTAACAAAGGTCTTTGCTTGGTCTAAACGCCATGTCTTTTCAACCCTCCATCTTTGTTGGGGTGCCCAAGCTGGTCTCTATTACCGCTATGGGATTGAAAAAGTAGCCCTCTGCGACAAGCTATCTGGCATCTATGAGCAAACAGTCATGAATCCGCAGAACCGCCTAATGCGTGGCTTTGACGATGCTTTTTTGGCCCCTCACTCACGTTATACAGATGTCCCCCTCAAGGAAGTGCTAGAGAAGAGTAACTTGCAAGTTCTGGCTCAGGGGGGTGAAGTAGGACTATCCATCCTGGCCAGTCCAGACCTTCGGGAGGTCTATAGTTTTGGCCATTTGGAGTATGACCGTGATACCTTGGCCAAAGAATACCAGCGGGATGTCAAAGCAGGCTTGAATCCAGATCTTCCGAAGAATTATTACGATCAGGATGATAGTAGTCGAGAACCTAGGATGCGGTGGAACTTAGCGGCAGCCAACTTCTTTAGTAATTGGATCAATTATGCAGTTTACCAAGAAACTCCTTATCGTTTGGAGGAGTTAGAAAAAGATATTTCATTTTATGGTTACCTATAAAGGGGTAGTATGACATATTCACAAGCATTTAAGTCGGGCAATTTGGTCTTACCAAGTGCCTTACTTTTCCATTATCACCATTTATTTAAAGACGCAGAGGATTTTCTGGTTTGGCAGTTCTTCTATTTGCAAAACACGACCAACCAATCCAGCCTCACACCTAATCAAATTGCAGATGCGATTGGCAAGTCTGTCACAGAAGTCAACCAGTCCATGTCTCGCCTGACCAACCAAGGATTGCTCCAATATCGGACCATTGAGTTAGATGGCGAGATTGAAGTTCTTTTTGATGCGACCATTGCCCTCGAGCGCTTGGATGATTTGCTTCAAAGTAAGACAGATACCGCACAGCGTGGGCAAGACAAGCAAGCAGAAAATGAACTGGCTGATTTGGTCAAAACCTTTGAGCAGGAGTTGGGACGTTTGTTGACGCCATTTGAAATCGAAGATTTGACGCAGACAGTCAAGCAGGACCAAACAGACCCTGATATTGTGAAGGCTGCCTTGAGAGAAGCTGTCTTTAATGGCAAACCTCACTGGAAATACATCCAGGCCATCCTGCGCAATTGGCGACGGGAGGGCATTACCAGTTTGACACAATTAAAAATCAAACAACAAGAACGGGAAGCCCTTCAGCCTGAAAATGTCACAGTTTCAGATGATTTCTTACAGGCGATGGATTTGTGGAAAGATTAAAAAACTAGCACTTATTTGAGTGCTAGCTTTTTTCGTTTATAAATAGTCAGCGTAAGCTTTTTCTAGTTTGGCAAGGAGTTCTTGCTTTTCTTCGTCACTAGCAAAGGAAGCTTGGATGGCATCGACATTGTGCTGGTAAAAGTCAGCTGGCGTTGTTTGGAAGTGGCGATGGTAGAGGGCATATTCCTTGGTCAAATCCGTATCAGAGACGGTCCGGTTATCGGTGTTGATACTAATATGGGCTTGAGCTTCCTTCATCTTGAGGTAAGGGAAGTCCTCCACAGTGGCAGCTGCCTTAGTTTGAAGGTTACTAGTCAAACAGAGCTCACCGGTGACCCCATTTTTCACAAACTCTTTTAGAAGCTTTGGTTCATCCGCTAGCAAGGTCACGTGACCATTTCGTTTGATGCCATAGGCCATGGATTGAGCGACGTTGGCTGGACAGTGGCACTCGCCAGCATGCAGGGTCATGGGACGGTTGTAGCTTTTAACCTGTTGGATGAGGGCATCAATGGCTTGTGGTGGATAGTGGTGCTCATCCCCAGCGAAGTCAAAGCCGACAAAATCTTGATCCCTAACTTGGTTGGCTTCTGCCAGGATACGAGAGGTGAGTTCTTGATCCGACTGGCGCATACTACAGACGAGGGCTTTTGAGACAATGCCAAATTCATCCTGGGCTTGGCGCAGTCCTTCACAGACAGCATCGATAGTTTCTGGGACGGTTAGCCCTTGATCCATGGACAATTCTGGGGCAAAGCGGACCTCGATGTAGACGACATTTTCCAAAGCAGCTTGCTTGGCTACATCATAAGCAGCAAGCGTCAAGGCTTCCTTGGTTTGGAGGAGCGGCCGAATGTAGTCAAAGGCTTCCAAATAGTCCAAGAGATTCTCACAGTGGGCAGGTGCAGTGACATGGTGCTTGAGCTCTTCATCGCTATCGGGGAGGTCAATATTGGCCATGGATGCCAATTGGCGAATGGTCGGAAGAGACAAGGAACCGTCTAAGTGGCAGTGTAGTTCTGTCTTTGCCAAACTATGAAAGTCGATCGTGGACATGTTTTTTCTCCTTCAAAATGTATTTTTTCTATACTATCATTTTGCCAAGAAAAGTCAAGTAAAGCCAGCGTAGCAGATTTTTGAAAGTAGCGACTGGATTTGATATGCTAGTAGTAACATAGACAAAGGAGAAAAGAGATGTCAGATTATCAATTACTAGAAGTATGGGAAGCACCGAACCAAATGGGTGGAGCCTGGGGTGGCTTGAACCAGCCAACAGCAGGTGCCCGCTTTGAACAGACTCTTCCAAAAGGGGATCAGCCTTTCCAACTCTATACCCTTCCAACTCCAAATGGGATTAAGGTGACCATTATGCTGGAAGAATTAAAAGAGTTGGGAGTGGATGCAGGCTACGACGCTTATCGCATCAAGATTGGTGAGGGAGATCAGTTTGGTAGTGACTTTGTAGCCATCAATCCCAACTCAAAAATTCCAGCCATGTTGGATCAATCAGGCGACCAAGACATTCGGGTCTTTGAATCAGCCAATATTCTCTTGTATCTGGCGGAGAAATTTGGCCAATTAATCCCGACTGATCCAGCTAAACGGACAGAAGTGTTCAACTGGCTCTTTTGGCAGACAGGTGCCGCGCCTTTTTTAGGCGGAGGATTTGGCCATTTCTTCCATTATGCTCCTGAAAAAATCGAGTATGCCATCAACCGCTTTGCCATGGAAGCCAAACGCCAACTGGACCTACTGGACAAGGAACTAGCGACTAAACCTTATATTGCAGGAGATGACTACACCATTGCGGATATTGCCATCTGGTCTTGGTATGGCCGTCTAGCCCAAGATAAGGTCTGGGACCGTGCCGGAATTTTCCTAGATGTGAAGGAATACAAGCATTTGCAAGCTTGGACAGAGAAAATTGCTAATCGCCCAGCTGTAAAACGTGGCTTGAAAGTAGAGTATAAGGAAATTAATGAATAAGAAAAGGGCGCCGTTGCGCCTTTTTTTAATGGTGCAAACATGGTATACTAAAGGATGGAATAAAAGTTTA
>ERZ772999.2047-NODE-2047-length-11245-cov-7.052368_pt1 | contig 11245 bp, 9 predicted proteins | sample MGYA00511467_ERZ772999 | MGnify/ENA primary metagenome ERZ772999 (study PRJEB29015, sample SAMEA2738064) | human oral metagenome | biome: human oral; feature: human-associated habitat; material: saliva | place: China | collected 2218 ...
GGCTGAAGAATTGACACCATTCGCATCTTCTATGCTCTTGGACCCTGAGTATGGACTTCCAGCAACCAAGGTCTTGGATGCAGAAGCAGGTCTCTTGTTGGCTTATGAAAAAACCGGCTACGACACTTCTAGCACTAAACGTCTGCCAGACTGCCTTAACCTTTGGTCAGCTAAACGCATCAAAGAACAGGGCGCAGATGCAGTGAAATTCTTGCTCTACTATGATGTGGATAGTGCAGAAGAACTCAACCAAGAAAAACAAGCCTATATCGAACGCATCGGTTCAGAATGTGCTGCAGAAGAAATTCCATTCTTCCTTGAAATCTTGGCTTATGATGAAACTATTGCGGATGCAGGTTCTGTAGAATATGCGAAAGTAAAACCTCGTAAGGTCATCGAAGCTATGAAAGTCTTCTCAGACCCACGCTTCAACATCGATGTCTTGAAGGTAGAAGTGCCAGTCAATGTCAAATACGTTGAAGGTTTTGGCGATGGAGAAATCGTTCATAGCCGTGAAGAAGCGGCAGCCTTCTTTAAAGAACAAGAAGAAGCAACCAACCTTCCATACATCTACTTGAGTGCCGGTGTTTCTGCAAAACTCTTCCAAAAAACCCTCGTCTTTGCCCATGAAGCAGGCGCGAACTTCAACGGGGTCCTTTGTGGTCGTGCAACTTGGGCTGGATCTGTAGAAGCCTACATCAAGAATGGCGAAGCAGCAGCTCGTGAATGGCTCCGTACAGAAGGTCGTCGCAACATTGAAGAGCTCAACCAAGTCTTAGACCAAGTCGCAACTTCTTGGAAAGAGCGTATTTAATTCCTTAGTTCCTAACGTATCAAATAGTCTTTCTAGAAAAATCTAGAAGGACTATTTTTTTGTTTCTATGCAGGAGTAGTTCCGTCATTCATCAAAAATTGGTTCCCAATGTTCATAAATCTGATTAAGCTTTCATTCACTATTCAAATGGCTTCTAATTTGTAAGGGTTTATGTGATAATTTCACATTACAATCGAAAATAAGAGTGTTTTAGAGTATAATAGTTTTATTAGAATGAAGGAGTTGGCGTATGGAAAGGATCGTATATAGAGAAGCAAGGCTAGATGAGTACAAGCTAATTGGAAAAGTCTGTGCTGATGCTTTTATGAATTATCCATTTTTAACCGTCATTAAAGAAGATTTAAAAAAGCCTGAATACTTTCCAGCTTTTATTGAACTATTGCATACCTTGTTAGTCAAGCTCTACATCAAAGGGGAAACGTGCTTAGTTGCTGAACGAGATGGAGAAATTATAGCAGTAGGGCTCTTGCAACAAAAAGATTTCTCAATGGTCTCTTACCTACTAAATGGAATTATCAAATTGTTCCGTTACATTAGCCCTTGGAAATTGATGAAATATCTGGACCTAGTGGAGCGTTCGGAGCAACATTTAAAAAAATCTGGAAACTTTGATTGGTATCTAATGATATTAACTGTGAGCCCAACTGTTCAGGGTCAAGGGGTTGGTAGTCATTTTCTCCAAAACGGGATTGAACCTTACGTCAAGGCTAAAGGTTGTAAGCGTCTAGGCTTGATTACCAGTACCCAGCAAAATGTTTTCTTCTATGAAAAAAATGAATTCGTCCTATTAGATTCTATGGTGCTTGACTATGGAAACCAAAGTGTTGGAAACTGGGCTTTTTTAAAGACCCTTGATGACGAATCCTAGATGATTAAAAAAAGGAGCTCTTGGGGCTCCTTTTAGTGTGCAAACAATTATTTAGTTTTTTTATGTTCTGAATCCAACTTGGTTTGTTGATGCTTGATATAGGTCAGTTTTTCCTCCCGGCTCTTCCGTTTAAAGAGTGCCTCGGCTGACATAGCAGCTCTTTTGTCGGGGAAAGACTCCTGGTAGATCAAGGTCACAGGAAGTCTGGGACGTGTATATTTGGCGCCTTTGCCAGCATTGTGGGTTTTGATACGGCGTTCGATATCGGTGGTGTAGCCAGTATAGAGGGTCCCATCTGCACACTGGACTACATACATATAAGCTTTAGTTTCCATAATAAATCTCATGAATCTCCGGCGTATAGCTTCCATCTTCCTCATGGATGAACAGTGGAGGCAGAATTTTTAGACCATCTCGCGATCCATCTTTAATGGCCTCAATGAGAAGCATGTTGGCATCTTTATGGACCTTGGGATAGACAAATTGAATCCGTTTAGGAGCCAGATTGTAGTGTTTCATGGTTTCAATGATATCTAAGAAGCGATCCGGACGATGTACCATGACGAGTCGGCCATTGGACTTGAGAGTCCGTTGGGCCACTTGACAAATTTGGTCCAAATTGGTGGTGATCTCGTGACGAGCTAGCAAATAATGAGGGCTCTCATTTAAATTGGAATGCTCGTCCACTTTAAAGTAGGGAGGATTACAGAGAATAAGGTCGATTTTACTACCAGGGAAATGGTGGGGCAAGTTTTTTAAATCATCGGTAATCATGGACATACGGTCGGAGAGGCCATTTAATTGGATGGAACGCTCTGCCATGTCCGCTAGTCTTTCTTGTATCTCCACTCCAACGATGGTTGCTTTGGTGCGCGTGCTAGCAAAGAGTCCGACAGCACCATTGCCGGCACAAAGATCGACAATCAGACCACGGTTGGGCAACTTAGGAAAACGTGACAAAAGGACACTATCAATAGAATAGCTAAAAACCTCTCTGTTTTGAATGATTTTTACATCACTAGAAAATAGTTGGTTGACGCGTTCGCCGTCTTTTAATTCGATATCGTTCATGGCTCTATTATAGCATGAAAAGAGGGCGGGGAAAAGCATAGAAAGGGATAAGAAAAAATAAGGACAGAACTTTTGTTCCATCCATATCCAAGAGTTGTTTAATCAAATTCATATTTTTGATAAATAGTCGCCAAGATGAAGATTCCCGTAAAGAGAGCCATCAAGGCAAGGTAGACTGGGAAGGTCACAGCTGTCAATGTTCCGATTTCAATCAGACCTTTCAAGTAAAAGGCAGAGAGATAGAAACCGCAGACAGAGAAGATAATTAAGAGACCTCGCCAGATATTGAGTGGCAAGCAAGCTCGAATAACGGACAAGAAGCCAATAGATCCTAACAAGTAGTAGGAAAGGGTAGACATGTCCAGGCTAGACCAGCCATGATGAGCTCCCCATAAACGAACAAATAAGACGCTAAAGACAACCATCAAGGCATTTGGTAAGGCCAGATGCAAGGAGCGTTTGAGGAAGTGTTTTTCCACTGGCTTAATGTTTCGTTCAAAGGTTAAGACAAATGGAGGGAATCCTTCGACAAACTGGTCAATCAGTGTAATCTGAATCGGAATAAATGGGAAGATCAACAAGTAGTTGATGTCAAATAAAAGGGCACTTGCGATACAAATAATCGCCAGAATGAAGGAGTAGATCGTCTTAATAAAGAAGATAGGAGCGATTCGTCCAATGTTATTGACGACCCGACGACCTTCAAAGAGAATTTCTGGAACATCATTAAAGTCAGAGTTTAACAAGACGAGATTGGCAATTTGACGGGTTGCAGGATCGCCTTCGGCCATCACGATGGAGCAGTCAGCTTCTCGTAAGGCTAGGATATCATTGACCCCGTCCCCCGTCATGGCAGTGGTTCGACCAGCGGCCTTGAGGGTTTGAATCAAAAGTTTCTTCTGATGAGGAGAAACCCGTCCAAAAATGGCTGTACTTTCAGCTAGGTCCACCAACTCATCGTCCTCAATCTTAGAACAGTCAATATAACTTTCGTAGCTTTCAAAACCAGCTTCCTTAGCAATGTAAGAAACAGTGACAGGATTATCACCAGAGATGATTTTGAGATCCACATCTTGGGAGCGAAGATAATCCAAGGTTTCGGCAGCCCCTTCGCGGATTGGATCGAGGATTTCAATGACGGCGATCGCTTCTACATCACTTGGCAAGGTCAAATCATGCATATCGATGGCTTCCACACTGCGAGCTAAGATCAAGACCCGAGATCCATGGGCTTGGGCTTCCAATACCGCTGGAGGATTTTCTTTGAGGAGCATTTCTGGTGCCCCCAAATAAACGGTCCCCAAGTTTGTCAGAGTCATGGCACCCCATTTTCGATCACTTGAAAATGGAATGATTGATTCGGCTGTATAAGCGTGTTCTAACTCGCCATATGCTTTGCGGATAGCTTGGGCAGTTGGGTTGTTATCCTCAGAATTTTGCATATAGGCAGCGAGAATAACTTCGATAGTTTCTTCAGAAAAGTGTTCAGACAGGGAGTGAATGCCTTTGACGGTCATTTTTCCTTGGGTGATGGTTCCTGTCTTATCCAAACAAAGAGTATCAACACGAGCCAAGGTTTCCACAGAGTACATCTCTTGGACCAAGACCTTGCGCATCCCTAACTTGATCACGGCTGTCAAGAGAGAGGTCACTGTCAGAAGGGCAATCCCTTTTGGCAACATGCCTAAGAGAGCAGTGGAAGAGGTAATCACAGAATCTTTCATTGGAAGCAGTTTAATTAAAAAGGCTTCACAGAAGAGAGCAATTCCAAATGGGATAATAATCTTTCCAGTAAAACTAGAGATTTTTGCGAGATTATAGAGAATGCGGGAATTGATGGGTTTGAGAGTTTTTGCCTCTACCATTAATTTATTAGCATAGTTATTGGCCCCCACACGACTGACACGAGCGTAGACCTGACCACTCGCTAAGAAGCTTCCGGATAGAAGTTCATCTCCCTCTTCCTTGAGAACCAAGTCACTTTCTCCTGTGAGCATGGCTTCATTGGCTTCAGCAACTCCCTTTTGAACGATGGCATCACTCGGAATTTGGTCTCCAGCTGATAGCTTAATCAGGTCGCCAAGGACGATTTTCTCTGGATCAATGGTTTCTTCTTCCCCGGCTCGGATGACAATGACGAGCTCCTTACTCATCAAATTCAATTTATCAATCATCCGTTTAGCGCGGAGCTCTGTGGCAATTCCGGATAAGGCATTAAAGCAGATGACTGCAAAAAAGACCAGGTTGCTCCAGGCTTGTACCGCAACCAAAGCGAGGGCGATCACAAAGTTCAAAGCATTAAACAAGGTGAAGACATTGCGCTTGATGATTTGCCAGGTACTGGTACTGGTAATCGCTTTAAATTCGTTGGTTTGGCCACGCTGTATTTTTTTGCGGACCTCTTCATGGGTTAATCCCTTTAATTCATTCATTTCCATAAAAACATCATATCATTTTTTTAAGAAAAAGACTAGGTGCAGTCGGTTTGTTGACTCATCCAGTTTTTGAAAAGATTTGCGGGGAAGAGAAGGATAAGGTATAATGGATAAACAAGAGAATTATCAAAGGAGAAAGCATGTTTTATACCTATTTACGTGGCTTAGTGACCTTTATTTTATGGGTTCTGAATGGAAATGCTCATTACCATCATAAGGAACTGATTCCGAGCCAAGAGGAAAATTACATTCTCGTAGCTCCTCATCGAACTTGGTGGGATCCTGTCTACATGGCCTTTGCGACCAAACCCAAGCAATTTATCTTTATGGCTAAGAAGGAACTCTTTACCAATCGGATTTTTGGATGGTGGATTCGCATGTGCGGGGCTTTCCCAATTGACCGTGAAAATCCAAGTGCAGCAGCGATAAAATACCCAGTGAATATGCTCAAAAAAAGCAAGCGTTCCTTGATTATGTTTCCAAGTGGAAGTCGCCATTCTCAGGATGTTAAGGGTGGAGTTGCCGTGATTGCCAAGATGGCCAAGGTACGTATTATGCCTGTCACTTATACGGGTCCAATGACTTTGAAAGGACTAGCGACCTGTGAACGGGTTGACATGAACTTTGGGCACCCTATTGATATCTCTGATATTGCAAAAATGAATGATGAGGGAGTGGAAGAAGTTGCAAGACGAATCCAGGCTGAGTTTGATCGCTTAGATGCGGAATCTCAGGCACTCCGCAATGACCGGAAACCTTTTATCCTCATCCGTTTGTTGAAGTTTTTACTGTTGCCATTTGTTTTGGTTGTTGCTCTATTGACCCTCTTGTTTAGTTATATCGCTAGTTTTGTATGGGATCCGGACAAGCATCGAAAAGACTAAGCAGTACTCTAGATAAAAAGAATGTCAAAAATCATGTGATTTTTGACATTCTTTTTTTATTTCTTCGATTTTTTACGAATAATAAAAATAAAAGGGGTATTTATGGAGACGTGGATTGAGAAGCTCAAGGAATATAAACTGTTTTTAGGTTTGGCTGCTGTGGGGCTAGTAATGGGAGGAGTATTTCTCTTTTGGCCTAAGCAACCTCCACAAGCACCGGAAACTGTCATTTCCCAGTTAGAAATGGTGGATCAGGAGGCTTCTCCTAAGGAAGACACTAGCCTCCCTTCTAGCTCTCAACAGAGGAGTGAGGAAAAGACGGACTCCTCTCAAGAGAAAATCATGGTGGATGTGAAGGGAGCTGTCAGACAAGCAGGGGTCTACGAACTTCCAGTGGGGAGCCGGGTCTATGATGCGGTCCAAAAAGCAGGAGGGATGACAGACGAAGCCAACAGCCAATCCGTCAACTTAGCGCAAAAATTGGAGGATGAGTCCATCGTCTATGTTGCTAAGAATGGAGAGGAGGTAGCGCCTGTTGCATCTGCATCTGCTGGGACGACCGGTGGCGAAAAGCAGTCAAAAGATGGAAAGGTCAATCTCAATACGGCAACAGAAGCAGAACTACAGACGATTTCTGGGATAGGTCAAAAGCGAGCCCAAGATATCATTGCTTATCGAGAGGAAAAAGGAAAATTTCAGTCTATTGATGAACTGAAAAATGTTTCTGGGATTGGCCAAAAGACGCTAGAAAAGTTAAAAGAGCATGTTACAGTGGATTAGAAGTCTCAACATTCATCCATTTCATCTCACCCTGCCGGTTTTAGCTCTCTATTATTGGATGTACACGGGACACTGGCTCGCTTCGATCTTCCTTCTGGCCTTCTTCATCTTGTTTAGGAGACGCTACGATGGCAAACGATTTCTGCGCCTCCTAGGGTTTCTTTCCCTCTTTGCCCTTTGTTTTGCTTTCCGGATTGAACAGGGAAAACAAGAGTCAAGCGATCATAGGGTTCCAAGGGTCATTCAGCTTTTACCGGATACCATCAAGGTGAATGGAGATGCTTTATCCTTTCGTGCCAAGTCAGGTAGCCGTACTTTTCAGGTTTTCTACCAGCTTCAGTCAGAGGAAGAACAAGCCTATTTTAAACACCTGGATCATGGGCTAGAATTACGGATCAAAGGGGAATTAGAACCCCCGACAAAACAGCGTAATTTTATGGGCTTTGATTATCAGGCTTATCTGAAAACACAAGGGATTTATCACCTTTTGAAAATCAGTCACATTCTTGAAAAGAGACCTGCTGAGCCTAGAGATTTCATAGGTCTGCTGTCTAGTTGGAGGCGAAAGGCGCTTGTATGGGTTCACCAGCATTTTCCCCAGCCCATGAGCCACTATATGACGGGCTTGCTTTTTGGTTTTTTAGATGTAGAGTTTGAAGAAATGAGCCAGCTGTATTCGAACTTGGGGATTATCCATTTGTTTGCCTTGTCGGGCATGCAGGTTGCCTTCATCCTAGATGCCTTTCGACGCTTCTTTCTCCGCTTGGGACTGGAGCAGGAAAAGGTTGCCTACCTCCTCTATCCGTTTTCGCTTCTTTATGCTGGGATGACAGGCTTTTCGGTTTCGGTTGTTCGAAGCCTCTTACAGAAACTCCTGGCCCAGGCTGGGCTCAAAGAAATGGAAAATATGGGAGTCACTCTCCTCTTATTACTCCTTCTTTTACCGTCCTCCTTGTTGACTGCTGGAGGTCTCTTATCCTGCGCCTACGCCTTTATATTGACACTAACCTCTTCCGAAGAGGAGAAGGAGGGAATCCGAAAAGTCATCAAGGAGAGTCTAGTGTTAACACTAGGGGTTCTTCCTGTTCTCATTTTTTTCTTTGGAGAATACCAACCCTGGTCCCTTCCTCTAACCTTTATTTTTTCTCTCTTATTTGACCTTATGTTGTTGCCAGGACTAAGTGTCGTCTTTCTCCTCTCTTTTCTGTATCCCTTGACCTTCTGGAATCCTTTGTTTGTCTGGATGGAAAAAAGTATGGAGTATCTAGCAAGCTTCACTAGTCAATCCTTGGTTTTCGGGCAACCAAGCATCTATTTTTTCATCTTGCTCTTGTGCTTGCTAGCTTGCCTCTATGAGATGCGAAAGGTTAAGAAATGGAGATACCTGTTCCTACTCTTAATATGCTCTGTATTTGCTATCGTGAAGCATCCTTTAGAAAATGAGATTACCATCATTGATATTGGTCAAGGTGATAGTATTTTGCTACGTGATTGGCGTGGGAAAACCATTTTAATTGATACAGGAGGAAAAGTGGACTTTGGCAAAAAGGAGGAATGGAAGAAGCGAAGGTTTACTAGCAATGCAGAACGGACCCTGATCCCCTATCTTAAGAGCAGGGGGATTGACCAGATTGATCATATGATTCTCACGCATACTGACACAGATCACATGGGAGATTTGGAAGTGCTTGCGGCTAAGGTTAGTATTAAGGAAATCAACATTTCCAAGGGGAGCTTAAAAAAAGACTCTTTTGTCCGTTTGCTCAAACGGTTGAACTTACCGGTAAAAACGTTGGAGGCTGGTGATCAATTGTCGATCTTTGATGGGAGTGCAGAAGTCCTCTATCCGGTAGAAATAGGAGATGGGAGTAATAACGATTCCATTGTTCTTTATGGCCGCTTTTATGGGTTGTCCTTCCTTTTTACAGGAGATTTAGAAGAAGAAGGGGAAAAGACCTTGTTAGCCCGTTATCCTCAACTGCGCGTAGATGTGCTAAAAGCAGGCCACCATGGTTCTAAGGGATCTTCTCACCCTGCCTTCTTAGAGAAAATCCAAGCAAAAATTGCCTTGATATCTGCGGGTGAAAAAAATCGTTATCAGCACCCTCATCAGGAAACCTTGGAGCGTTTCAAAGAGTTACAAATGACTGTTTTTCGTACAGACCAGCAAGGAGCGATTCGTTTTAGAGGGTGGAATCAGTGGACGATTGAAACCGTTCGATAGGAGCTGTTTGATTTCTAGCTTGAAAATTGCTATGATAAAGTCAAGGAAATGAGGTTACAAGTATGAAATCATTACAGTTGTTTTGGACGCAATATGCTGATTTTTCAAGAAGATCAGATAGAAAAGAATTTTGGATCAGCCAAGCCTGGCATTTACTATTTACAAGTCCATTTTGGATTTACCAATTGGTCTTACTCTTTTCAAATTCGAAATCAGAGGAAGAGGTGATTCCCTTGACCGGGATGGACGTTTCAGCTTGGTTCAGCATTTTTTTTCTCCTTTATCTCTATCTTATTTTTGTTCCCCAGCAAGCAGTAGTCGTTCGGCGTTTGAGAGATGCAGGTCTTCATTGGTCTTTGATTTTCCTATTTCTAGGCCCTATCTTGCTCTACCTTTTATCTCCTATTTCCATTTTTCTAGTCTTAGCTCTTGCGGGTTTGCTCTGCTTGGCTTGTCTCCTGGTCCTTCCAAGTGCTAGACTTGCACAACCGGACCAGAATGCTTCTCAAGGATTTGCTTCGACAAATCCAGTGGTCTCTTCGCCAAGTATGCCATCCCATTTGATGGATCCCAACAGTTTTTCAGCTATTCCCCAGATTGTTTCGGCTCCACCAACTCCACTAGAGAAAGCTCCGCTTGAAAAGAAAATGGAATCGGAACAGCCCCAGCATCAGTTTAGAGAGTGGAATGAGGTACCTTCAGAACATGCAGGCTTTACAAACAATTAAAAAAATCAGTGCCGAGAACCTTCCTCCTATCCTGGTTTTATCAGGGGATGACATCGGTCAGTTTGAGTGGATGAAAGAGCAACTTTTAAAGAAAGTTGGCTACGATTCGTCTGATTTGAACTATTCCTATTTTGACATGAAGGAAACAGCTTATTCTGAAGTCGAGCTTGACTTGGTTAGCCTTCCATTTTTTGCGGACGAAAAAATAGTGATTTTGGATCATTTTGTCGATGTGACGACCGCAAAAAAAAGATACCTGACGGATGATGAATTGCAGTCCTTTGAAGGATACTTATCAGCACCTTTAGAAACAACTCGCTTGATTGTCATTGCGGAAGGAAAACTGGATAGCAAACGAAGAATTGTCAAGCTTTTAAAAAGGGATGCCCAGTTGCTAGAAGCAACTGAATTAAAGGAACAGGAGTTGCGTGCCCATTTCGCGGAAGAGATCAAGTCTCTAGGGCTAGCGATTGATTCACAAGCCTTCGACCAACTTTTAATCAAATCTGGCTTTGATTTTAGTGAGATTCAGAAAAACTTGGAGTTTCTTAAAACCTACAAGGGAGCTTCAAGCATCACTATCACAGATATAGAAGAGGCTATTCCGAAGACACTCCAAGATAATCTGTTTGATCTGATCCAGATGATTCTAAAGAAACAAATTGATTCCGCTCGCAGTTTGGTCAAGGACCTTCGGCTGCAAGGAGAGGATGAAATCAAGCTTTTAGCCATTTTATTGAGTCAGTTCCGCATCTACACACAGGTCAAGCTGTTGAAGCAAGAGGGACGAACAGAATCCCAAATCGTTTCAGACCTATCAGAGCTGACCGGTCGAAAAGTAAATCCCTATCAAGTCAAATTTGCTCTAAGAGATAGTAGAGGGATATCTTTAAGCTATTTGGAGCAGGCGATTTGTCTTTTGATTGATACCGACTTCCAAATGAAATCGGGAACCTATGAGAAAGATTATCTATTTGATTTGGCTGTACTAAAGCTAGCTAACCCATCTGTGTAAGCAGAATAGTTGAATAAATTTGATGATTGCGTTATCATTTTTATATACATAAAGAAATAGAGGTATTTTCCATGGCAATTATTTTACCAGATCTTCCGTACGCATACGATGCATTGGAACCATACATTGATGCTGAAACAATGCACTTGCACCATGATAAACACCATCAAACTTACGTAAACAATGCAAATGCAGCTCTTGAAAAACACCCTGAAATTGGTGAAGACCTTGAAGCTTTGCTTGCTGATGTAGAATCTATCCCAGCTGATATCCGCCAAGCGCTTATCAACAACGGTGGTGGACACTTGAACCACGCTCTTTTCTGGGAATTGATGACTCCTGAAAAGACAGCTCCTTCAGCAGAACTTGCAGCAGCAATCGATGCAACATTTGGTTCATTTGAAG
>ERZ772999.2050-NODE-2050-length-11241-cov-7.043626_pt1 | contig 11241 bp, 10 predicted proteins | sample MGYA00511467_ERZ772999 | MGnify/ENA primary metagenome ERZ772999 (study PRJEB29015, sample SAMEA2738064) | human oral metagenome | biome: human oral; feature: human-associated habitat; material: saliva | place: China | collected 2218 ...
CCATCAAGAATGCGCGTGTCAGTCTGGAGCAGAAGTTCAATCTCCTTGAAAAATCCATGGAAAAGACCCAAGGTGCCATTGAAAATCTTGGAAAACTCCTGCAAATTCCAACTCCTGTACGCATTGAGTCTTTTGACAACTCCAACATCATGGGGACCAGTCCAGTTTCAGCCATGGTGGTCTTTGTCAATGGGAAGCCAAGCAAAAAGGACTACCGCAAGTACAAGATCAAGACCGTCGTCGGACCAGATGACTATGCCAGCATGCGAGAAGTCATTCGCAGACGCTACAGCCGGGTTATGCGGGATGGCCTGACGCCACCAGATCTGATCGTCATAGATGGGGGTCAGGGTCAGGTTAATGTCGCTAAGCAAGTCATCCAAGACGAGTTGGGGTTAGATATTCCCATTGCAGGTTTGCAAAAGAATGACAAGCACCAGACCCATGAATTGCTCTTCGGTGATCCCCTCCAAGTCATCGAACTCTCTCGAACCTCGCAGGAATTTTTCCTCCTCCAACGGATCCAGGATGAGGTCCACCGTTTCGCCATCACCTTCCACCGCCAGCTCCGATCCAAGAATTCCTTCTCCTCCCAGCTGGACGGCATCGAAGGTTTGGGACCAAAACGCAAGCAGTTGCTGATGAAGCACTTCAAGTCGCTGACCAAGATCAAAGAAGCTACTGTAGATGAGATTGTCACAGTCGGCATCCCGCGAGCAGTGGCGGAGGCAGTGCAAGCCAAGCTCCATCAAGGAAAGCCAGAAGAAGCAAGTCCCTTGGTGGAAGTGGCGGAGGATTCTGAACCATACAAATCATAAGGAGTTTATAATGAACCATAAAATCGCTATATTATCTGATATTCACGGAGATACAACAGCCCTTAAGGCAGTGATTGCGGATGCGCGTGCTCTACGCGCAACGGAATACTGGCTTTTGGGGGATATTTTGCTACCGGGGCCTGGAAGAGAGGACCTTTTTGAGTTGCTGGATGCAATTCCGATTACAGCGGCTGTTCGTGGAAATTGGGACGATTGTGTCCTAGAGGCCTTGGATGGCGAGTACGGACTTGAGGATCCGCAGGAGATCCAGCTTCTTCGTCTCACTCAGTACCTCATGGAAGGACTAGATCCTAAGCGGATCGATTGGCTTCGTTCGCTTCCATTGGTAGAGAAGAAGGAGGTCAATGGCATTCGTTTTTCACTGACCCACAACTTGCCAGAAAAGAATTACGGTGGAGACTTGCGTCCAGCAAATGCGACGGAGAACTTTGACCAACTGCTGGATGATCAGACGGATATGGCGATCTACGGGCATGTCCACAAGCAGTTGCTTCGCTATGGCAGTCAGGGCCAGCAGATTCTTAATCCAGGGACTATTGGCATGCCTTATTTTGACTGGGAACCAATTCAAAACCACAGAGCTCAGTATGCTCTGATCGATGTCGAAGAAGATGGGGTGACCAACCTGCAATTCCGGAAGGTAGCCTATGACTATGAAGCAGAGCTCCAAGATGCCAAGGACAAGGGCCTTCCCTTTATTGAGATGTACGAAGAATTAAGACGCGAGGATAACTATCGGGGCCATAACAATGAGCTTCTAACTTCCTTGATTGAACAACACAATTATCTACAGGAGGCTAATGCCTTCCTTGAGTCTATAAAAACGCATAAGGGAAAATGACAAAGAAATGGGATTAAATTTCGATAAACATAGAGAGCATTTGGAGAAGGATATCCGAGAAGCCCTTCAACATGTTTTTGGTGAGAATTTTGAAATTATAGACATACAGAATATTGTGTTCAATGCTTATTGTCCGACCTTTAATTTTGATATTGAACTTAAAGATTACAAGAATAAAATAGATATTTTAATTGATGGTAGAGATTTAAAACTATACTGGGGTGAAGAAAGGTATGCGCTTGGATATGAGTATGACTGCGATCACCTTAACGAAGGTTTACGACGAATCAAAGCTTACCTAGATCAACCGGAATTAATTTTCAATGAACCTGTAACTCCTCAAAACATCTATCTAAAGGTGAAAGTCCTTGAAAGAATGATAGAATCGACCTTCGAAGGAATAGCAAAAATAGACTACTGGAAAAGGCCCTTCGAAAAGAATGAACCATGTAGGTTCCTTATTACTTGTCTTTTGCCTTATTATCCAGCTTTTTTTAGCTTTGAAATAGCGGGGCAGCAGTTTGTCTTCTTAGAGATAGCCCCAATGGCTTCTAGCATAGAAAGCCAAGCCTTTCCACTTCAACAGCCTATTGATTTAACCGTATCCAATATGACTTCTTTCTTGGATTGGTTTAAAGATAGTCTAAAAGGGAAACTAGCAAAGAATGCTTCCACCGTCACGCTTTCTTGTTTAAGGCTCCCTCTTGATCCTGCTACAGTTGAAGAGAATATTTCTCAAGTACAAGAGATAATCCGATCGACGTTTACAAAGGATATTTCTTTTATGGAAGCGAACAAGCTGGTTAAGTCTAATTGTTTTTATGGCGTTGATTTTTCAGTTCTTTCTGAATATTATGATGCGAGATTTTCAATAAGCTTGGTTGGACGACACTTTGATCTTCATGTTATGAAGCCAGATAAACCAGAAAAGAAAGACAATTGGATGATCAATGGCTTTCCTTATCTGCTGACGGAAGAAAACCTTAGCAAAGTCATCAGGGAAGCGGAGGCCTATTTTGCTAGACAGATAGAACCAGTTGAAGCGAAAGTAGGATCAACTGAAAGTAATAGTGAAGTAAAACCAAGCACCCAAGCTCTGATAGAAGTAGACCAAGCCAAGGACAAAGAAGAATTGCTCAAAAAAGAGTATTTAGGATTAAGAAAACTATGGAAAGTCCAATTCCTGATTTTCTGTCTTTTGATAATCGCCGTCTTCGCCCTAGAAGTGTATATGGGGGGAGCTGGTTATAAGGCCTTTAAGATGAAAATTAAATATAGTTGGATTTCTGTCCATAGTTTTTCATTTCTCTTTCTGACCTTGTATGCATTGTTGACCCTCTTCCCGACTCAAAAGAGAGTCTATGAGCTCTTACCTCAAAACCCTAGTTGGAAATCTCTTTCGACCAAGAGAGTTCGCCTACCTAAGAAGGAAACTGGCTGGACCTCTTTAGTGATCCTAATCTTGCTTCTTCTAGGGACTCTTGATTTCCTCAGTCGCAAGCCGGAACCAAAGATTGAAAATCCGTTGAACTATCAAGAAATCAACAATCTCTATGAGGAAGAAAGAAATTCTCACTACGACGACATCATCAACAAAATCCAAGACTCTAGTGGCCACTTCTTTGAAAAAGAAAGTCCCGTGTCGGAATAATCTGAGTCCATAGAAGGGCGAGTAGCCTAGTTGAAAAGGAAACAGGGTCCTCAATGAAAAAACTCTGCAAGCTCTTTCATTTTGTGTTAAAATAGAGGTAATAGAATTAGAAAAGGAAGTTGACTATGAAATTCCTAGAACTCAACAAAAAACGTCATGCGATCAAGCATTTCACAGACCAGCCGGTCGATCCAAAGGATGTGCGGACAGCTATTGAAATTGCGACCTTGGCACCAAGTGCGCATAATAGCCAACCATGGAAATTCGTGGTCGTTCGTCAGAAAAATGCGGAATTGGCTAAACTAGCCTATGGGGGAAACTATGACCAAGTCATGGAAGCACCTGTGACCATCGCTCTCTTTACAGATACCGATTTGCAACGTCGGGCTCGGAAGATTGCGCGTGTCGGTGGGGTCAAGAACTTCACAGAGGAGCAGTTGCAATACTTCATGCAAAACCTTCCTGCAGAATATGCTCGCTACAGTGAACAACAGGTCAGCGATTACTTGGCATTGAATGCTGGATTGGTCGCGATGAACTTGGTATTGGCCTTGACGGACCAAGGGATCGGCTCAAACATCATCCTTGGCTTTGACAAATCAAAAGTCAACGAAGTCTTGGAAATCGAAGAGCGTTTCCGTCCAGAACTCTTGATCACAGTCGGTTACGCAGCGGAGAAGGTAGAACCTAGCTACCGCTTGCCAGTAGACGAAATCATCGAAAAACGCTAATAACAACAGAAAGAACCGGATGGTCCTCGTCTCGTACGATACAAGTCCGGTTTTCTAGAATCCTTTGGCAGGCTATTGGATAGTCGCTGATGGGATTCTAGAGTATTCAATTTTAATCGAAATAACGGAGGAATGCATGACAACAATTGACTTTAAAGCAGAAGTAGAAAAACGTCGCGAAGAAATGATGGCTGACCTTTTCAGCCTCTTGGAAATCAACTCAGAACGAGATGACAGCCAGGCGGATGCGACTCACCCTTACGGACCTGGACCCGTCAAAGCCCTTGAGAAATTCTTGGAAATTGCTGAGCGTGATGGCTACGAAACAACCAATGTGGACAACTATGCTGGACACTTCACCTTTGGACAAGGGGAAGAAGAGCTCGGGATCTTTGCCCACATGGATGTGGTGCCTGCAGGTAGTGGCTGGAATACAGACCCTTACAAACCTGAGATTATCGATGGCAAGCTCTATGCGCGTGGTTCATCAGATGACAAGGGGCCTACAGTAGCTTGTTACTACGGCTTGAAGATTATCAAGGATCTGGGATTACCTGTATCTAAGCGAGTGCGCTTCGTTGTCGGTACGGATGAAGAATCTGGCTGGGGCGATATGGACTACTATTTCAAACATGTCGGTCTTCCTGATCCAGACTTTGGCTTCTCTCCAGATGCCGAATTCCCAATCATCAACGGGGAAAAAGGAAACATCACTGAGTACCTTCACTTTGGTAGTCAAAATACAGGTCAAGCGCATCTTCATAGCTTCACCGGTGGCCTTCGTGAAAATATGGTACCAGAATCAGCGACAGCAGTCGTTTCTGGCCAATTACCAGATATAGCTGGTCTCTTGGAGGCCTTTGCCAATGAACACCAACTTCGTTATGAGGTGGCAACAGAGGAAGACGGTAAATTTAAAGTCACCATTATCGGGAAATCTGCCCACGGCTCTACTCCAGAAGCTGGAATCAATGGAGCAACCTACTTGGCTCTCTTCTTGAACCAGTTTGATTTCGGTGGAGATGCCAAAGCTTACTTGCAAGTGTCAGCATCTCTTCTTCATGAAGACTTTGCTGGTGAGAAGCTTGGTATTGCTCATACGGATGAAAAGATGGGGGCTCTCAGCATGAATGCGGGTGTCTTCAACTTCGACGAAAACAGCTCAGATAACACCATCGCCTTGAACATTCGCTACCCTAAAGGAACAGATCCAGAAACCATCAAAGCTGGACTTGAAAAAGTAGAAGGAGTGGCATCCGTCAGCTTGTCTGCCCACGGCCACACCCCTCACTATGTTCCAATGGAAGATGAATTGGTCTCAACGCTTTTGCGTGTCTATGAAAAACAAACCGGACTGAAAGGTCATGAGCAAGTAATCGGTGGCGGAACCTTTGGTCGTCTATTAAAACGTGGGGTTGCCTTCGGTGCCATGTTCCCAGACTATGTGAACACCATGCACCAAGCCAATGAATTTGCGGATGTAGAAGATCTCTACCGTGCAGCTGCAATCTACGCAGAAGCCATCTACGAACTCATCAAATAAGACGCTACTCAGTCGGCACTTGCTGGCTGAGTTTTTGCTTAGAGGAGGAGAAATGGAGCAACTAGAGCGGATCAAAGAGGCCATCATGGCCGATCCACAAAACAAAGACTATACGGATAAAGGGATTGAGCCCTTATTTGCGGCACCAAAAACTGCTCGGATCAATATTATTGGACAAGCGCCTGGGCTCAAGACCCAAGAAGCAGGTCTCTATTGGAAGGACAAGAGTGGAGACCGTCTAAGGGAGTGGTTAGGAGTCGATGAAGAAACCTTCTATCATTCGGGTCTATTTGCGGTCATTCCCATGGATTTTTATTTCCCAGGGCATGGCAAGTCAGGGGACTTGCCACCTCGCAAGGGCTTTGCGGAAAAGTGGCACCCTCAACTCCTCAAGGAGTGTCCGGATATTGAGCTGACTCTCTTGATCGGCCAGTACGCCCAAGCCTACTATCTCCATGAGAAGGTTAGTGGCAAGGTGACAGAGCGGGTGCGTCGTTACAAGGACTACCTGCCCGACTATTTCCCTTTGGTCCACCCTTCGCCTCGCAATCAGATCTGGATGGCCAAGAATCCTTGGTTTGAGGCAGAAGTGGTGCCCGCTCTCCAGGCTCGAGTCCAGCAGATTTTAGCAAAGCACACAAAATAATAGTTAGTGAGTATCATAAAAGGAGATATTCTATGGATGCATATCAAAAAGTCAAAGACAAATTGGACCAACTAGGGATTAATTTTGATGTGGTGGAACACCCGCCAGTGCTAACTACTGAGCAGGCCGACTCCTATATTGAAGGTCTAGAAGGGGTCCGGACCAAGTCCATGTTTTTGACCAACAAAAAGAAAACCCAGTACTATCTGCTCATCATGGATGACCAGAAACTCTTGGATATGGATGACTTCAAAGAGCAAGTAGGAGCTAATCGGATCCGTATGGCTTCAGCCGAATCGCTAGAAGAAAAAATGCAATTACCAGCTGGGACAGTATCCCCATTTGGCTTGTTAAACAATGAAGAGAAAGATATTCTCGTCTATTTTGATCAGGATATTGTGTCAGAAGAAATCATGACCTTCCATCCTAATACCAATGAAAAGACCATCTTTATCAAAACCCAAGACCTATTCCGCTTTTTAGAATCCATTGATTTTAAATATGAAATACTAACCTTGCCATAGTGGCATCAAAAAGGAGAAATCATGAAAGAAATTCCATTTAATGAGTTTTTAGAAAATTACCAAGCTGGAGAGATCCAAGTCGTCGATGTCCGTGAGCAGGAGGAGTACGATGCCCTTCATCTGGATGGGGTGACCTTACTTCCCTTATCAGTGTTGGCAGAACGCTATTCAGAACTGGACAAGGAGCAAGCCTATTATGTCATCTGCAAGTCTGGTCGGCGCTCAGCCCGTGCTTGCCAATTTTTAGAAGAAGCGGGCTATGACGTGACCAACGTCCAAGGTGGCATGGATGCATTGGAATAGCTGGTATATCCTAGCTAGTGAATTCCGGTAGTACATTGAATTCTAGTGGAAATTTTTATATAATATATCTGTATTTTATTTTATAAGGAGATTATTTTATGATCAAACAGGATTGGCTTGATTATTTTGAGGCTGTGAACGGTCGTTCAGCAACTGAAGCAGAGATCGCTCAAGCGTTGGCTGCAGGTGAGTTCCAAGAAGAACAGGTAGCCCAAGAAGCTTCACAATTTGTAGGGGCTCCAGTAGCTCCAGACCAAGTAAACGCTGGCTTTGTTGCTGCTCCAGCTGCACCAGAAGAAATGACTTCACAGTACGTTGTAGCACCAGAAGCACCAGTTTCAGAAGCGCCACAATACACTGCTGCGCCAGAGGCACCAGTTCAAGAGGCGCCACAATTTGCTGCTGCACCAGAAGCGCCTGTGCAAGAAGCGCCACAATTTGCTGCTGCACCAGAAGCGCCAGCTTCAGAAGCACCACAATTTGCTGCTACCCCAGAAGCACCAGTGCAAGAAGCACCACAATTCGCTGCTGAACCAGAAGCACCAGTGCAAGAGGCACCACAATACACTGCTGCACCAGAAGCACCACATTTCACTGCTGCACCAGAAGCGCCAGCCTTTGGTGCTCAACCAAATAGCTTCCAACAAGCGCCTCAACAACAGCCACAACCAGGATTTGGTCAACCAGCTCCAGGTCAAGCTCCAGGTCAAGGATTCCAACAAGCACCTTATCCAGGTCAACCTCAACCAGGTCAAGCCTATTATGCACAACCAAGTCAATTTGGAATAGCTGTTGGTGGTTATTGGAATTGGTTCCTTTCAGCCTTGAAACGTCCGTCGACAGAGTATAATACAAAAGCTCTCAATGGAATTTTGCAATATGTCTTGACAGCTTTTGTCTTGACCTTGTCAACTTTTTTCACAGCTAGTGGTTTTACAGGCGGATATGGAATGGACTTCCGTGCCTTTATGTTAACATTGATTTCAATGTTCTTTACTATTTATGCTTTCCAAGTAACAGGATTCTTTGTCCGTCGCGTGGTTCTTCAAGACAAGGAATATAGTTATGGTCGCTCATTTGAAGAGTTTGGACGCTTATCCGTCTACAATTTACCACTTGCTCTGCTTGCTTTCTTAACAGGACTTATTAAAGTTTATGAATTTTATGGATTAGTAAACTACCTCATTTTCTTATTATTCTTTGTTGGGACTTGCTATGTAGTTCACCTAGGTTTGAACAAATCAAGCTTAAAAGCTGACAGATTTTTGCTTTTGGTGGCATCATCTATAATCGTGTTTCTCATTGCAATCTTTGTCATTTATGTGAATGCTCGTATTTTAGAACAAGTAGCTGCAGGTTTTATTCCAAATACTCCAAGTTTCTCAAACTTTAGATTCTAGATATACCATGAAATGGAAGGTGGGAGATCCACTTTCCCTATTTTATAGTGAGGGAGAAAAGATTCATGCAAAAGAAATGGGTAGAATTATTTGAAAAAGTAATCGGTCGTAAACCGACTGCTGAAGAATTTATTGCAGGAAGAGAGACTGGCTTTGATTTTAAGGCAATCAAATCGATTGCAGGAGTGGCGATTGATCAGGTACCAACGGAACCTACAGGGCTAGGAAACCAGGAACCGGTAGAAGAGGTTGTAAATCCTCTCCAACAGGCTTGGGAAGAGCGCTTCGTTACTCTTTATGGACGATCACCAGTTTCTGAAGAGATTGAAGCTGCAAGAAGTCAGAATTTTGAAATCGTTGAAGTACCTGCTCCTTCAGTTGAGTTTGAAGAGGACAATCAAACAACACATGTCTTGGCCCCAGTGACAAGCTCATCAGAGGCACCAGAAATCCTGCCCCAGCCAGTTGAAGCAATAGTGACAGCAAACGCGCTCGAACAAGAGGACTCTGTTAAGAAAGGCAAGAAAAAGGGTAAGAAAAAGAAAGTCTTTCTCTTTAGTCTACTTGCTTTATTGGTCTTGATTTTGTCTGGTCTAGGTTATTACTTCTCGTCAACAACCGGCCCACAGGTTACAGTAGATAAATTGGTTACGGCTATTGAACATAAGGATTATCGAGAAGTAGCTAGCATTCTTTCTAGTGACAAGGATAAGTGGACCAAGGAAGAAGCTCAAAGCTTACTAGACTATATGACTTCTCAGAAGATCGATGTCATTTACGAATTAGATCATATCGCCCAGTCTTCAAAAACAGGGATTGTCAAGGATAAAAAACAGAATCTGCTGATCGGAATTGAGAAAGCGAATAAGAAATTTGGTATTTTTCAAGAATACCGCATTACGACTTATCCACTTGAAGTCACAGCAACTACGAATCTAGATGATGCCAAGCTTAAGACCAGCGAAAAAGAGTCGACAGTGCTCAAGAAGAACCAAACGACCAAGCTTGGAAAGGTTCACTTTGCTTCACGAGACATGCAACTAGATGGGAAGACTGAAGTTGGAAAAATCTCTAGTGGTGTGAAGTTAGATCCGGCTCAGGCCTCTAAAAATAAGCTGAACTTGACTTTTAATTCGGAGAAACGTCTTCTTGAGGTTGAATTCCCAGAAGAAGTCAGCAATCCAACGGATATCAAGGTTGCAGTGAATGGTAAGGAAGTCGGCACAAGCACCTTATTTGAAGTTGATGTAGTGGCCCATCAAGAAATAGAAGTTCACGCTGTCTTTAACTTGAATGGTGAGAGCTATACAACTGAAAAGGCAAAAGTCACTATTGGAGAAACTTCAGATGATGATGAAGTCATCACTTTGAAACTTTCTAAAGATGTGATTAAACGATTGAAAGATGCTGAGACAGCACGTAAAGCTAAGGAAGAAGAAGCTAAAAAGGCTGAAGAGAAAAAGACCTCTGTAACCTCCTTCCTTCAAGACTACCGCACAGATGTCTTCTCATCTGTCTCAAGTAGATCCAACAACTACTCCAAGTACTATGACACTTCAAGTGATGCCTACAAGGAAATGGTGGAGTGGACAACAGGTGGAGGAGTCAAGAAGGCTGAAATCGACTACTATACACCAGGTGTTTTCAACGTTCTCAGCGTTACCGAAGAGAACGGAATGATAATCGTGAAAACCCATGAAGAATATACTGTACACTATGTGACCAGCCGAAAAGATAGCCAGAGTAGCAAGGACAAGACCTATACTCTAAAACCAGTAGGGGATACCTACGTGATTACGGCTATTACGGTCACAGCTGGCAATTAGGAGATTAATGATGAAATTAAGCATGAAAAAATTGACGCTTGCAGGTCTTCTCATATTGAGTCTGGGAGCTTGTGGCCAACAGAACGATTCAAAGAACTCGGTACAAAATGAGCCTGCTTCCAGTAAGCAAGTCGAGCAGTCATCCACTAGAAAAGAAAGAAGATCATCTGAAGCAAGTTCGTCTGATGATAGCGACAAGTCAACGAAGAAGGCAGGCGAAGTCACGGTGGACAAAGGTGTTTCCTTCAATGGCTCTTATTACAGTGTCCAAGGGAAGTCTGGGGATATCGTCATCGCCAACAAGCACTACCCCTTAGCTGCAGACTACAATCCAGGCGAGGATCCAACAGCTGTTGCGGCCTTGCACGAGTTGATTGCTGCCATGCAGGCTGAAGGCTATGCTATCAGCGATCAGTACAGTGGTTTCCGCAGTTATGAAACCCAGGTTGATCTCTACCAAAGCTATGTCAATCAAGACGGAGCAGCTGCAGCAGATCGCTACTCAGCTCGTCCTGGCTATAGTGAGCACCAGACAGGTTTAGCATTTGACCTCATTGATACCAGTGGCAATCTGGTCCAAGAAGCAGGCGCAAGCAAATGGTTGCTCAAGAATGCTGCCAAGTATGGCTTTATCGTCCGCTATCAAGAAGGAAAAGAAGCGAGCACAGGTTACATGCCGGAAAGCTGGCACCTTCGCTATATCGGAGAAGATGCAAAAGATGTCGCAGCATCAGGAAAAAGCTTAGAAGAATACTTCAACTTTACTGGTGGCGACTACGAATAACAAGAAAACCGCTCTTTCAGGAAGCCTGAAGGGGCGGTATTTTAGTGCTGAGAAGGACAAGAAAAAACCACTGCCAAGTGGAAGTGGTTTTGATTGGTTTCTTATTTGAGACCGTATTTTTTGTTGAAACGATCCACACGTCCATCTGCTTGA
>ERZ772999.2057-NODE-2057-length-11206-cov-6.274056_pt1 | contig 11206 bp, 9 predicted proteins | sample MGYA00511467_ERZ772999 | MGnify/ENA primary metagenome ERZ772999 (study PRJEB29015, sample SAMEA2738064) | human oral metagenome | biome: human oral; feature: human-associated habitat; material: saliva | place: China | collected 2218 ...
CTCTACATCAGGATATTTTTCCTCGATTAATTGTTCTAGGAAATCAGTATACTCTTCTGTACTTTCTTCACCTAGGTAAAGTGTAACAATTTCTGTATCTTCATCGATTGATTTTTCTAATAATTCTTCTAAGACTGTATTTAGTGATAAATTAGAAACTACGATTTTTCCATTTCTAATTCCCATGAATTCATCTTTTTTAATTTCAACACCTTCGATATTAGTGTCACGCACAGCATGAGTTACTTCAAGAGTACTTACTGTTGATAAAACTTCTTGCATATTTGCAAAGTTTTCTTCAGGAGCAGCTTGAGGGTTAAATACCATAACCGCTGCTAAACCTTGAGGTGCTGTTTTACTTTCAATAACAAAAACATTTTCTTCTGCTAACTCAGCAGCTTGCTTAGCAGCAAGTTGAATATTTTTATTGTTAGGGAAAATAAAGATGTTTTTAGCGTTAACTTCTTTAATTGCTCTCATTATATCTTCAGTTGATGGATTCATAGTTTGTCCACCTTCTACAATATAATCAACTCCCATAGAAGTTAATACTTTACTTAATCCAGCTCCCATAGAGATAGAGATCATAGCCTGTTCTTTAAGTTCTTTTGGAGTAGTCGCTTGTTTTGCTTCTTGTTTTCTAAGAACTTCACGGTGTTGTTCTCTCATGTTGTCAGATTTAATTTTAATAAGTTCACCATATTGTTGACCGTAATTGAACACTTCTCCTGGAGTTTCAGTATGAACGTGAATTTTTACATACTCACTATCCGAGATAACTAGTAATGAATCTCCAAATTTACTCATGTCCGCACGGAATTTATCTTCATCAAATTCTTTTTTCTCTTTATCAAGACGAACAGTAAATTCAGTACAGAATCCATACACAATATCTTCCGGGCTCATGAAGTCCATATCATGATCATCTTCAAATTGCATATCAACAACATTTGTTTCTACAGATTCTAATCCTTCAATTTTTTCACCTTTAAGTGCTGCAACAAAACCTTGATATACGCATACAAGTCCTTGACCTCCTGAGTCAACTACACCAACTTCTTTTAGAATTGGTAATAAATCTGGAGTTCTTTTTAGTGAAGCTTGAGATTCAGCGTAAATAGCTTCCATTACTTCAACTACAGAATTAGTATTTTTCGCTGCTTTAAGTCCAGCTTCAGCAGCTTCACGAGCAACTGTTAAAATAGTTCCTTCTACAGGTTTAATAATTGCTTTATAAGCAATGCTTACACCATTTTGGATAGCTTCAGCAAACTCTTTTGCATCGATTTCTTTTTTATCAGCTATATATTGAGACATCCCTCTAAATAGTTGAGAAAGGATAACACCTGAGTTTCCACGTGCTCCCATTAATAATCCTTTAGAAAAAGATTTTCCTAATTCACCGATGTTCTCTACAACATTAGCTGCTGTTTCTTTTGCACCCGATGACATTGAAAGGTTCATATTTGTTCCTGTATCACCATCTGGTACAGGAAAAACGTTTAATGAGTTTATTTTTTCTGCATTCTTAGCTAAGTTCTTAGATCCTAAATCGATCATCTCAGCTAATACGAGTCCGTTAATTTTCTCCACTATTTTTCCTCCTATTTATTTACCTTGATGCCTTGAATATAAATGTTGATTTCATTTACCTTAACACCTAGCGTTTTTTCTATTTGATATTTAACTGAAGACTGAACATTGTTTGCTATTTCTGAAATTTTAGTTCCATACATAACAATGATATATAAATCAATCACAAGTTTTTCTTCATCTTTTTTTACTACTATTCCTTTTGCGTAATTTTCTTTACGTAAAATTTCTGTAATTCCATCTTTAACTTGATTTTTACTAGCCATTCCTATGATTCCGTAACAGCTCACTGCTGCTCCACCTGCTACTGATGCGATAACATCATCACTTATAGAAACATGACCAAATTCATTATTAATTTCTAAAGACATATTTTTTCCTCCTATTTAAAAATAGTCAAATGAACATACGAACTATTATACCTTTTTTAACAAAAAAATACAAGTAAAACATTGATAATTCTTTATTTAGAGCCTTTTAGCATCTCTTTTACATTACCCTTATTTATTATTATTAATAAATTCCTTAGAATGAATCATTAATGTGATAATATCACAGACTGGTGTAGGTATATTGTGAATTTTACCTAACCTAGATACCTCACCATTCAAATAATCTATTTCTGTTAAACGACCATTTTTCATATCTTGATATAATGATGGATAATGCGCACCTGCTGTCTCAAGAGGGAATAAGTTTTTAATATTTTCCTCTATAACATCTTGTTTTACATCAATACCTTCTGCTTTCCCTACTGCAGTTACTTCATTTAAAACGGCTCTAGTTAATTCTAAATTTTTATCAAAACTTCCATATTGATTAATATTACAATCAATTAAAGTACAATATGTGTTTAGTACACAATTTAATCCGGCTTTATGCCAAATTGATTGGAACGTATCATCTGAATATTTAATATTTAGTCCAGAATTATTTAATCTAGATACCAATTCTAAGGTTTTCTCTAAATTAACTTCTTTTACTTGTTTTAATTCAATTTTCCCTGTTCCATGAGCATTTAATACTCCAGGTCCACCTAGACCACTAGTCCATACTGTTACTCCAATAAGGATATTTTCTTCTTTTATATAATCTTTTAGTGTCTGAACATGCCCAAGACCATTTAAAATACAAATAATCTTAGTATCTTCATGGAACAGATGTTTTACTTGCTCTAACATTGCTCTTAATTGCATAGATTTTGTCGCAACAAAAACCACATCAAATTTACTATTTACTTGATCAGGTCTATATGTTGGAATATAATAATTTCCTAAATCTTTACCATCTATAATAACTTTTAATCCATTATTTTGAATATTTTCAACATGTTCCTCCCAAGAATCAATAAAAGTCACATCCTCATTATTTTTAAATAACATATATCCAAATCTCGATCCCAATGCTCCAGCACCAGCAAATAATATTTTCATAATTGTTCTCCTCAATATTTTTCATTCTACACTAATTTTATAACTATATTAACTCTTTGTCAACGCTAGCTATATATCATATTTACACAAAAAAAACGATATTCGAAATATATCGAATATCGTTTAATATATTATAGATTTTCTGGTTTATACGCATCTTTTGTATATAATTTCAGTACATCAGAATAAAATCTATCTGCTAAAAATGCAACTGTAAATGGAATTACAAAGAATGCTAATAATACTGGTAATAAATTACCGTTATTCATTGCATAAGATTTAGATGGCCCTATTAAACCGATAATACCAAATCCTGCACTCTCGTGAGTTCCTAGAATTTTTAGGAAATATCCTGAAAGTCCTGTAACCGCTGCTGTTGTTAAAATTGTTAACAATAACTGTGGTTTACGTGCACAGTTTGGCATCATAAGCTTGATTGCACCTAAGATAATAGCCACACTTGCACCTTTACTTTTCGCTCTATATGTACCAATAGCTAAAACTGCTGCCGCTGAAACTAATCCTAATGTTGCAGCTCCTGCTCCTACATAGTTTTCATTAGAAAATAAAATTAGTCCCATCGCTACTGTAGAAACTGGCGTAACAATTAAGAATGAAAATGTCATTGTTATTAGTATACACATTAACACTGGTTGTAGTGTTGTAAATTCAAAGATGATTGATGCTAAAAGTTTAGTTAAACTTTTAGTATATGGTAATGTTACTAATCCTAATGCTGCTACTAATCCACCAGTGATTGGTAAGAAAATAATTGTAACAGCTCCAAATTTATCTTTAACAAGGTTTATTACTAAAGCTCCGATAATTGTAATTAAAATGACGTTAAATAAATCTCCCATTGGAACCCCAGTCCATGCTTTTGTTTGTGCATTGAATGTTAAAGATCCACTTGCTGCTAAGACTGTCGCTCCTAAAACCGCTGACTCTAATGGTTTGAATTTTAAACTTTGACCTACAATAACTCCTACTAAAACTGGAATTGCAAATTGTAATAAATACATCGCTTGAGTTAGTGTAGTGAATAATCCTGGTGCAAATAATGTTCCTAAATATTTAAACAATGTACTTAAAACTGCATTTGGAATTAATCCTGCAACAACTCCTAAAGCTGTACCGTTTAAAATTATATTAAGAAAATCCCTTACTGATTTCGTCATATACATCCTCCTTTGTTTGTTTTTAATGAATATAATAAATATAATAATATAAAATCAAAAAAAAGTAAAGAATTTTTTGAAAATTTATTTATTTTTTCTTTATTTTAATATGTAAAGCACAAACAAATCAAAAAAAGTAGATAAATATCATTATGTATAAAATGATTTTCATCTACTATTTAAATACTATTTTTCACAAAATAACATTATAATAATGGTTTTTTATTTGGTGTTCCTGCTTTTCTTGGGTACTTATTAGGTGTTTCTTTAGCTTTACGTATTTCTAATATGTGGCGTTCTTCACCTTCAATATCAAATTCTAAATCTTTTTCTAATTTCCCACCTAAAAGTTTTATTGCATTAACAGCTTCTTTAGTCTCCTCCTCAGCTTTTTGAGATTTTAAACTTAGGAAATATCCATCTTTTTTAACTAGAGGTAAACAAAGTTCTGCCAACACATTAAGCCTAGCTACAGCTCTTGCTGTCACTATTTCAAAACTTTCTCGATATTCTTTGTTTTGACCAAATTCTTCTGCTCTTGCATGAACAAAATTACAATCAACAAGTCCTAATTCATCTTTAACTAAATTTAAGAACTTTATTCTCTTATTCAGCGAATCAACTATAGTAACTTTTAAGTTAGGATACAAAATCTTTAATGGTATTGAAGGAAATCCTGCACCGCTACCCACATCACATATACTTTCTATATTCGAATAATCTTTAAAAAACGCTAAAGAAATTGAATCGAAGAAATGTTTCGTATAGAATTCTTCTTCTTCAGTAATAGCTGTAAGATTAATTTTTTGATTCCATTCTACTACTAAATCGTAGTATTTGCTATACTGCTCTTTTTGAAGTTCCGATAATTCTATACCTACCTTCTCTTTGACAGCATTATAGAATTGCTCTTTATTCATTATTCATACCTCTTCGTTGTTCTAAATATACTAATAATATAGAAATATCTGCTGGATTAACTCCTGAAATACGTGAAGCTTGTCCTATAGTTAATGGTAAAACTTTTTTTAGTTTTTCTCTTGCTTCTAATGCTAAACTTGGGACTTCATCATAACTTAAATCAGACGGAATTTTCATCTCATTCATTTTCTTAAGTTTTTCTACTTGTTGAAGAGATTTTTTTATATAGCCCTCATATTTAACTTCTATTTCAACTTGTTCCACTACATCTTTAGGTAGTTTTGTTTCATCATTAGCTAAATATAAAACATTCGCATGACTTAATTCTGGTCGTCTTAACATATCGATTGCTAAGATTCCATCTCTAATTTCTGCACTATTTAATTCCACTAGTTTTTCTAATGTTGCTGCTGTTGGAGTTATTCTAAAAGTTTTAAGTCTTTCAATTTCATCAGCAACCATTTTACGTTTTTCACAGAATTTATTATATCTTTCTTCAGTTACTAAGCCATAGTTATAAGCTTTTTCAGTTAAACGCATATCTGCATTATCATGACGTAATAATAATCTATGTTCTGCTCTTGAAGTTAGAAGTCTATATGGCTCATTTGTTCCCTTCGTTACTAAGTCATCAATAAGCACTCCAATATAAGCTTCATCCCGACCTAGAATCATCGGTTCCTCACCAAGCACTTTACAAGCGGCATTTATTCCTGCCATGATTCCTTGGCCTGCAGCTTCTTCATAACCACTAGTACCATTAATTTGTCCTGCAGTAAATAATCCATCAATTAATTTCGTTTCTAAAGTTGGCCATAAAGTTGTTGGATTTACAGCATCATACTCAATTGCATAACCATTACGCATAATTACTGCATTTTCAAGTCCAGCAATACTACGTACCATATCACGCTGTACATCATCTGGTAACGATGTAGATAAACCTTGCACATATATTTCTTTTGTATTTCTACCTTCTGGTTCTAAGAAAAGTTGATGTCTTTCTTTATCGTTAAAACGAACATATTTATCTTCAATACTTGGACAATATCTCGGACCAGTTCCTTTAATTACACCAGAATACATTGCTGAACGTCCTAAGTTTTTGTCAATAATTTCATGAGTAGATGTATTTGTATAAGTTAGCCAACATGGAACTTGATCTTTAACAAATTCTGTAGTTTCATAACTAAATGCATGATCCTCTCCGTCTCCAGGTTGAATTGCTGTTTTAGAAAAATCTACACTATCTGCATTAACCCTAGGTGGTGTTCCCGTTTTGAATCTAACTAAATCAAATCCTAATTCTTCTAATTGTTTTGCTAAATCAATAGAAGGCATTTGGTGGTTTGGACCAGAAGAATATTTAATATCCCCTATTACTATTTCCCCACGTAAATATGTACCTGTAGTAATAATAATTACTTTAGCTTTGTACGCTGTTCCTAACATTGTTTTTAAACCAACTACTTTATTATCTTCGATAATAAGCTCACGAACCATTGCTTGTTCGATATCTAAGTTTGGAGTATCCTCCAACACTCGTTTCATCTCAAGTTGATATTCTACTTTATCAGATTGCATTCTTAATGCTCGAACTGCTGGACCTTTAGCAGTATTTAACATTTTACTTTGAATGTTTGTTTTATCTGCTACTCTACCCATAAGACCACCAAGTGCATCTACTTCACGGACAACAATCCCCTTTGCAGGTCCTCCCACGCTCGGATTACATGGCATAAAACCAATAGTATCTAAATTAATTGTAATCATTAAAGTTTTAACACCTTTTCTACTAGCGGCATGTGCTGCCTCAATTCCAGCATGTCCTCCTCCAATTACAATAACATCATATTCTTTTAAAAATTCAGTCATAGTACCTCCATATATTTTAACGTAATTGCAAAATAATGCTTTGACCAAAATTTTGATATATTACTAAATTTTTACTTTTATAATATTATCACATTGTGAACAAAAAAACTAATAATATACATATGTAAAAAAAGAAATCGTAGCACTCCTGTACTACGATTTCTTTTTTTATTCTGTTACTTTATCAAACTCATAAAATTTTTCTTTGTTAAATAAACCTAAGTGTTTATCAACCATAATAGAGTTTGTCATACCACCACTAACATTTAGGCAAGTACGTCCCATATCTAAAATTGGATCTACCGCTAAAATTGGGTTAATTTGGTTAAATAATGCCCCAAAACCTACTCCGTTAACTGAAACTGAAGCAGCTGTGATTGCTGTACCAGGAACACCTGCAATACCTACAGATCCTAATGTTACAACAATAACAGTCATTATGAATAATGTTGCATCAATAGTTATTCCATTCGCATTAGCTAAAAATACAACTAACATTGTTGGGTAAATCCCTGCGCATCCTTGCATTCCCGCTGTAGATGAGAACGAAGCAACGAAGTTTGCTGTTGATTGGTTTACTCCCATATCTTTAGTTAAAGTATTAATAGTTAAAGGTAAAGTACCTGCACTTGAACGTGATGTAAATGCTAAAACTAATGGTTTACTTGCTTTTTTGAAATATGTAACTGGTGAAACACCGTGTAATAATAAGAATACTCCTTGAATTATAAATTGAATTACTACCGCTACATATAATAAACCGATAAATAATAATACATCTTTAATTGATTTTAATCCTCTTTGAGCAATTGTATTAGCTAATAATGGAATTACAGCGTATGGTAATAGTCTAATTACTAAAACTGTCATTCGAGAAACAATTGCATGTAAACTAGCAATATAATCAATAAAAGTTTTTACTTTGTTTTCATCTTTATTTTGAATATATCTTGCTGCTAATCCTATAAACATTGCAAAGATTACAACTCCGATTACATTGAAGTCTACCATTGCTTTTATAGGGTTAGAAGGAATTAATTCGCGGATAATTGTAACAACATTTTTTACTTCTTTAATTTTACTATCTCCGCTACCTAAAACAATTGAACTACTTCCTAGTTTGAATACTGCAGAAACTACAAATCCAACAATCGAACTTATGGCAACCATTCCTAACGTTATAATCAGTGTTAATCTTGTTAATTTTTTAACATCAGTATTAGCATTAATATTTACTATTACATTAATAATTGAAACTAATACTAACGGAACGATTAACATTTTAATTAAATCAATAAATCCATTACCGAATAATGAATACCACGTTGTTGTTTCAGCGACATACTTAATTTTCATAGGTTCATCACTAAAACCTGAGTATGCTTGAATTAGAATTCCTAAACCTAAACCTAGTGCAGTAGATATTAATGTTCTTTTTGAAGAACTAACTCTTTTTTTCGCTAAATAGTACATTAAGTAAAATAACGCAAAAAGCACTACTAAAAATAATAAAGTTTCTTTTGTAGAAATCATTATGAACTTCTCAAAAAATGTAAATTTGTTTCCCATTGTCTATCCTCCAAATGAGTATCTTACTCATCTTCTTAAGTATTTTGTAAAATTTTTATCTTAAATTTTACTCCATCTACAGATAGAATGGAAAAGATTAAGACCTTTTTCCATATTGTACCTCCATAATGTAAAAGATATATAAATTAAACTACAATTTTCAATCATTTTCAACAAATTTGCTCAAAAAAATCTATTTTTAGAATTTATTTATTTACTAAACTTTTTTAATACGTTATAATAATGATTAGTTATTTATATACAAATAGAATGGAGGGGTTTTTTTGAATATTAAATTAGTTTACGCAAGTTTGACAGGTAATACTGAAATGTTATCTGATTTAATGATAGAAAAATTCGAAGAAGAAAAAGGTTTAGAAATAGAAAAACTATTTATCGAGGATATGGAAGATTTTGATTTCCTTGATGATGCAGATGCTTTTATCGTGGCTAGTTACACATATGGTGAAGGTGAACTTCCAGAAGAAATGGAAGAATTTTTTGATGCTCTTGCTGATAAAAATTACGAAGGGAAAATATACGGAGTTATTGGTACTGGTGACACTATTTATGATGAGTACTGTGTTTGTGTTGATCAATTCGATGAGCAAATTGCAAAAACAGGTGCAACTAACCCTACAGAAAACCTTAAAATAGAAATAGAAGCAGATACAGACGAAGATTTTGAAAATATCGATAAATTTATCGAAGCTTTCTCTAGTGCTTTATAGAAAAAAATACGGTTATGATTGTCCATAACCGTATTTTTCTATCCTTTTCTACCCCTTAAAGAAGACATTCACCCTTTCAAACTCGTCTTCCCAATTATTCCAATCTAATCTTATCTTAGAATTCTCTTCAAGAATATCCTCAACTAAGTTTTCGATTGTAATTTCTTCTAATGAAGATTTGATTGCTTTATTTACAGTGTTAACTTTCTTCAAATATTTACTGTAACGTTTGTCAACCGCTAGAGCACCCTCAAAAATTTTAGACACATAATCTGTTTTTAAAGCAAAGATTTCCACTTCACCATTTAGCGCTACATATACGTCATATAAAGTAACTTTTTTATTTGATTTATACTTATATCCCCCGCCAATACCAGTATTAGCTTTTACTAGATCATTGACAACCAATTTTCTCATAATTTTTTTCAGATATGTTGGAGAAATATTTAAACGCTGGCTTATTTCCTTAGAATTTAAGAAAACATGCCTATCTTGAAGGTATAACATTACCATTATACAGATTGCTTGTTCAGTACTTTTTGTTAAATGCATAAACTCAACCTCTTTTCTTTATAATATAACTCTACTTACATCCTTATTTTATGATATATTTTTATAATTGTCAAATGTTATTTTAATTTTTCTCCCCAGTATTGATAATAGGTACATTCAATGGAACCATTGAAAAGTTTTCTTCTTTTCGTTGCCTTTTTTCCATATAAATGTTCAAACATTTTATGAGATGTTAAAAGATAAAGTGACCAATATTTTTTATTTTTAAGTTCTGTTCCTAAAAACTTATACATTGCCTCTACTTCTTTTTTCTCACCTAAACGTTCACCATATGGTGGGTTGGCAATTACACAACCAGTTTCTTTTTTAGCAACAAAGTCAAAAACTGACATTTGTTTAAACTTAATTACTCCTGCAAGACCTATTTCTTCCGCATTATTTTCTGCAGTTGCTATCATCTTAGGATCAATATCAGAACCATATAATTCTAGTTCTTTTTCATAATCGATAAGTTCTTCAGCCTTATTTCTCTCTTCATCTACAAGACTTTTTGGCATCCAAGGCCACTTTTCAAAGTCAAAGTTTCTATTGATACCAGGAGCCATGTTTTGAGCTGCCATTGCCGCTTCTATCAATAATGTTCCAGAACCACAAAACAGATCATATAATGGTGTTTCACCTTTCCAGTTAGTTAATTTAACCATCGCTGCTGCAAGTGTTTCTTTTAATGGTGCAGTTCCTTGTTTAGCACGGTATCCACGTTTGTGAAGTCCATCTCCAGAAGTATCCAATAATATAGTTGCAACATCATTCAACATAATTATCTCTAGTCTGTATCTTGCTCCAGTTTCTGTTAACCAACCAGTAACTCCATAACTCTTTTTCATTTTTTCTACAATCGCTTTTTTTACAATAGATTGACAGTCAGAAACACTAAATAGTGTAGATTTATGACTACGCCCATCTACTGGAAACTTAGCATCTACTGGAAGGTATTTATCCCACTCTATCGCTTTTGTTTTTTCAAAAAGTTCTTCGAAAGTATATGCAGGAAATTGTGCAACAACGATTTTTACCCTGTCAGCACATCTTAACCATAAATTCGAACGAACTATCGCTCTTTTATCTCCAGAATAATATACTCTCCCATTTTCTACTTTAGTTTCATAACCTAATTCTTGTACTTCTTTAGCTACTATTGCTTCAATTCCCATTGGGGTTGTTGCTACTAAATTAAAATTCATTTCTTCCTCCTTAAAAAAAGGGGCTCCTAAGAGCCCCTAGAACTAGTTGTTTTTCTTATCATAAGCCATATTCTGTATCTATCTTACTCAATCGAGACTAGTCTACTCTCGTAAAAATAGCTGTGATCATCTGTCTAAATATATACATA
>ERZ772999.2063-NODE-2063-length-11186-cov-14.057587_pt1 | contig 11186 bp, 8 predicted proteins | sample MGYA00511467_ERZ772999 | MGnify/ENA primary metagenome ERZ772999 (study PRJEB29015, sample SAMEA2738064) | human oral metagenome | biome: human oral; feature: human-associated habitat; material: saliva | place: China | collected 2218 ...
TTTCCCCTCAACTTACAACTATCTCATACTTTTTTATTCTAAATTATCCAAAATACTATTAAATATTTGTCTTTTTATTTTCGATGTAAGCATTGATTCTCTTGTTTTTTTCATCCAGATATCCTCTACAGAACATCGCACAGAGTTTTAAAATAATCATAACAAAATATATGCAATCTCCAGTGTAATACTCTTTTTCCAAATTTAATCCATGTCCAATCCTATTCCTGATATTAGATCCTGCTTTTTGCTGCATTAAGCCATCAAGGGTAAATATTATGTTCTCCTCAACACATTCATTCAAATTTTTACCAAGAAATACCTGACTTAGAGCGTTCTTTTGTTGTACGCCTTCATTAGGATTATAGTGCGTCATCAAATCCCCACACATTTCAGCTAGGTTTCGAATAAGATTCTCTGCCTTAGGAGCAAGCTTATCTAATGAATCTGACATGTGACCAATTAGCCCAAAATACACTCCTCTTTGGATATCCTTTTCTTGTCCTTTGGGAATAATTGGATTATTTTCAAAAATCATATCCAAGTCTGTCTCTTGTAAATCTTTATTTATAAAACGTTTAATAAACCAGCACCCAATCGTTTGTCCTTGAATACTTTCATTTTGTTTTGCCTTATTATACATGTGCAGAAGAATATTATTTTCATCTTTCAAATTAAGAGGTTGTAATAAAAATTCGGTTTGTCCATCAGAATCCATTAATTGAGTAGGAAACATATCTGATAATGAATGATTGTCTATAATATCATTTCGAATGTCTTTTTTCCTTTGAAATTCAAATGCAAAAACAACATCCCATATTAACTCTTCAACACTGTGACCTTCATATGCATCACTAAATTTTTTATAAAGCCCAGATGCATCAAATTTAAACTCATGCATTTTCATACATTTTTTCTTTTCTCTTTGAAATTCAACAAGGCATCTTAGAGCATTTTTATCTTTTTCTTGAGCACCGTGATTCCTAAATAGTTCTATTGCTCTTTTAATTTTCTCCTCTGCAATAAACCAGTCTCGATTATCATTAGAGCTTTTGTCACCGGTCTCTTCTACCAGTTTATTCGCCTCCTTCATTAGATAATCAGCATATTCTATATAAACATTATTTTCAGATGCTTGCCCATTTTGTTTCTTGTGAATTTCAGCTTTTATATGATAAGCTTGTTCTAACTCTTTAGATGTACTAATACTGGCCTTATTTTTACAAATTAGTTTTTCTGTAAGAAGAATCATAGTATTGAAATCATAGTTATAATTTCTCATAACTAGTAATTCTAATAATTTAATAGACAGGAAAGAGGAATCGTTTCCGTTTAACCTTAATACATCTTTGTATACTCTATCTAAAATTTCTTCTTCCTTTACTTTATCTCTTATTTTTACTGAAAGTTGGATAGCCCTATTTATGTAATCAACACAAGTTACCCAATATTCTTCATGAAACCATTCGATATAAGATTCATAGTATTCTTCAGCCGCGATTTTTGCGGCTTTATAGTTTTTATTACATAGCCAAATAACATCATAAATGTGTGCCTTAAGATTTTTGGGTAGCTTTTCCCAATCCAAATGCTTAAATATCTCCAGTTCTTCATCTGTAAATGGAGTAAGTTCTTCAGCACCATACTTAATATATTCATTATTTTGTCCATTGTCGGTTTGATTATGTCTATAAATAATATCGATTTTATAGGCTTTCTCAAATAAATCAAAGACTTTTAAATCAAAAGAGTTCTCTAATTTATCACGATTCAATTTGTGAAAAGATTGTGGGAAGCAATCAAGATGATAATTTTCTTTTGATGCCTTAATTTCACGAATTAACTCATATATGTCCATGCCTACTCCTTGCTATTAGTTCTTCCCAGTGGAACATAATGCTTCTTCATTGCTGAAAAGCTTGCTTTTGAGCAAATCTCTGCACAAGAGAAGCCAGTGAAGAGCTTGCTTGTATTTCTTTTGACGGAATAAAGATATATCGCCATTCTTTCCGTCCATTTGCTTTTGCCCAGTTGCTTACCACTTCGCAATATTTGACAGCCATATTCCCTTTTGCGATAACATCGGCATCGTTAAGCTTATCCTCTCCCTTAACCTCAATTAGATAAATTCCCTCATTTGTTTCTACTACAAAATCAGGGACATAATGTCTGCCTCTGTTGTAGGTGATATTAAACTCATTTTGAGCAGGTCTGAGCCAATTTATAACCTCGTTATCCTGTTCTAAAACTCTTGCGAGCACAAGCTCAGGCAAACTGTCAAACTTAACGGAAGTAAACACACCCTTTTTTATGCCGTCAAATAAAACAGACTTGATATTTCCTTTATACTTTTCATAAAAGTTTACACGCTCAATCCATGTATATGTCTGTCTAAGGTTTGTCGTGTTCTCTCCAATTACTGAATATTTAATAAGCCCATTTTCACAGTAAAAATGCGTATCCAACATCATTTGTAAATAGATTTTATTTGCAATATCTCGCTTATTCATCATAACGATATTTCGCATAAGATTGGTGTCATACTTTTCTTCATAATAGCTAATTGCCTGTGATATCAGTTTAAAAAGAAGTTCTGAACATTTTTCATAATCTATTTCAGGTTTTGTTCTAAGAATTTCAAGGATTACCTTCTTCGGATTATAACCATCAAAATCTATGGCATCACCCTTTATCCTTTGCCTATCGGACAAATCTTCAAGGTTTTGAATAAGAAAATCGTTATTGATAGGAGCATGCTTAAACTCACTTAAATCTAAATCAAAATCCACAAAGCCATATTCCTCCAAACCATTATCCGTAATTTTCAGTTTTGGAATAGGTATGAATTTCTCCTTAGCACTCTTATGAGTCTCTTCCACTTGATTGTTTAGCCAGTAGAACAAAGGATTTTTATTTTTTTCAAAAATTTGGCTTAGGTCTTTATCTTCCTTAATTTCAGATGCAACCTTATTTGTTATTTCAGTTTTTTGTTCTTTGCTGATTTCAGCATTCTTAGTTATCTGAACCAGCTTTTCCACTTCTTCATTTACAAGTCTAATTGCCGTGTCAATACAATCATCCGATTTTTCAGACTTTTCTATGCCATATCTGTAGGCATCTTCTCTTACTTCGTAAGCATCCAGATTTATGCTAAGCTGAGTTGTAGATGTATTTTCTTTTATTTCCTCGATCTGAATTACATTTCCAGCTTTGAAAATCGAATCACCTTTTTGTGCTTCATTTATAATATCTTGAAATTTATCGTGAGCCGTTAGATAAACAGAATCAACAATTTCATTTCCCGTTCGTTTGCCATAAGGAAGTCTTAATCCTCTTCCAACCATCTGCTCTCTTAAAACCTTTGAAGCTGCTGTTCTTAAAGGAACAATCGTATATAGATTGTTTACATCCCATCCCTCTTTCAGCATATTGATGTGAATAACAATTTCTATTGGATTATCATAGTTTTCAACATCCAAAAGAAGTTTTGTATTTTCTTCACTTTCGGTACCTGTCTGCTTGGAGTGTACAATGATTGTTTTATTCCTATATACACCGCCATTAAATTCATCTGACTTAATGTAGCTTTCTACCCACTTAGCATGTTCGGTATCCTTGCATACTACCATCATAAAAGGCTTTACTTTTCTGATAGGCTTTTCTTCTGTGCTATTATTTACAGCATAGGCTTCAAGCTCCATTTTTGCCCTTTCATGAAGTTTAAGACCGTCAATCAGCATTATCTTATCAAGTTCTTCTGCTCCGAAATTATAAAAATTGATATCAGACCTTGTGCCGGCAAAAGGCGTTCTTGTATATCCATCCTCTATAGCTTTGGAAAGCGGGTATTCATAAACAACATTCTTAAACGGGATTTGCTTTGACCCGCTTGTAACAATCGGTGTCGCAGTAAGCTCCAAGCCTAAAAGTGGATTTAACTCGTTAATTGCCTTCATACCTCTTTTAGCACGATAATGATGTGACTCATCCATTAGCAAAACAAGATCAGGTAATTCAGAAAGGTATTTATAGAATGAGTCTCCTATAAACTCATTGATTGCCTTCATTTTGGACTCTTCTTTATTGAATTTATCGATGTTGAATATGAAAATTCTGATATCAGATTCAAACAGGCTTATCTGTCTTGATTTGTAGTCATCATCAGTAATAATCTGTGGTGCAGTATGAAAGCACCCAAGCCCCTTAAAAACATACTTCGGATTTGATGAATCGGACAAATTTTTTTTAAGTTTCTCATAGATTGTAGTATTCGGTGCTACAACAAAGAAATTTTTAATATTATGCTGTGTGTAAAGGTAGGCAATAAATGCCCCCATAAGCCTTGTCTTACCAACACCCGTAGCAAGAGCAAAGGTAAGAGACATAAAATCGCGCTCAAAGTCTGAACATATCGGATAGAGTGCATGGACTCCACCTAACGAGACTTTTAAATTCATCCCTTTCTTCACAGTAATAGATGTCATAATCTCTTCTAAAATTTTAAGAGATTGTTCCTGTGGCTTTCTAAGAGACATCACACCACTGATATAATCTGTTGTATATTGTGGGAAATGACTATTCATCGTAGCATTCCTCCTCTTCGTCATCATAAACAGGTGGATTTACTATATTTAAATTATAATTATCTTTATCAAACTCACATCTTGAAAGTAACATTTGCGGAATTTTTTTAATTGTAATGTTTGGATAGATTATATCTAGTCCATTTTCAAAAGATTTACATGCTATTATTAAATATTCACTGTCTTCCATAGTTGACTTTATGGAATCAAGATATGACTGGTTTAAGTGCCTTGTGGTCACAAAAAGATATGAGTTCTCATTTCCTTTTGACTGCTTCCAAAAAATCTCACTATCTGGAGCATATGTAAAGCCTTCATGAAGAGCTATAGCAGAAGCAAGCATATCAGCATCATATTCCTTGTTGATAACGAACTCATCAAAATCATCTTTATTGATAAGGCTTGGTGCAAGCTCATAAAACTTATATGCTCCGCCACCTTGCCAATCTACAGACTTTGAGATACCACCCTGATCACTTCCATCTATAACCTTATCTAATCTTACCTTGCAATGTGTGTAAGCGTGATCTCCCATTTCAATACCGATATACTTCCGCCCCATTTTGTGAGCAACAGCGGCAGTAGTACCAGACCCTAAGAAAGAGTCTAAGACTAAATCGCCTTCATTACTTCCAAGAGTTAAAACTCGCTCAATAAGACGCTCAGGTTTTGGTGTCCCAAAAACCGATATTGAATCGATTTGTTTGACTTCTTTCTTTGCTTCTTGATTATCACCCACTTCATCCCTAAACCATAAAGTGGTTGGTACAAAACCGTCTTTCACATCAGTTAAAAAGCGTTTATACCTTGGTATATTCGAGCCTTTATCTCCAAACCAAATTCTATTATCTGCTATTAGTGCAGACATTTTCTTCTCAGAAAATCTCCATGATGTACCAGATGGTGGCATTACAACCCTTCCTGCTGGTGTTGTTATTGGATATATATCTTTTTCATTTGGGGTTTTTGCATGACACGGACCAGATGCCCAAACTCCTCTTGGATCATTATCTGGATTAGTATATCCCTTTGTACTTTCTTCTGTTCTTGGTAGTAAATTAAGCTTCCAATTTTCTTTATTTTTTGCATATACTAAAATAAAATCATGATTATCTGAAAACCATTTTGCATCATTTGCTCTCGTATGTTTCTTATGCCATATGCAAGTATTTACAAAATTATTCCTGCCAAAAACCTCATCACAAAGCACTTTTAGATAATGCCCCTCATCATCATCTATACTTATCCATATACTTCCATTATCGGAAAGTAAATTCCTTAAAATTTCAAGCCTTGGTTTCATTAGTGATAGCCATGTAGAATGCTCTAAATTATCATCATAGTGTTCAAATGCTGAGCCTGTATTATATGGCGGATCGATATAGATACACTTAACCCTTCCTGCGTACTTACTTTCCAATGCTTTCAAGGCAATCAGATTATCCCCGTGAATAATCATATTTTCCGTATTCTTGTCATTGGTACAGTTGGATTTTTCTTTATCTTCGCTCAAGATTCTCGGCTCTATTTTTATTTCTTTCTCTTTACCAAGCCATTTGAGCTCTAATTTATTGCTCATTTCAATTATTCCTCCTCTTTACAGAAGCATCGTGGATTAACTTGTTCTGAAGTATTTAAATTAATGTTCATACTCCTACTGATTTTTCTGCTTTTTAGTTTATAAAATAGTTCTCACATTTATCATAATATTTATATAAATATTGGCTCCTGATAAGTAAGATCTGTGCTGACTCTTGGTGCAGGAATCTACAAAATCGCTGTAAAGTTTATTATCTGTTTGTATGTAGCTTTAATGCCGGTCCTGGTCCATTAACAAATGTTGCACATGCCCAATTCTGCAGCAGCTTATCATCAACGGATAAGTTTTGGGCAACAGGTATATGGATATTTATAGTTTGCTGACTAAGTTTGTCAAATAAATACTTGTTATCGATAAAGTATTGCTGCACACACTGATAGTACACATCTCGCTTTGTTGTCGTGTCCGCCACAAATAAGATAAAAGCGGTGTGTGTTCCAAGAGCATACTCTATAGTTTTAACTGGCATTGGAAACGAGATATCATTTCCAACAAATTTAGGAGAAGCTGTGCCTTTTATTTGTCCTTCAACTTTATGATTAAGCCATTCGTCCTTTTCTGACAGTTCAACAATGCAATCTCTACCATAATCGTAGCCAGTCTCTTCTTTGTAATCCCAATGATCAGCATCCAACATAAAGTGTACTATTGCACGCCCCTTAGAACTTGTTTTTCTCTTTTCATCATCTTTAGGTTTTGTCATACCTTTCACCTTTTAATAAGTATTTAACACCTTACTAGCTCTTTTGGTTAATCTATTCTTGAGCAGAAATCTTATGGATAAATATACCCCTGTTATCATTAGCAATCTTCGACATATCACATATGGTTGACAGATACAACCACTTTGATTACGTGGCATCTATTATTTTGTAACAGTTAGATATTAATAATAAGACATGTTGAATATTTCTCATTTTCTTTAATAACATTTAATATACCTGTGATGTTCTTGTGAATTCGTAATCTATTTAATTAGGTTAAAGGTCTAATTCACACCGTAAAAATAGTACACATGGCATTAATATGAACATTCACATAAACACAACTTATAGAACTATTTTATCTATTTGCTAGGTCTTTTAATACATAATATTTATGAAACTTCAAATATGGGATTTTAACAATTTCACTATATGCATCATCACTACACTCTCCACATGAGATTTTGGGGCTATAACCAAGCAAATCCACCATTACAAAATCCTTGATTTTTGATGTTTTATAACCATTTTGTCTTCTCAATATTATATTTTTTGACTAGGTTATTTCATTTTTTTATCACTTCACCTTATCTTCTGCAGGATCAACTTTATAACAATGTTCACTATTTCTTGTACATTCTAATACTGGTATACGTTTTGTAACTTCACGTTTTGTTTTCCCATCACTATAATATTTGTCGATCCACTCTACTGGCTTATTATAATATTTCATTTTTCCACCACATTGAGGACATTTGTTAATATGTATTTTTTCCAATGTTAAGTGTCTATCGTGACCACTAATCGCATAATTTAAAGGCAAAGGAACTCTGATTTGCTTTTTTACAATTCTTCTGAAACTAAGAAAAACAACAAAAAGAAACACTAAAATTATTAAAAATATTAAATATACTTGTACTGAAAAATCTGATACAGCCTGGAAATTTCCTTTTAAAAGATTTAGTGCACTTATAAATATTTTACCAATCGGAATCAGGCTGAGTATTCCAATAATCACACTTATCCAAGATAATACGGCTATAGTAAATGGACTTCTCCATTTAGGTTCAGCTTTGTACGTTGCTTCAATCTGCTTGGGTGTAGAAGACTCATTAATTATATCTCCTCCAGCAAATTGTACAGATCCATTAAAATTTGTTGTTCCATTGAAATTGTATTGACTATTGGTATCTTTCATAGGTTCCTCCTAAAATGTGTATTTATTTCTTCGAGCTATACTTTGTACCACTTATGTGTCTTCCATTTTCATCTGTGATCATATTACTGCGTTTCAGTTTTTCTTTCTGAACAGTGTCAAATGTTTTTTTTGAAATGGTTGCTGGATGAGAGTTGTTCCTGCTTAAAAATAATACGCACACCTGCTTCTCTTAAAGTATTGATTGCATCAAGTACTTCAATAGTATCTCTGCCAAGTCTGCCGATATTCTTTACTACAACTATATCGACAAGTCCAGCTTTACACTCGTTTATCATATTTTTGAATTCGGAACGAATTGAGCCTTTTTTAGGAGAGGATATATCTATATGAACATCTACAAGTTCTCAATTTCTTTGTTCGGAAATAAACCTCGTAAGACCGGAGATTTGTGCTTTTAGACTATCTAGTTGTTCTTTTTTTAACCTCGAACAAACATTTATGTATACTCGACCCGATTTCAGCACTTCTGTATATCCAATCACAAAAACAGCTAGATTTTTCGGGTATTTACAAGACATTTTTTTGAAATCTCAATGCTGAAAATTCTAAAAACCCCTTATTCCAAGCCGTTTTTATGACTTTATTTCTGTATCTTAGTCAACAAAACTACTGTCTCCACATGCATCGTCGCCACAAACATATCCACTGGTGTCGCCTCCACAAATTCGTATCCGAGTTCGCCCAGCAGTTTGATGTCACGAGCCAGTGTTCCTGGGTCACAGGATACGTAGACTATCTTGTCTACCTCACAGCTTGCAACTGCTCGGAGAAGTGCCTCATCGCAACCTGCGCGCGGAGGGTCGAGTATGGCGATCTTTGGAGCATTTTCATCTATGTAATCGACGAAAAGCTTATCTTCCATGTCGAGGAGTCTCGGCATCACCTGTTCGGCGCGGCCTGTGTAGTAGCGCGCATTTACAATTCCGTTGATTACGGCGTTGCGGTTTGCGTCGATAACGGCGTTTTTTACGGACTCGATTCCGATAATCATGCCAGCGTCGGCCGCCATGCTGAGCCCGATGGTTCCGATGCCGCAGTAGAGGTCGAAGACGGTTTCGCCGCCCTTGAGACAGGCGTATTCCCTGACCTTGGCGTAGAGCTTGCTCATCTGCTTCGTGTTGACCTGGTAGAATGCCGGTGCGGAAATCTCAAATTTCATGCCGTCATCTGTGATGTCGGTGATTGTGTTTGAGCCAGCCACCACCTCGTAAGCGGATGCGGGTTCGCGGAGGTCTTTTGCCTTGTTCACCTCGACAACCACGCTCTGTAGGAAGTACGGCTCCTCATCGGTCGAAACTGCGTCGATTGCGTCGCTGATGGTGTAGATGACCTTCTCGGCATTTGGCAGCTGCTTGGATGTGCCTGTAAATATGAGCATCATCTCGCCCGTGCCCTCGCAGACCTTGATGGTGAAAACCCTTAGAAATCCTTTTCCGTGTCTCGCGTCGTATACGGTGAGTAGCTTGCCCTGCAGGATTTCGCGAACTGCATTGGCTGCTGCCATTGTCGCACGTTTTTGGAGGAGGCAGTCGGTGCAGTCGACTATTTTGTTGCTACCGCGCTTGTTGAAGCCGACGAGCGGGCCAGCGCTCGTCATAGCTACTGCGAATTCAGCCTTGTTGCGGTACCTGAACATCGATTCGAAGGACTCGCTGTCAGAACAGTCAGCAATCCCACTCTCCTCAGCCTGCCCTCCGTCGGCTCCGATTCTATCTGCGGCGCCCATGACTTCCCTGACAGTTGGATCCCCAAGGGCGCCTATACGCTCGAGCTTAGTGATTATGTTTTTGCGCTTGATACGGAGCTGTTCTCCGTAGCTAAGCTCGAGCATCGAACAGCCGCCGCAGTCCTGATAGTACGGGCACGGCGGCTGTACTCTGGCTGCGGAAGCCTCAAGAAGCGTGATTGTCTCAGCAAGTGCATAGCGCTTCTTGAGCCTCGTGATGCGGGTGCTAACCTTATCACCTGGAACGGCGCCCGCCACAAAAATAGCAAGGCCAGACAACCTGCCCAGTCCCTTGCCATCATCAGTCATATCTGTAATTTTGAGCTCTACAATCTGCCCTTCATTAACTACAAGAGCAGCAGTCTTATCCATGTTATCGCTCATTTTCACCTCTGAATATTTTTATAAATTTATCTTTGCTTAGTATTGATTTATAAGGATGAGGATGCTAGAATCCAAGCCGATTTTATATGAGTTTAGGCTTGCCTATTAATCTCCTAGCCACTAAAATCTTCACCTATAATTCTTAATAATCAGGCTTGATTTCAGAACTCGCCCCTGCTAAAATTTCCACCAAATTATTAGCCATGAAACTCCCTAAGTTTCACACCAAATAGCCTAAAATCTTCACTCTCATCTATCACAGCCTGCAAAACCGAATTCCTAGTCCCCGATTACTAAAAATCTCCTAGCAAGTTCTGGTCTCTAACTACTTAAGTTTCACATCCATCAGCCTTCAACTGGCACTTTTAGATTCAGATTGGCACTTTCAATATTACGATTTACCTCTCCAGCCCCTCCGCTATCTCCTTCAGCTTAGCGAAGCGCTTGCTCACGCCCGGTTTCTTGATTGGCGGGCTCAGAGCCTCGCCTATCTCCGATAGGCTGGCACCTGGGAGCTCAAGCCTGAGCTCCGCAGTGTCGCGAAGTACAGGTTCGAGGTTTTCTAGGCCGAGCCTCTCCTTGATGATTTCTATATGGCGTATCTGCTGTTCGGCGGCGGTCAGGGTTCGGTCTACATTGGCGTTGTCACAGTTCGAGATCCTGTTTACTTCGCGCCTGAGCCCCCTGCCGATTCTGATATTTTCGAATTCCAGCATCGCTTCATTAGCACCCATGATACCTAGCATATCGCTGATGTATTCAGCGCGCTTCAGGTAGACGATGTGCTCTTCACCACGCTCAATTAGGCCAGCTGACAAGTCGACGAAGCTGCCGATCAGCTTCTTGAGATCTTGAGCGACATGCTCGCTGTTGAGCACAAACTCAAGATGGTAGCTCTTCTTAGGATCAGACATCGTGCCGACACCGAGAAATAGCCCTCTCAGATATGCCTTCTTGCAGCATTTGCTCC
>ERZ772999.2068-NODE-2068-length-11170-cov-5.372919_pt1 | contig 11170 bp, 8 predicted proteins | sample MGYA00511467_ERZ772999 | MGnify/ENA primary metagenome ERZ772999 (study PRJEB29015, sample SAMEA2738064) | human oral metagenome | biome: human oral; feature: human-associated habitat; material: saliva | place: China | collected 2218 ...
ACTTCAAAAAATTTCATCTGCTCTCTCCAAAATATTTCCTTAATAAGGCATCCATACGCCCATCCTCTTTCATGTGATTAATGGTTTGATCAACTTTTTCTTTGAGAGTATGGTTAGATTTTTTCATGGCAATTGCATAAGATTCGTTGCCAATCGCGGAACCAAGAATTTTTAGGCCCGGAAAAGCTACGATATATTGATCAGCTGGCGCGTCGTCTAGGATTACCGCGTCAACCCGACCAGAAGCTAATTCCTGTAAAACATTTGGCGCGGCCGGAAATTGAACAACCTTGGCGCCTTTAATTTCGGAAGCCAAGATATCCCCTGTAGTGCCGAGTTGAACGCCGATTTTTTTACCGATGAGGCCGGATTTATTAAAAATTTTACTGTCTTCTGGGACAATAATGCGCTGGGTGGCCTGATAATACGGCTCCGAAAATAGAGCATTCTTGGCGCGTTCTTCGGTGACCGACATGCCAGCCACGGCAATATCGATGCGACCACCTTCGAGAGCCGGAAGTAGGCCGTCAAAGGACATGTCTTCAATTTTAAGTTCGGCACCGAGTTCTTTCGCGATTTCGCGCGCGAGATCCACATCAAAACCAACCACCTGGCCACCTTCTTTATATTCAAATGGCTTAAATGTGGCGTTCGTCCCCATGACGAGTACCGAGGCGTCATGAGACACCACGGTCTCGCGTTTTATAATATCGAAAAATATCCAGAAAAAAGCCGCAACGCAACCCGCCAGAATAATCAAATTTTTAATAATTCGGACAGGATTTGGTTTCAGCTTATGCATAGTTTAAGTATAAGATGTTTGAGCTAAGATTTCAAGAATGCAAGCAAATTAAAAATCCAAATGCGAAATTTGAGTATTTACCTTTGAGTGTATTTATAAGAGTTTCGATGAGGGACTATGATTTTTGAGCCTTATAATCAGCGTCAATCATCCAATGACCACGGAGACGAAAAGCTGGGATGGTGCCACGAATGGCTTTATTAGTAGCAGACTGAACGCTCATTTGGTTTTGCTTCGCCCAGTCGGCGATGGAGACAATTTTCGGTGCAGTTAGACGAGTAATTCGGCGATAGAGAGACTCGATGAGGAGCTTGGCAAAAAATTCCGCTAACTGATCGAGTTTATTGAGTTTGGAATATTCCTCTAGGGCTGGGTAATATTCTTCATTTTTCGATTTATGAGGAATCAAAATAGGCGGTAAATTAAGTAGGTCTAATTGTTCATTGATCAGAAGTCGACCGATTCGACCATTACCATCAATAAACGGATGGATATTTTCGAATTCAGCATGAAAATATACGATTTTGTCGAGAAAGTATCGCTTGTCCTTTTGATTGTAATTTTCAACCAATTCTGAAATAAAATGATGCACAAATTGCGGATTCGCGCCAAGATGGCTACCTACGCGCACCCACTCCTTATTAGCGCGAAACCGACCCGCAGCATCATCACGAATATTTTGCAATAAAATACCGTGGAGCTTAAGAATAAGTGGCACAGAGACTTCAGTTTCAGGATTATCTAAGAGAAACCTCATAGCCTTCGCTAAATTAGTAGCCTCAAAAATCTCACGGATCTGGTGATCTGTCCGAATCTGGTGGCGGATTAAAATATCTTCCGTATCTTCTAGAGTGAGCGTAGAGTTTTCGATTGCATTGGAGTTATAAACCATTTCCGGAAGCTCGACAAGACTTAGCTCCCTGATGCCAGAAGCATAATTTGGCACCAAGTCATAATAGCGTTCAATTAAGAAATCCAATTTTTGCCGAAGAGAATTATTAATCATGCCTCTATTATAGCAAAAACGTTTAAAATTGTCATTTTCGGTAGTTTTTAACGGTTATGGTTTTCTAGTGAAGTAGCCTGGACGGCCGTTAGTTGGGTCGTCGATACGAAGCCAGGATTTATCAGCAGTGGTTGGATCAGATAGGTATGAACCATTTCCACCACGTAGTTTCTTGCGATTTCTAAACATATCTGAAAAGTTTGTAAGTTTAGTGGTATCAAAATCATTATTTACATATATTTTTTCTAGCTTATCCATAAGTTCATCATAATCTCGAAGAGAAAACATATAGCTCATATTCGTCACCTTAGATGTATCGAAGTTGGAGAGATTAAGTGTGGTGAGGTTACGCATGCCATAAAACATATAGTGTGCATCATTATTCAGATAAACTTTTTCTGATTCAGTATAATAATAGGCAGTCTTATCTATTGGATCTAACCAGAGCTTGATCTCATAATCGGAGTCCTCATCTTCAATATTTACCGCACTTACTGAAGCGACTGGGGAAACTGTGTTCTTTTTAAAATGTTCAATTTTACCATTCCAGGTCTCCAAAGCTTTCAGTTTTGCATTAAAATCATAACCATCTGTCATAATGGCGATATGGTCGTAATTATTGGTAAAAATTGAAAATACCAACTTGTTTGTATACCTACCGCTTACCAGACTATCACTTAATTTCATGCCAATTTTTATACTATTTACTTCATTGCCGTTAGTTTTTCCGGCAGTCTGTATGGCATTCATCGGAGAAGTAAACTTTGGAATTGGTGAAAAATTAATACTGTTCCCAATCTTTACGCCCCAGGTATTATTAGAAAAATCTTCTAGTAGCCCGGCAGAAGAAATCGAATTAATTTTTGCACCACTCGTAGAATCGTTATTCACTAGCGCAGTTTCATCGGTCTCTGAGCTTAAGGTCGCCGTATAGCCCGTTTTATTATTTGTGTTTACTGTAAGATTTAAAGGAATTTCTGTAGTTTTATTCGCAGAATTTATTACCTGGTTTCCATTCACTGAAGCGGCAGCTTGATCTAATGAAGCGGAAAGTGTCGGCACGAAGAGGGCCAAAACTTGATTGGTTTGGATAAAATTAAAAGAAAAAATTAGGCCAAAAAATACAAAATAAAGCTTTAATTCTCTACTAAACCACCCCCCCCCGTGAGATTTTCGTAATTGTATTTTTTGGCCTCCCATATATATTTATATTACCATAAACGTGATGATTTTTATGGTTTCTGAGTGAAGTAACCCTTGGCGCCTGGGCGGTCGATGCGAAGCCAGGTCTTATCAGCAATTGATGGATTCGCAAGGAAGGAGCCATTCCCACCACGTAGCTTTTTACGACTAGAGAAGATTCTTGCAAAGCCATTATTTGGAACTTTCGATACATCGAAATCGCGAGAAACATAGATTCTTTGGAGATTATTACTTTCAATAGTCGAGCCAAAAATACCAGACAACTTCTTAACATTAGAAGTATTAAAAGTGCTAAGATCTAGTTCAGTGATACTATTAACATTAAAGAACATCATTTCCATATCGGTGACGTTGGAAGTGTCGAAGTGTGGCCCAAAAGTTAAATTAGTAAGACTGTTAGCACTGTAAAACATCATAGTCATGCTATTCACTCTCGAGGTATTAAAGTTTGATAGGTCTAGATTTTGGATTTTGCCGACATATTGGAACATACTTGCCATAGAAGTGACATTGGAGGTGTCGAAGCTGGATAAATTCAGCTCTTCAAGCTCGAACATATAACCAAACATATTAGCCATCTGGGTCACCTTAGAAGTATCAAATTGAGAGAGATTTAATCTAGTTAGCTTACGGACATTGAAAAACATATTCTGCATAGTAATGACATTAGAAGTATTAAAATTATGACCTAAGTTAAAATCAGATAAAGCCATCATACCGCTAAACATGCTCATCATATTAATCGCCGAGCGAGTGTCAAACATTGAGACATCCAGTTTCTGAAGAGTAGCACAAGAATTAAACATATAGGCAAACTCAGTAACTTTACGTGTGTCAAAGGCCGAAAGATCGAGTTCCTCCAGGAGAAGACAACCATTAAACATGCTCGTCATATTAGTGACATTACTAGTATTAAACTTAGGACCAAGAACGATTCTTTTTACCTTACTCATACCACTAAACATGGTGCTAGTAGTGATAGCCTTACTGGTGTCAAAATTAGAAACATCTAGTGACTCGAGGGAGGTACAGTTTGAAAACATGCTGGCAAAATTGGTCACATTATGGGTCTTAAATTTATCACTGATTTTCAAATCTTTAAGCGCTCGCATGTTAGTAAACATTAAAAGCATAGTGGTGACCGAACTAGTATCAAAGTTTCGAATATCTAGTGACTCAAGTTTAGTCAGACCACTAAACATACTCTCCATAGTAGTAACTTTAGAGGTGTCAAAATTTGAAATATTGAGTGAGGTGAGATTAGTACAATTATAGAACATGCCCTGCATGCCAGTGACCTTAGAGGTATCAAAGTGGCTTAGATCGAGTGATGTCAGGCTACTTGATCCACTAAACATATTATTCATATTTTCCGCATCGGAAGTGTCAAAATTAGAAAGATTTAAACTAGTCAAGGCCGCATTACTGGTAAACATGCGCGAAAAATCCTTCACTTTTTTAGTATTAAAATTTGAAATATTGAGATTTTTAAGAGATGACATATAGGCAAACATGTTCATCATGGAAGTGACACGAGAAGTGTTTAGATTCGAAAGGTCTAAATTTTCTACACTTCTTGCACTATTAAACATAAAGGACATATCTTTAACGTAGCGCGAATCAAGCCCAGAGAGGTCAATATTGACAATATTGGCTATATTATTAAACATTTGACGAGAATCCTCGTCCATATAGACGCGATCATTTTCACAATAATAGTGGATAGCTTGGTCAGCTGGATCATACCATGCTTTAATTTCATAGCTTGACTCATTCCCATCTTCTATGTTAACCGTCTTCATAGATGCAGAAGGAGCGACACTACTACGTGTGAAGCCCTTAATGGACTGAATATTTGCGCCAGCCAAATTTGCAGCACGAATAATATTTTGATTAAAATGTATGCCTCTAACCAAAGTTGCATTAGTACCGGCAGCATTATTAGTAATGACAGAAATCATCAAAGTATTTTTATACTGACCACTGACAAGATCATTACCGAGATTCACGCCGACAATAATCTTTTTAACTTCATTCCCTTCGGTCATTTCCTCAGCAGCAAAGAGATTAGTTGGGTTCGAGAGTGGTGCGATCGGACGAAATGCAGCTTCGTCTTCTAATTTGTATCCCCAAGTATGGTTTGAAAAACTACTGAGCGGCGTTAATCCAGAGATAGAATTGATTTTATCCGTAACTAAAGTATCGGTATTCGTAAGTGCGGTGTCGGCGGAATCAGTGCTCATTAAAATACGGTAACCACTTTTATCATTGGTATTAACGGTCAAATTTGCAGAAGCTTCCCGAAGAGGCGAACCAGCGGCAGGATTATTTCCCTTTTGGATAACTAGTGCAGATTCATTGATAGAAGCAGAAAGTGAAGGTACAAAAAGTGCGTAGGTCTTATTAGTAAAAATAAGATTAAGTGAAAGAATCGACGCTGTTAAGGCAAAAAAGGCGCCTAAACTTTTTAGCCATGAACGGGAGATTCGCAGTTTTTGATTTTTATCACTCGTCATGTTCAATAAATTTTAACATAAAAAGAATAGCATTTTCAACCAAACCATTAGTTTAATTTAGATATTATTTTTTGGTAAAATAACCCGGAGCGCTTGGTGGATTATCATTGCGGAACCACGAGCGCACGGCCTTCGATGGGTCAGCCAAGTGAGAACCTTGACCACCACGAAGCTTAAGGCGATTTTTGAATACATCTTTAATACTATCACCAGGCACTTCATTCTCTATTTTGTCATTATAAAAGGATTGCCAATACGGATATTCAGTGAGCTTAAATTCATTAGTGGTATAGATTTTCTCCAGCTGATCACGAGACGGGTCATCGATGGCAAACATTCCAGCCAGACTGAAGGTTTTTTGAATATCCACTTCGCCAAGATCAATGCTCTTTAGGCTATAGGTATTGTGGAACATATAATCTAAATTATTAGCCATCTCAAAGCTGAAATCTGGACCTAATTTTAGATCAGAAAGTGCCTCCATACCGTCAAACATACTGGTCATATCGGTGGCCTTTCGACTATTAAAGTTAGTGAGGTCGAGTTTGGTAACCTTCGAAACATCTTTAAAAAGATTCTTCATGTTATCGACCTGGCTGGTGTTAAAATGCAAAATATCTAATTCCTCGAGCGCCGTCATTCCCTGGAACATAGCCGACATCTCCTTGAGGTTATTAGTCTCAAAAGAGGAAAGGTCTAGATGCGCAAGCTGATTCATACCACTGAACATTTCCTTCATATTGGTAACTTTTGCTGTATTTATCGCGGCTAGATTTAAGTCGGTAAGCTGAAGCCCAGCAAACATTTTCTCCATATTTTCAACATTTCTCGTATCGAACAATGTTAAATTTAACTCTGTGAGAGCAGTAGCATTATTAAACATCGAGCTCATATCGGTGACGTTTTGAGTGTTAAAATGAGTTAAATCTATCTGTCCGAGACTAGTCGCATTTTTAAACATCCCGCTCATATTTTTTACTTTTTCTGTATTGAAATTATTTCCCAAATTAATCTGCGTCAAACTAGAGGCACCGCTGAACATATTACTCATATCCTCCACGTTCGAAGTATCAAAATGAGAAATATCAATAGTATCTAACGCAGAAACCTGTGAAAATAGGCCACCCATATCAGTGACATTATGTGTATCAAATCCATGAGTATTTAGATTAGTTAAACTTGACATACCGAGAAACATTGAAGACATATCAGTGACCGCGGAAGTATCAAAATGTGAAAGATTAATTTCCGTCACAGCCGCCATGCCGGAGAACATTCCTGACATATTCTCTACTTTACTAGTATTAAAATTGGAAAGATTAAGTTCAGTAATTTGACCAACATCCGTGAACATACCACTCATATCAGTGACATTACTAGTATCCAGATGCGACACGTCTAGCTGAGTAAGCTGAGCGAGACCACCGAACATCTCGTGCATATTGGTGACCGATGTGGTGTGAAAATGAGTAACATTTAATTCTGTTAATTCACTCATGCCACTAAACATCGATGACATCGACTCTACTTTGGAAGTATCGAAGTTTGAAACATTAATTGAAGTGAGGCCATAACAATAAGTAAACATACCCGACATATCTTTAACTTTACTAGTATTAAAGGATGAAATATTTAGATCAGTTAGCGCATTATCATTATTAAAGATATCCTTCATACTAGTGACATTCCTGGTGTCAAAATGTGATAAATCCAAGGAACTAAGGGCAGACATATTACTAAACATTTCACTCATGTCTGTGACTCGGCTCGTGTCAAATTTACTTAAATCTAAATCGGCAGCACTATTAGCATCCTTAAAAAGTTGGCTACTGTCAGGATTCAAATAAATTTTATCTGCGGTAGTATAAAAATACAAAGTCATATCGTCATTTTCGTCATACCACATTTTGATTGCATAATCTGAATCGGCATCATCAATATCAAAAGTTTTTACCGATGGATCTGGCAGTGAGCTAGCTTCCTTAAAATGTTGATAACCCCTATAGCCAAGCTCTTCATGCTGATCAAAAAGATTATAAAAATCCGGTCCAGACATCATGACTGCACTTTTATCATAAAGGCTCGCCACTACTGAAAAAATAATTTTATTCGTATAATCGCCAGATACTAGAGCACTATCTGCAAAAACACCGAGATTGATTTCATAATTCTGTTCTCCGTGAATTCGCCCTGAAGTGTTAATAATGGTTTCTGGGTGAGACAGTGCGGGAATAGGACGATAATTACTATCACTGGATAATTTGTAACCCCAGGAATTAGATAAAATACCTGTCGGCGCAGTCTCGGACGATATGGAGTTAATTTTGGCGCCAGATGGATTAGATAGGGCAGTATCATTAGTCTCAGTACTCATTGAGACTGAGTATCCAGCTTTTAGATTTGCTTCTACTTTTAGAACACTACTATATTCATTGAGGTGGTTGACGGAATGTATCGGGAGCTTTCCATCAACTGCGGAGTTGTTTTCAACTGCAGTAGAAAGACTTGGAGTAAAGAGAGCATTGGTTGGAGCAAAAAAGAGTAAGTTGCAGAAAAAAGCAGCCGACATGGTAATCAAGGCTCCACTAATTTTCTTAAAACCAATCAGAATTACTTTACTTCCTTCATTAGCACTCATTTATATAATTTTAACATAAAAGGAATAAGTGCACATTAAAAAATACCTAACGGCAGTTAGGTATTTTTATATTTTTATTACATTTTGATTTCAGCGTCGACACCAGCTGGCAAAGACAAGTTTTGAAGTGCATCAATGGTCTTTGGGGTAGCATTGGTGATGTCGATGAGACGCTTGTGAATCTTCATTTCGAAAGCTTCACCACCGGTCTTGTAAACGTGAGGTGATTTCACCACAGTAAAAGTACTGCGCTTAGTTGGTAGTGGGACTGGGCCAGAAACGGCGGCACCAGTACGGATAGCGGTATCGACGATTTGCTTAGCGCTTTGGTCGATTACACGATGGTCGTAGGCCTTGAGACGAATACGGATCTTCAAGCCTTCGTTTTTTGCGTCTGCCATGTTTTCCTTCTAATTCTATAACTTCAGATGCTTGGAGCGTCAATGAGTTTTTAGAATTCAATTAATAGTAGTAGATTTATTTTACGATAAAAACAGAGGTTCGTCAAGACAAAAAAATACCTCCCCCGAAGGAGAGGTATTTAGGCTGTTATAGATTATTTGATAATCTTGGTAACAACACCAGAACCGACAGTACGGCCACCTTCGCGGATAGCGAAACGGTCGTTGTTGTTCATAGCGATAGCTGAAAGAAGCTTGACCTGGAAGGTAACGGTGTCACCTGGCATGACGATTTCTTTGTCAGCTGGAAGTTCGACTTCACCGGTAACATCGGTAGTACGGAAGTAGAATTGTGGCTTGTAACCCTTTGAGAATGGGGTGTGGCGGCCGCCTTCTTCTTTCTTCAAGATGTAAACCTGAGCTTCGAATTCAGTGTGTGGGGTGATAGAACCTGGCTTAGCAATAACCTGACCACGTTCGATTTGTTCGCGTTCGATACCACGGAGCAAGAGACCAGCGTTATCACCAGCTTCACCTTCGTTAAGAGTCTTGTGGAAGGCTTCGATACCGGTAACGACAGACTTTTGGGTTGGCTTCAAACCAACGATTTCAACTTCGTCGTTCAATTTGACAACACCTTGTTCGATACGACCAGTAGCGACGGTACCACGACCCTTGATAGAGAAGACATCTTCGATTGGCATCAAGAATGGTTTGTCAAGATCGTGTTCAGGAATGTCGAAGTATTCGTCCATAGCGTGAACGAGATCCATGATGCGGTCTTCCATTTCGGCGTCGCCTTCAAGAGCCTTAAGAGCAGAACCCTTGATGATTGGAGCGTTATCACCGTCGAAGCCGTACTTGTTCAAAAGTTCACGGACATCCATTTCAACGAGCTCAACGAGTTCTGGGTCAGCAAGATCCATCTTGTTGAGGAAGACGATGATTTTTGGTACGTTCACCTGGTGAGCGAGAAGTACGTGCTCACGAGTTTGTGGAAGTGGACCATCGTTAGCAGCAACTACGAGGATAGCACCATCGATTTGAGCAGCACCGGTAATCATGTTCTTGATGTAGTCGGCGTGGCCTGGCATATCTACGTGAGCGTAGTGACGCTTTTCTGATTCGTACTCTTGGTGAGAGGTAGCAATGGTAATACCACGAGCTTTTTCTTCTGGAGCGTTGTCGATCTGATCGTAAGCAACTGATTTGTTAACTTCAGATGGGAGGCGCTTCGCAAGTACGGTGGTAATAGCAGCAGTAAGAGTAGTCTTACCGTGGTCAACGTGACCCATAGTACCAACGTTAATGTGTGGCTTGGAACGGTCGAAATTTGCCATTCTTTATTATTCTCCTTTAATATTTATTCTCCTTGGCACTAATATTAACCAGCCAAGAAGCTAGATATATCTATATATTAATAGATTTTACAGAATAAGTAAAGAGAGAAATCCGGAAAAAAGGCGCCAAATTGACGCCTTGACAGTTAGTTTTTCGATGTTGTAGTAAAATTAGCCCAGATAGGCTGGTGTGATTTTTAATTTAAATTTGCAGTTTTAATCTTCCGGTACGACTTTGACCAGATCATGGCGTTCACGATCCCATTCACAGCCACAGCCATAATCATCAAAATCAACTTCGTCGTCTGCGACTTTGGGGATTCTTTTCTTGGGGTAGTCATCAAACTGAAAATGATAGCAGCCCTGGTCCATCTCCTCATCGATTCTAGCAATTCTTTCCGCTAGAAGTTTCTTCTGTTGATAGTGGATTATGGATGCTAGTGCCGGAAGTAAAGTTAGCACGATCCAACCACAGACAAAAATATCAATCTGTAGAATCAAAATAATGCGAAAATAGTTCAGCACCAGACAGAACAGACCAGCCAAAAAGCACGACAACGTTACTAGTATTGCAAACATACAATTTCCCCCTTTTCTAAAGAACTTACTGATTTTTCCATTTTTTGAAAAACTAACTTGCATATTTTACCATATTTTGTGCTTTTTTACCAGTAATTAATCCAATTATGTTAAAATTGACATTTTTGTGAAAAAATTGTAAAATATGGGTAACTTTTAGATATTTTAGTCTAACGTTCTTTCACATGGAGGTGCATTATGAAGAAACAACTACTGTTTTTGTCACTCACTCTCGGCTTAGTTGCCTGCAACGCCCAGAGCAAAACCACATTACCGGAAACTTCCGAAATTGAAACCACTGCCAAAGCAGAGGTAAACTACGAAGAAGAGACCGATAATCCATACGAGATGGATGCGCAACTGACGGCAGCGGTGGGTGCTCCTGAATTTGGTGGCGGCGAAGTAGCCGGCCCGATTAAGGATGCCACACCTGATGTGTTAGAAGCTAGGCGGGCAGCTAGAAACGATTATGGATTAGCACCACTAAAAGACCCCGATCCAAGTAAGTCACACCCAGGAACATTCCAAATGGTTTCTGAATTTAATATCAGAGAAGTGGAAGACCTGAGAGATCGGCTTGTGTCGCAATCTGGCAGCTACATCTCGGATTTTATGGTGCCAAGTAACGTAATTCTCTTCCCGAAGCATTTAACCCAGAGTATTAGCGGAAATTCCGTACTCGAAA
>ERZ772999.2069-NODE-2069-length-11169-cov-7.224402_pt1 | contig 11169 bp, 9 predicted proteins | sample MGYA00511467_ERZ772999 | MGnify/ENA primary metagenome ERZ772999 (study PRJEB29015, sample SAMEA2738064) | human oral metagenome | biome: human oral; feature: human-associated habitat; material: saliva | place: China | collected 2218 ...
TCCGTGACCTTTACGGTGGTTCTTTCCGCTGGTTCAATCAAGTGGAGCAGGAAGGACGATTCCACTTTACCTATGCCAACACAGAAGAAGAGCTAATTGCCGAGCTAGAAAAGGATGTGGATGTACTTTATATCGAAACACCAACCAACCCTTTGATGTTGGAATTTGATATTGAAAAATTGTCAAAATTAGCTCATGCTAAGGGTGCTAAAGTTGTCGTCGACAATACCTTCTATAGCCCGATTTACCAACGTCCAATTGAAGATGGAGCAGATATTGTCCTTCATTCAGCGACAAAATACCTTGCAGGCCATAATGATGTTCTAGCTGGTGTAGTTGTGACAGACAGTACTGATTTATACGAAAAACTCTTTTACAATCTCAACACGACAGGGGCTGTTTTGTCACCATTTGATAGTTATCAATTGATTCGTGGTCTTAAAACATTGTCACTTCGTATGGAGCGCTCAACAGCTAATGCTCAAGAAATCGTAGCCTTTTTGGAACAATCACCTGCTGTCAAAGAAGTCTTGTATACAGGTCGTGGGGGAATGATTTCCTTTAAAGTAGCAGATGAGAAGCGTATCCCTCATATCTTGAATACTTTGAAAGTATTCTCTTTTGCTGAAAGTTTGGGTGGTGTAGAAAGTCTGATTACCTACCCAACTACTCAAACCCATGCAGACATTCCTGCAGAGGTTCGTCATTCTTATGGATTAACAGATGACCTCTTGCGCTTGTCTATTGGTATTGAGGATGCAAGGGACTTGATTGAAGACTTGCGTCAAGCTTTGGAAGGATAAGACTATGGGAAAATATGATTTTACGACCTTGCCCAATCGTTTTGGACATCATACCTACAAATGGAAAGAAGCAGAGACTGACCGAGAAGTATTGCCAGCCTGGATTGCTGATATGGACTTTGAAGTGTTACCTGAGATTCGTCAGACTGTCCATGACTATGCTGAGCAATTAGTCTATGGCTATACCTATGCTAGTGATGGCTTGATTGAAGCTGTTCAAAATTGGGAGGAAAAACAGCATGGTTATACTTTCGATAAGGATTCCCTGATCTTTATCGAGGGAGTAGTACCAGCTATTTCAACAGCCATTCAAGCTTATACCAATGAAGGTCAAGCCGTGCTTATTAACACACCAGTATATCCACCTTTTGCCCGTAGTATTAAGCTCAACAACCGAAAATTGGTCATCAACTCTCTAGTGGAAAAAGATGGACTCTTTGAGATTGACTTTGAGCAATTGGAGAAAGATTTGGTGGAGAATACCGTAAAACTTTATCTACTTTGCAATCCCCACAATCCTGGTGGACGTGTTTGGGAAAAAGAAGTGCTTGAGAAAATTGGACAGCTTTGTCAAAAACACGGGGTCCTGTTAGTATCAGATGAAATTCATCAAGATTTAACCCTATTTGGTCACAAACACCATTCTTTCAATACTGTTAATCCAGCTTTTAAAGATTTCTCTTTGATTCTGAGCAGTGCCACTAAAACTTTTAATATTGCAGGAACAAAAAATTCCTATGTCGTTATTGAGAATCCCAAGTTAAAAATGGCATTCCAAAAACGTCAACTTGCTAATAACCAGCATGAAATATCAGGATTAGGATACTTAGCAACAGAAGTTGCCTATCGCTATGGTGAAGATTGGTTGACAGAACTCAAAGAACTGATTGAGAAACACATCAATTATGTAGTGGATGTATTTGGCAAAGAAACTAAAATTAAAGTCATGAAACCTCAAGGGACCTATCTCATTTGGCTTGATTTTTCAGACTATGATATTAGCGATGAAGAATTAAGAAAACTCTTGAGAGATGAAGCAAAGGTTATCCTGAACAGAGGCTTGGACTTTGGTGAAGAAGGAACTCTTCACGCTCGCTTAAATATAGCCATGCCGACATCTGTCCTAGAAGAAGTTTGCCAACGAATCATTTCTACTTTTTCAAATCTTTAAAAACTAGCCTTTTAGGACTAAAGTATCCTAGAAGGCTATTTTCATAGGGAGAAATATGGTATAATAAAGAGATAAAGTAAAGGGGAAAATATGGCTAAATTGATTCCGGGGAAGATTCGTACTGAAGGAATAGAACTCTATGAAACTGGAAAGGTTCAAATCATCAAAGAAAAAAACACTCGTCTTTTTGCTCGAGTAGATGAGGAAGAAATTCGCTATAGTTTAGATGATGATTTGGTTTTCTGCGGCTGTGACTTTTTTCAAAAAAAAGCTTACTGTGTTCATTTAGCGGCCTTGGAGCATTATCTTAAAAATGATGAAAAGGGTCGTAAAATTTATATCAATTTAGAGACTGGACAGGAAAAACAAGAAGAAGTTGAGACTCAAGTGTCTTTTGGGAAGCAATTCTTGGATATGATCCAAACTCCTAATTTGCCTAAAAAATATCAAATATCTGTACATGGACAGGTAGAGGCAGGGACTAATCGTATTATTTGGACTTTAAAAATAGGGCTTTCTCCATTTGAAAAATATTATGTCATACGTGACATTCCTTTATTTTTAAAGGTTATAGAAAATCATAAAGGGTATATGATTGGTAAAACATATGAATCTGCTATAGAACTTTCTCAGTTTGATGATAGTAGCCGAAATCTCTTGGTTTTTCTACAGGGATTAATAGAAGACCAATCAGATGCTAACCTTTTCTTCAAAAATCAAGGGCGCCATCTTTATTTTCCATTAACCTTTTTTGAGCAAGGTGTAAACCTGTTAATGGAGTTAGACGATTTTCAGTTTGAGCATCAGGTCGCAGCTTATCATCATATCTTGTTTCAATATTTTGATGGAGCATCAGGTTTTATCTCCTTTAACATTATGGAAAATCCAAATTATTATGAGATGGATATTACTGAAGAAAAGCGAAGTAATTCGTTTTATAGAGGTCAGGTTCTGTTTCATAAAGGTACTTTTTATCTTTTGTCAAAAGAGCAAGCTAGTTTATTGGATAAAATAGTAAAATTACCTATGAATAATCAGGGGAGAAAAGTTCTGCAGTTTGATAAAAGTGATCGAGACTTTTTTGCTGCTCAATTAGTTCAACTTCGCAAAATAGGGAAAGTAGTAGCTCCAGAGAGTCTTCAAATCAGAACTTTTCAACCCTTTTTTTACTTTGATAGAGAAGAAGATGGTTCCATTCGATTGGATATGACATTTGACTATAAATCTTGTCTTATAACCTCTCGTAGAGAACTAGAATCCCTCCCCTTTGCAAGCGATATTCAGTTAGAACAAAAGATTTTTCAACTAGCTCTATCCTCTGGATTTGAGGCAGAATTTCAATCTTGGCGTCAAGCTCTTAAATCTGAGGCTATCTATACTTTCTTTCATAAGGTCATCCCTGACTTTCAATCGTTTGGAGAAGTTTCTATTTCTGGGAAGTTGCAAGAACTTTATCGAGTTCAAAAACCTCAGATTCAGGTTTCTTCACAGGGAAATTTATTAGATATTCATTTTGATTTTCAAGCAATTACTAAAGAAGATATTGACTTGGCTATGAAAGCTTTGGCTAGTCATCAAGATTTTTACATTAACTCATTTAATGAATTGTTCTTTTTTGATGAGGAGACCAAAAAAGTTCGTCAGGAAATAGAAGATCTGGGTATCGATGAGATTGGAGATGGTTCCTTTAGAGCACGCAAGTCTCTGGCTTATACCATATCTCAGCTATTTAAAAATCAAGAGAACATCTCTTTATCGGATGAATTTCGAGATTTAGCGCGTGATTTGAAACATCCAGAGGAGTTTCCCATGCAAAAAATAGAAATTCAAGCTCAATTAAGAGACTATCAGAAAAAGGGAGTTCAATGGCTTCAGATGCTCCATCACTATGGTTTTGGAGGGGTTTTAGCTGATGATATGGGTTTAGGGAAAACCTTGCAGTGTATCGCCTTTATTAGTAGCCAGATTAAGAAAGATAGTAGAATTTTAATTTTAGCTCCTTCTGGTCTAATTTATAATTGGGCTGATGAATTCAAAAAATTTGCACCAGATTTAGACTTGGTCGTTGTCCACGGACTTAAACCGAATCGAGAATCACTTTTGGCAGAAAAACATCAGATATATGTTACTAGTTATGCAACTTTCCGTCAGGATAGTGACATATACAAGCAGATGTCTTTTGACTTTCTATTTTTAGATGAAGCGCAAGTGATGAAGAATGCGCAAACTAAGATTGCTAAAATTTTAAGACAGTTTGTCGTACCATCAATCTTTGCTCTTTCAGGAACCCCAATTGAAAACCATCTTGGAGAACTGTGGTCCATTTTCCAAATCGTCTTGCCAGGTTTACTACCAGAAAAAAATAATTTTATGAAATTATCTGCTGAGCAGGTATCTCAATTTATTAAACCTTTTGTTATGCGACGCAAGAAGGAAGAAGTTCTATCAGAGTTACCTGACTTGATAGAAGTAGTCTATAAAAATGAACTTGAAGACCAACAAAAAGCCATATATCTAGCGCAACTCCAACAGATGAAGGAGCGCTTGGTCCAAGTGACAGAGACAGAATTTCAAAAAAACCGTGTAGATATTTTAACGGGTATCATGCGTCTGCGTCAGATTTGTGATACACCAGCCTTGTTTATGGATGATTATGAAGGGGCCAGTGGCAAGCTAGATAGTTTGCGTGATCTCCTGATACAGATTTCTGAAAGTGGCCACAGAGTTCTAATTTTTTCTCAATTTAGAGGTATGTTGGATCTTATAGAGAAAGAGCTGCCTGATTTAGGTTTATCATCATTTAAGATAACAGGTTCTACACCTTCTAAGGAACGTCAAGAGATGACCAAGAATTTTAATCAAGGTGAGAAAGATGTCTTCTTAATTTCACTTAAAGCTGGTGGAGTTGGTCTAAATTTAACAGGAGCTGATACGGTCATTTTGGTTGATTTATGGTGGAATCCTGCAGTCGAATCTCAAGCTATTGGTAGAGCACACAGAATGGGCCAAGAAAAGATTGTTGAGGTTTATAGATTGATAACACGTGGCACTATCGAGGAGAAGATTCAGGAGCTACAAGAACAGAAAAAGAATCTAGTCTCAGAGGTCTTGGATGGAACTGAGTCTCGTGCAAGTCTGACTCTTGATGAAATCAGGGAAATTTTAGGAATATCGTAAGACAAGACTTGAAAAATCAGGACTTTACGCTATAATGGAGTATTGAAAGGAAATAAAAATGAATCAAAACCGGTTTCCAATAATATCAGATGATGAGATCATGCTATCAGAGATGCCAGTCATGAACTTATATGATGAATCAGACTTTATTAGTAATATCAAGGGAGACTACCAAGACAAGAATTACTTAGAGTGGTCACCAATTATTAAGGATAAACCTTCGAATCAACAACATAATAGGCAAGTTTCTGAAAAAACAGAAAAAAGTTATGCTGAATTGGCTCGCGAAGAAGCAAGAGCGGATTTGAAGAAAAAACGTTCAGCTAGTTATCTGACACAAGATATTACGCATGTAAGACGCCATAAAAGTTCTAAGATTGCTAAACCATCGAAGCAGCCTACGGCTCCTTTCCAAAAGGAGAATCCAGGAGAATATACAAAATACAGTAAAAAATTGACTCAAAGTCATTACATTTTGGCTGAGAATATAGTTCAGATACAAAAGTCTTCTAAAGAGGATAATCTAGGTTCAAAGAAAAACAATTTTGATTTCTTGAAGAAAAGCCAAATATATAACAAAAAAGAAAATCAAACTGAAAAAGAACGAAAAGTTGCTCAAGAACTTAACTTGACAAATATAACAGAATAATAAAGGGGAATAAGATGGCAAAAACCTATCATTTTATCGGAATCAAAGGATCAGGTATGAGTGCTTTGGCCTTGATGTTACATCAAATGGGACATAAGGTTCAAGGGTCTGATGTTGACAAGTACTATTTTACACAACGTGGATTGGAGCAAGCAGGGATTACTATTCTTCCTTTTGATGAGAAGAATTTGCAGGGAGATTTAGAAATTATCGCTGGAAACGCTTTTCGTCCTGATAATAATGTTGAAATCGCTTATGCTGACCAAAACGGCCTTAGCTATAAACGTTACCATGAGTTTCTTGGAAGCTTTATGCGTGACTTTGTCAGCATGGGGGTAGCCGGAGCCCACGGTAAAACTTCTACGACGGGAATCCTATCACATGTTTTATCACATATCACTGATACAAGTTATTTAATCGGAGATGGTACAGGTCGTGGATCTGAAAATGCCAAGTATTTTGTTTTTGAATCAGATGAATATGAGCGTCACTTCATGCCTTATCATCCAGAATACTCCATCATTACCAATATCGATTTTGATCATCCAGACTACTTTACTAGTCTAGAGGATGTATTCAATGCCTTTAATGATTATGCAAAACAAATTACTAAAGGTTTGTTTGTCTATGGTGAGGATGAAGAGTTACGTAAGATTACTGCCAATGTTCCGATTTATTACTATGGTTTTGAAGAGAAAAACAATGACTTTGTAGCAAGTGATTTACTTCGTTCAACGACGGGTTCTACTTTTACAGTCTATTTCCGTGGAGAAAATCTTGGTCAATTCCATATTCCGACCTTTGGACGCCATAACATTATGAATGCTACAGCAGTGATCGGTTTACTTTACACAGCTGGATTTGATCTAGATTTGGTACGTGAGCATTTGAATACCTTTGGTGGGGTTAAGCGTCGTTTCACAGAGAAGGTTGTTAATGACACAGTAATTATTGATGATTTTGCCCACCATCCAACTGAAATTATTGCGACTTTGGATGCTGCTCGCCAGAAATATCCAAGCAAGGAAATCGTTGCTATTTTCCAACCTCACACTTTTACTAGAACTATTGCTTTGTTGGATGATTTTGCACAAGCTTTGAACCAGGCTGATGCAGTTTACTTAGCACAAATCTATGGTTCTGCTCGTGAAGTTGACCATGGTGATGTTAAGGTTGAGGATTTAGCAGCCAAGATTGATAAAAAACATCAAGTTATCACTGTTGAAAATGTGTCTCCTCTCTTAGACCATGACAATGCTGTATACGTCTTTATGGGAGCAGGTGACATTCAATCATATGAATACTCATTCGAACGTCTCTTGTCAAATTTGACAAGTAATGTTCAGTAAGGAATAACTATGGAATTTCCAATATCAATTCGGGAGGCTCAAGCATCTGATTTGGATCAAATCTACTTGATTATAGAAAAGAATGCTGACTCCTGCAGAAATATTAGTAAAGAAATGATAGAAGAACGTATCCGCAACCATGCGGGTACTTTTCTCTTAGCTAGCCTTGAGGAGCAGGTGATTGGTTTTATTATAGGAGCTGATTTAACTGAAACAAGTTCGAAGGATTCAGCTTTTGATATAGACTACGTTCATTCTATTAGTAAAGTGCCTATTATCATTTTAAGTTTGGTGATTCATCCTGATTATCGAGGGCAAGGATTTGGGACACTTTTACTAGCAGCTTTGAAAGAGAGTAGTCGTTTAACCAATAAATCCGGACTTTATCTTCCCTGCACTGATAAAATGCTGTCTTATTTTGAGATGAATGCATTTATCGAACATGGCTTTGCTGAATCGGAAAACAGCAGTGATCCTTATTTTCATATGCATTGGGATAATCCGTATTATCAGGAGGAAATATGATAATCAGAGAAGCAAGACTGGCGGATCTTGATCGTATTCAAGAAATTGAGTTGGAAAACTTCTCTGTGGAAGAAGCGATTCCACGTACTGTTTTTGAAGCACATTTAAGAGAAATTAAGACAAGCTTTTTGGTTGCTGAAAAAGACGGCCATATTTTAGGCTATATTGAAGGACCTGTAGTGCCACATAGATATTTGCAAGATAAATCTTTTACAGAAGAAATTGAAGACCACAGTCATCATTCTGGTGGCTACATTTCAATTACTTGTTTGTCTGTTGCTAAGGAAGCTCAATCTCTAGGTCTTGGCCGAAAATTATTGACAGCTTTAAAGAACATTGCTCTGGAGCACGAGCGCCAAGGTATCAATCTGACTTGCCATGATTATCTTATTAGCTACTACGAAAAGCATGGATTTATCAATGAAGGAAAATCTGAATCTAAGTTTGCAGGAGAAGAATGGTATAATATGGTCTGGCAAAATGAGAAAAAGTTTTAGACAGCCAACTATAGTTGCTTTTATTTGGTTTTTAAGATATAATATTATGGATTATCAACAAGGAGGTAATACCTTTGAGCGAAAATTCAAGAGAAGAAGAAAAGCTAAGTTTTAAAGAGCAAATTTTGCGAGATTTAGAACGACTAAAAAAAGAAGATAGGATTTCAGAACCTACAAGTGACCTATTTGAAACTTTAACAAATACTTATACATCAGAACAAGAAAAACCGGAAAGTAAAACAGCAGAAGAAGAATTAATTGCTAATTCTGTGTCTGCAGTGGATCAATTGATTGCTAATGCACCAAGCGTTCCACCTCGTTCGTTTGCTACCGAAGAAGACTCAGTAGAGTCTGTTGAATCTGTTGAGTATAATCAACCTGATGTTGTGGAAGAGGAAATTGATTCAACACCTACTAGAGTTACAGTGTCATACCAAACACAAGTTGATTCACAACTTGAAGATCAGGAAAACACTTTTGAGACTAATATTGAAGAAGAAACTGTTGTGATTCCAGTTCAAGAAGATTCAAGCTCAGAGGAAACAGATACCCCTAGACGTAGCCGTAGAGATTCTGTGAAACCAACTAAGAAAAAGAAGAAATTTCGTTTTGTACGATTTTTAGTAACTTTACTTATTCTACTCGCTCTTCTTGGTGTAGGTGGTTTCTATGGTTATCAATATGCTGAATCAGCATTGCAACCTGTAGATCCATCTTCGAAACAGTATGTAAAAGTTCAGATTCCGGAAGGGGCTAATAGTCAAGAAATTGGCTCAATACTTGACAAATCAGGTTTGGTTAAACATGGTCTACTTTTTACAGCATATGTAAAATATAAAAACTATTCGGATTTAAAATCTGGTTATTATAATTTGCAGAAAAGTATGAGTACTGAAGACTTGATTAAAGCTTTGCAAAAAGGTGGAACTCCAGAACCTCAAGAAGTTGTTTATGCTAATCTGACAATTCCAGAAGGATTTACTCTTGAACAAATTGCACAAACTGTTGCTCAACTACAAGGTGAGTTCAAAGAGCCTTTGACTGCTGAAGCTTTTATGGCTAAAATTCAAGATGAAAACTTTATTGCTCAAGAGGTTGCAAAATATCCAAAACTTCTTGAAAGTTTACCTGCAAAAGATAGTGGTGTTCGTTATCGCTTAGAAGGTTATCTATTCCCAGCAACATATACAATTAAAGAGAGCACAACTATTGAAAGCTTGATTGATGAAATGCTTGCTACAATGGACAAAAACCTCTCTCCACATTATGCTACTATCAAGGAAAAGAACCTAACAGTAAATGAACTCTTAACTATTGCTTCACTTGTAGAGAAGGAAGGGGCAAAAACGGAAGATCGTAAGCTTATCGCTGGAGTCTTCTATAACCGTTTGAATCTAGGTATGCCACTTCAAAGCAATATCGCTATCCTTTATGCAGAGGGTAAACTTGGTCAAAAGATCAGTCTTGCTGATGATGTGGCTATTAACACAGAAATCAACTCACCTTATAACGTTTATACGAATATTGGCCTAATGCCTGGTCCAGTTGATAGCCCAAGCTTGGATGCCATCGAATCAAGTATCAATCAAACTAAGAGTGATAATCTCTTCTTTGTTGCGAATGTTCAAGATGGAAAAGTCTACTTTGCAGCAACGAAAGAAGAGCATGATAAAAACGTTGAAGAGCACATCAACAGTAAATTAAAACAATCAAATAATGCAAACTAAAATTATGTGGTTTTCCACATAATTTTGCTTTAACGAATAAAATATTATAGATAAGTAAAAGAAAGTTGAGAAAAATGGTAGAAAAAACATACCCAATGACGATTGAAGAAAAAGAAAAACTCGAAAAAGAATTAGAAGAGTTGAAACTTGTTCGTCGTCCAGAAGTTGTTGAACGTATTAAGATTGCACGCTCATATGGTGACTTGTCAGAGAACAGTGAGTACGAAGCAGCAAAAGATGAGCAAGCCTTTGTTGAAGGTCAGATCTCTAGTTTGGAAACTAAAATCCGTTATGCTGAAATTGTCAACAGCGATGCCGTTGCTCAGGATGAGGTTGCCATTGGTCGTACAGTTACTATTCAAGAAATTGGCGAAGAAGATGAAGAAGTATACATCATCGTTGGTTCAGCTGGGGCAGATGCCTTTGCAGGAAAAGTTTCAAATGAAAGCCCAATTGGTCAAGCCTTGATTGGTAAGAAAAAAGGTGATACAGCTACTATTGAAACACCAGTTGGTAGCTACGATGTTAAAATCTTAAAAGTTGAAAAAACGGTTTAAGTGGAAATTTATGAACTAAAAAAACTCATCAAGGTAGTTGATGAGTTTTTTAGTTTGACAGTCTATCAAAATATGCTTATAATCAAGCTATAAGTGTCTTAAGGAGGTTTTAATGAAGATAAGATTGGAAAATAAAGTGTCCCAGAAAGCACTTGAAATAGGGAATTTGATTCGCTCTTATAATCGTTCCAAGAGAGAACCAGTGGAAAGCGAGCCTCTTAATATTTATATCGAAGATGATAATGGTCAACTCCTGGCTGGCATAGCAGCAGAGACTTATGGAAATTGGTTAGAAATAGAGTATTTGTTTGTGACAGAGAATTTTCGGGAACAAGGAATCGGCTCTCAACTATTGCAGCAAGCAGAAAGTGAAGCTAAAAAGAGAAACTGTTGCTTTGCTTTTGTCAATACTTTTCAGTTTCAAGCGCCAGCCTTTTATCAAAAGCATGGCTACAAGGAAGTTTTTACATTGAAGGATTATCCATACACTGGACAAAGACACTATTATCAAAAAGAATTGTAAACGGAGAACTCTCTATCATTTCGGTGGTAGAGATTTTTTTATAAATAAATATTACAAAATGACAGATATATATTGCATAATGTAAAACGTATGATATAATAAAGTTGAAAAAGAAGCGCGACTTTTTAAAATTTTAGAGGAGGTAACAAGTGGTTAAGAATTTAAAATTAAAGTTAGCTCGAGTGGAGCTT
>ERZ772999.2072-NODE-2072-length-11159-cov-4.813941_pt1 | contig 11159 bp, 10 predicted proteins | sample MGYA00511467_ERZ772999 | MGnify/ENA primary metagenome ERZ772999 (study PRJEB29015, sample SAMEA2738064) | human oral metagenome | biome: human oral; feature: human-associated habitat; material: saliva | place: China | collected 2218 ...
TGTGGACGTGCAACCTGGGCTGGATCAGTTGAAGCCTACATCAAGGACGGTGAGGCAGCAGCTCGTGAATGGCTTCGCACAACTGGATTTGAGAATATTGACGAACTCAATAAAGTTCTTCAAACAACAGCGACTTCATGGAAAGAACGTATCTAATTTAATCTTGAATGTAGAAATCAAAAAACGTAGTAAGTTTTAGGACTTGCTACGTTTTTCTTCTATATAAGCTAGTTTTTCAGCTCGTTTCTTCTTTTTGAAGTGGGCCTCAGCCGACATGGCTGCAGATTTGTCGGGATGTTCCTCTTGATAGATGAGTGTGACGGGCAATCGGGCGCGAGTGTACTTGGCTCCTTTTCCAGACTGATGTGTTTTGAGACGAGCTTCTACATCGGTGGTATAGCCTGTGTAGAGGGTGCCGTCTCCGCATTCAAGGACATACATATAGGCTTTATTTTCCATAGTAAATCTCTTGAATTTCTGGTGTATAGCTGCCATCTTGCTCGTGGATAAAGAGAGGCGGGAGGATTTTCAGGCCGTCCGGTGAACCATCTTTAATAGCCTCAATTAAGAGCATATTGGCTTCTCTCCCCTGCTTGGGATAGACAAACTGGATGCGCTTGGGCGCTAGATTATGATTTTTCATGGTTTCTAAAATATCCAAAAATCGGTCAGGACGATGGACCATGGCTAAGCGACCATTGGACTTGAGGACTCGCTGGGCAATCGTGCAAATTTCTTCTAAATTCGTAGCGACTTCGTGACGCGCTAGCAAATAATGTTCACTGCCGTTGAGATTGGAATGTTCATCGACCTTGAAATAAGGAGGATTGCAGAGAATGATGTCAACCTTACTGCCAGAGATGTGGTTGCCTAGATTTTTCAAGTCGTCATGGATAACCTGCATCTGTTGAGCAAGGTCATTTAGTTCAATGGAACGCTGGGCCATATCGGCCAAACGCTCCTGAATTTCCACTGCTAAAATCTGGGCCTGAGTCCGTGTGCTAGCAAAGAGACCAACAGCCCCGTTTCCAGCACAGAGATCAACGATGAGCCCTCGTTTGGGTAATTTTGGAAAGCGAGAAAGCAGGACACTATCGACTGAATAGCTAAAGACCTCGCTATTTTGAATGATTTTAATATCAGTGGAAAAGAGCTGATTAACTCTTTCTCCAGCTTTTAATTTTGCTTCTGTCATACCAACATTATAGCATGATTAAGTGCTATTCCAAAGAAGAAAGAGAAATTTTATAGCAAAAAACACCTGACAGATATAGCCAGGTGCGAATTTTAGTTGAATTCATATTTTTGCTTGATGGTACAAGCGATGAAAATTCCGATAAAGAAAACCATGAGAATCAGGTAGACTGGCAAGGTTGCGGCTGTCAGCGTTGCAATTTCCAATAGGTGCTGCAGGACAAAGGCTGATAGATAGAAGCCTGCGACTGAAAAAATGATCAGAAGAGCGCGCCAGAGATTGAGTGGTAGGCAGGCTCGGATGACTGACAGGAAGCTAATGCTGCCTAGCAAGTAGTAGGTCAGAGTTGCCATTTCAATGTCGCTCCAGCCATGGCTGCTGCCCCAGATGCGGACAAATAACACACTGAAGATAATCATGAGGGAGCTTGGCAGAGCCAGCTGCAGGGAGCGTTTGAGGAAGTGCTTTTCAACCGGCTTAATATTGCGCTCAAAGGTGAGGACAAAGGGTGGAAAACCTTCGACAAACTGGTCAATCAAGGTAATCTGAATCGGAATGAATGGGAAAATCAAGAGGTATTCCGGCTTGCCTAGTAGGACGCTGGCTATACAGATGATAGCTAGGATGAAGGAATAAATGGTCTTGATGAAGAAAATCGGAGCAATCCGACCGATATTGTTAACGACTCGGCGGCCTTCAAAAAGAATCTCAGGTACATCGTTAAAGTCGGAGTTAAGAAGGACCAAGTTGGCAATCTGCCGAGTTGCTGGGTCGCCCTCGGCCATGACGATGGAACAGTCTGCTTCGCGCAAGGCCAAGATATCATTAACACCATCTCCTGTCATGGCTGTTGTCCGACCAGCGGCCTTAAGAGTCTGGATGAGCAGTTTTTTCTGATGAGGAGAAACACGGCCGAAGATGGCAGTTTCTTCTGCTTGCTCAACCAGTTCTTGATCGCTGATTTTCGAGCAGTCGATGTAGCTGTCGTAGTTGGCAAATCCAGCCTGGCTCGCTATATGGGAAACAGTCACGGGATTGTCACCAGAGATGATTTTCAGATCAACATCCTGAGAGCGCAGGTAGTCCAGCGTCTCAGCCGCTCCCTCACGGATAGGATCAGTGATTTCCAGAACAGCTAAAGCGGTCATATCTTCAGGCAGTTGGATACTGTGTTTGTTTAGCACTTGGTCGCTGTGAGCCAGCACCAAAACCCGCGATCCGCGTTTTTGGGCCTCTCCAACCGCTGTAGGATTACTGTCCAGCAGCATTTCGGGCGCTCCCAGAAAGATGGTTCCGATACTGGATAAATGCATAGCGCCCCATTTTCGGTCACTAGAAAATGGGATGACATTGTCGCTAGTGTAGTTGTGCTCTAAATGGCCGTAGCCCTTGCGGATTGCTTGAGCTGTTGGGTTATTATCCTCACTGGTTTGGATGTAGGCTGCTAAGATTTGACCGATGGTCTCATCAGAAAACTTATCTGACAGGCTATGCAAGGCTTCAACAGTCATCTTACCTTGGGTAATTGTCCCGGTCTTGTCCAGACAGAGAGTATCCACACGAGCCAGGGTCTCAACAGAATACATTTCCTGAACAAGAACCTTGCGCATACCTAGCTTGATGACAGCTGTCAGGAGTGACGTGACTGTCAGCAGGGCGATTCCCTTAGGTAGCATACCCAAAAGAGCTGTCGAGCTGGTAATGACAGAGTTTTTGACAGGCAGTCCCTTTATCATCAGGGCTTCAAAGAAAAGTGCCAATCCGAAGGGAATGATAATTTTCCCAGTAAAGCGGGAGATTTTTCCAAGATTGTAAAGAATGCGCGAGTTGATAGGCTTGAGGGTTTTAGCCTCAGTCATGAGCTTGTTGGCATAGTTGTCTGCGCCGACATGATGCACCTCAGCATAGATCTGCCCACTAGCCAGAAAGCTACCAGACAGCAGCTCAGCACCTTCTTCCTTGAGAACCAAGTCACTCTCCCCTGTCAGCATGGCTTCATTGGCCTCGGCAACACCCTCTACTACATGGGCGTCACTAGGAATTTGCTCGCCGGCTGACAGCTTGATCAGGTCACCCAGTACAATTTCTTCTGGCTGAATCTTGATTTCCTGGCCGTCGCGGATGACTGTGACCAGTTCTCGGCTGACCAGATTGAGCTTGTCAATCATGTGTTTGGCTCGCAGTTCCGTAATAATACCAGTGACGGCGTTAAAGCTGATTACTGCGAAGAAGACCAGATTGCTCCAAGCTTGGACAGAGACCAAGGCTAGAGCAATCACAAAGTTAAGGGCATTAAAAAGGGTGAAAACATTCCGCTTAACGATTTGCCAGTTACTGGTGCTGGTGTCACTTGTAAAATCGTTGGTCAAGCCCTGCGAAATCTTTTCATCTACTTGGGTTTGGTTTAAACCAATTAATTCTTTCTTATTCATGAAAATAATGATACCATTTTTTTATAGAAATAGCTATCGGAATCAGCTGTTACAGCCAAAGTTTGGAAAAATATTGCAGACTATAAGGGTATAGGGTATAATGGGAAAGGATGTAATAAATTTCAAGTACAATCACAGTTTGAAATAAGGAGAGTTTATGTTTTATACCTATTTGCGAGGATTGGTAATTTTTATCCTCTGGGCTTTGAATGGCAATGCCCATTACCATAATAAAGAGAAGATTCCTTCAAAAGATGAAAATTATATCTTGGTTGCCCCTCACCGGACATGGTGGGATCCAGTTTACATGGCTTTTGCGACCAAGCCCAAGCAGTTCATTTTCATGGCTAAGAAACAGCTTTTTGAAAATCGCGTGTTCGGCTGGTGGATTCGTATGTGTGGTGCTTTTCCTATCGACCGGGAAAATCCTGGTCCGTCAGCGATCAAGTATCCTGTCAATATGCTGAAAAAGAGCAATCGCTCTCTGATTATGTTCCCGAGCGGCAGCCGTCATTCTACGGATGTCAAGGGAGGAGTGGCAGTGATTGCTAAGATGGCTAAGGTTCGGATCATGCCAGTTGTCTATGCTGGTCCCATGAGCCTCAAAGGCTTGGCAGCTGGGGAGCGCGTGGATATGAACTTTGGCAATCCAATTGATATTTCTGATATCAAAAAGATGAACGATGAAGGAGTGGAAGAAGTGGCTCGTCGGATTCAGGCGGAGTTTGACCGCTTGGATGCAGAAGTGGCGCCTTATCAGACAGGTAAAAAACCAAATATCTTCTGGCGGATTTTAAGAGCACTGGCCTTTATTCCAGCCGCTTTGATTGGTATTCTGACCTTTATTTTTAGTTTCCTTGCAAGCTTTGTCTGGGATCCAGATAAGCATAGAAAATAAGATACGAATCAGCTTCCTGAGCAATCTTGCTTGGGAGCTGATTTTTGTATGTGAGTGAGTTATAATGTTAGTATGTTTTATAAGGAGGATGCTATGTCTCTTGCATTTTTATCTTTTGTAACCTTATCACTGTTTATGTTGCACGAGTTTGATGAGATTATCCTGATTCGGCCTTGGATTTCTCAGAATCAAGATCATCAAGGCTATCAAAAGGAGATGTTCATTGCTAGGAGAGGAAGTTATCTTTCTGCTGAAAGTATAGCTCTAATGATTGCGGCGGAATTTCTGCTAGCTTTTATTCTCTTGCAGCTTGCGATTCTATTTCGCTTTCCCGAGCTAGCTTTGGCTATTGGTTTCTGTCATACCCTCCATCTGCTGGTCCATATCATGCAAGTGTTTCGCTTTCGTCGCTGGGTACCGGGCGGCTTCACAGCTCTGACGACTTTTCCTATACTCATCTTAGTCTTTGTCCTTTATCTGAGTCAGCAGTCAGTTTCTTGGCTCTTGCTTCTGATTCTAAGCGTGCTTGTGATGGCTTTTCTTTTGGCAAATCTGGCTTTTTTACATAGCAGAGCTCAAAAGTTAGAAGCTTGGATATACAGGATAAGCAAAGCAGACTGATATTAGAGCTTCTATTTTCATCAATGCCTCTTCTATCTATACGACTACTTGCAAAATAAAGATTTTAAAATATGACAAGCTGAAAATTCTCTCGGTTTGTCATATTTTTTTGAATTTTTTACGAATATAAAGATAAAGGAGAAAAATTATGTTTGAAGAAATAGTTGAAAAATTGAAGGAATACAAGATTTTTGTTGGGCTTTCCTTGCTGGGAATCATCTTTGCTGGCTTTTTCTTGCTGAAGGGAAACGCTCAGCCACAGAATCAGGTCAGTGCACTGGCTCAGGAAGTGGTCACATCAGCTTCATCTGAAACCAATGCAGAAAAAAGAAGTGCTAATCAAGAAAAAATCAACTCAGAAAAGGATATGGATTCAGAGGAATCTGAGGAAGAAGTCACCGTTGATGTCAAAGGTGCTGTCAAAAATCCAGGAGTTTATCAGTTGCAGGCAGGAGCGCGTGTGCACGATGCCTTACAAAAAGCAGGGGGCCTACTGCCAGATGCCGAGTCAAAATCTATCAATCAAGCTCAAAGATTAACAGATGAGGCGGTTGTTTATGTAGCTAGAGTCGGTGAGGAAGGGGCAGATGTGACACAAGCTAGTCAGACGCCCGCTGGAAATGGAGAAACGGCAAAAGGGAAGTCTGGCTTGGTCAATCTCAATACGGCGACCGAAGCTGAACTTCAGACAGTTTCAGGCATCGGTCAAAAGAAAGCGCAAGACATCATCGCTTATCGGGAAGCCAATGGCAAGTTTAAGTCAGTAGATGAGCTGAAAAATGTTTCAGGAATTGGTGCAAAAACCTTAGAAAAGTTAAAAGACTATGTCACAGTGGATAAATAAATTTCCCATCAAACCCATCTATTTTTGTCTTTTGCTGGTGCTGACCTACTTTGCAGTTTACACAGGCAGTCTGCCAACTTATCTAGGTTTGGCAGTCCTTCTTGTTCGGCTCTTTTGGCTTTATTCGACTAGAAATAGTCTGCTTGTTTTGGTGTTCTTGAGTCTCTTTACAGGATTTTTCCTATTTCGGAGAGAAATGGCTAACCAAGCCTTTCAAGATGAACCGAAAACCATGTCTGCCATTGTGATGAAGCCAGATACAATTAAAGTCAATGGCGACTCGCTTTCTTTTCGTGGCTATTCCAATGGTCGAACTTATCAGGCCTTTTATAAAATCCAGTTAGAAAAGGAAAAAGTCGCTTTTCAAAAGCTGAGCGATCAACTGCTTTTGGAGATTGATGGAGATCTTAGTTTAGCAGAAGACCAGCGCAATTTTTCAGGCTTTGACTATCGGGCTTATCTAAAAACGCAGGGGATTTACAGGATTTTGAAAATCAATCAAATCAAGTCCAGTCAGCATTTTAGCAGTCTTAATCCTTGGGACTGGCTGTCGGTTTGGCGGAGAAAAGCCTTAGTTTACATCAAAGAAAACTTTCCTAGTCCCATGAACCATTATATGACTGGACTCTTGTTTGGCGATTTGGACACAGATTTTGCTGAGATGAATGAACTTTATTCCAGTCTGGGAATTATCCACCTCTTTGCCCTATCTGGCATGCAGGTCGGCTATTTCATGGACGGTTTTCGCAGGATTCTCCTCAAATCTGGTTTGAAAAGAGAAACCGTCGATTGGATACAGCTGCCCTTTTCCTTCATTTATGCGGGTTTGACGGGCTTTTCAGTATCGGTTGTGAGAAGTTTAGTGCAAAAGCTGCTCTCGCAGTTTGGTGTGACTAAGCTGGATAACTTTGCTTTAACGATCATGCTCTTAGCCATTTTCATGCCCAATTTTCTATTGACGACGGGTGGCGTTCTTTCCTGTGCCTATGCTTTTGTCATTTCGGTCATGGATTTTGAGCATTTACCTCCCGTGCGAAAGGTGCTGGCAGAAAGTCTGACTATTTCACTGGGGATTTTGCCGATTCTGATTTTCTATTTTTCCGAATTTCAGCCCTGGTCTATTCTGCTGACTTTTCTATTCTCAGTCGTTTTTGATCTTTTTATGCTTCCAGCCCTGACCTTTATTTTTGCCCTATCGCCTCTTTTGAAAATTACCCAGGTCAATGCCTTGTTTGAACTGCTGGAAGGGCTGATTCGTTGGACGGCGTCTATTTCCTCACGGCCAGTGGTTTTTGGTCAGCCATCTATCTGGATGATGCTAGGTCTACTCATCACTCTTGGTTTGCTTTATGATTTTCGTAGACAGAAGAAAGCCTTAATCTTACTCAGCTTGGCTCTAGCTCTGCTCTTTTTCCTCACAAAGCATCCCTTGCAAAATGAAATTACCGTCATTGATATTGGGCAGGGAGATAGCATTTTCTTGCGCGATTGGCGGGGGAAATCTGTTCTGATTGATGTGGGTGGTCGAGTGGAGATTGGCAAGAAAGAAGCCTGGCAGAAACGGGTTTCTTCGACAAATGCAGAAAAGACCTTGATTCCCTATCTGAAAAGTCGGGGAGTGAGCCGCTTGGATGTGCTGGTTTTGACCCACACCGATACCGATCATATGGGCGATATGCTGGAAGTAGCCAAGCATTTTTCTATAAAGAAAATTTATGTATCTAAGGGAAGTTTGACCCAGTCGGATTTTGTGGAGAAACTGGAGCGGATGCAGACGAGAGTCCATGCGGTAGAAGTGGGAGATAGCCTTCCAATTTTTGATGGATCTTTGCAGGTTCTCTATCCTGAGGATACAGGCGACGGTGGCAATGATGACTCTGTCGTTTTGTACGGGAAGTTTTTTGGAACTAGCTTTTTGTTTACGGGAGACTTAGAGGAGAATGGCGAAGCTACCTTGATGCGGCGTTTTCCGCAACTCAAGGTGGATGTTTTAAAAGCAGGCCACCACGGTTCTAAGGGCTCCTCTAGCCCAGAATTTTTACATCAGCTTCAGCCCCAAATTGCCCTCATTTCTGCGGGTAAGAATAACCGTTACAAGCATCCCCATCAGGAAACTTTAGACAGATTTGAGAACATTCAGACACAGATTTTCCGAACAGATGAGCAGGGAGCCATTCGCTTTAGTGGCTGGGATTCTTGGCAGATTGAGACTGTAAAGTAAGGCTCTGTTTCCTTGCTCTGATAGCGAGCTAGGGTTAGCTTACCTTGATTTCGAGCTAAAATTATGATACAATGACTCTGTTAATAAAAATTTGGAGGAGATGTCTATGTTTTCTGCTTATAAAAAATTTTGGACTCGTTATGCAGACTTTAGTGGTCGTTCAAGCCGTTCTGATTTCTGGTGGGTTGTCCTATGTAATTTTTTAATTACCCTACCATTTTCGTTGATTGCCCTTTTTGGTTTTCTCATTCCGCTTTTTAGTGAAGTTTATTATGCAGGGCTATACGATTATGAACCAGATTTTTCTGGAGCTATGGCTGGCGCTGGTTTTGCTGCGTTCATAATGTTCTTGCTTGCTATCTATGGATTTGCAACTATCGTTCCTAATCTTGCTATCACTGTTCGTCGTCTTCGTGATGCTGGTTTCCATTGGGCATTTATTTTTCTCACTGTAGGACCATCAATAGCTTCCTTCGTTCCAGTTTTGAATATCATAGCGGCTTTGGTTTCTCTGCCATGTGGTATTGCTCTGATTGTCTTGCTTTGCCAAGCTAGCAAACCAGCTCAGCAAGTTAAAGGGGCTCCTTATGGTCAACAAGGATTCCAAGGTCAGCAATTTGGTCAAGCGCAACAACCGGTTCAAAACCAACAGTTTGCTCAGCCTGGATTCCAAGGACAACAACAGCCGACACAAAACCAACAATTTGGTCAAGCTCAACAGCCAGCTCAAAACCAACAGTTTAGTCAGCTTGTTAATCAAGAGCAACCATTTGGCCAAGCACAACAACCGGTTCAAAACCAACCATTCGGTCAGCCTGCTAGCCAAAGTCAACCAGTTGCTCAGCAAGAAGCACCAGCTCAGACCCCAGAGTTTGGTCAGCCTCAACAACCTTTTGGGCAAAATTCAGTGAACCAGCCAACTCAACCGTTTGCTGCTAACCAAGCCCAAAGCCAAGAGCCAACTCAATCAGCATTTTCAGAATCAGCTGAATCAGTTCATTCAGTAGAAGCTCATCAGTCTCAAGCTGAAACTGCAGAACAGGCTCTGGGAACTGCTTCTGAACAAATCAATAACTCAGAGTCAATTTCTCGATAAAATCTATAAGATATCGACCCTAGATAGTTTCAATCTATCTAGGGTTTCTTTGTCGTCTTTTAAACTTTTGTAACCAAAATGACTTTCTATTCGTTATACTAGTAGAAAGGGGGAAGAATAGAAAATTATTGAGTAGAGAAAAGTAAAATGAAAAGTAGCAGCTGCGAGCTTTGGATTAGAAAGGCTATTTTGTTATTCTTTTTAAAGAAGTGCAAATAAAGAGAGATGTTAGGAGAAGTTGTAGGGAGGTGAGATTATCAAACTGGATGAATACGAAAACATCTTGATTGGCTTTGCCCGAGAGATTGTTTTCTACTTGCAAAAGTCAGGAGCTTCTAAGGCCGAGGCAGAAGATGTAGTGCAGGATGTTTTTGTCAAAATGTTAGAGACTGATCTGGTCATCCCAGCAGAGAAGATGCGAGCTTGGATGTATCGGGTTTCCATCCGCCGCTACATCGATCGCTATAGGCGCGATCAACATTATCTAGAAATTTTACAAAAGGAATTTTTCAAACAAGATGTGATTCAACCATTTGAAAACGACCATTATGAGCTATTAAGGTCGACGATAGAAGAGCTCCCGACTAAGGAAGCAGTGCTTTTAGATCTTTATTATTTCCAAAATTTTACAGTAAAGGAAATCGCTCAAATTATGTCGTATTCTGTAAGTAAAGTGAAAGTACAACTCATGCGTAGCCGAATTAAGCTCCGCCATAAATTGGAAAAGAAAGGATATAAAAATGGAAACATTTGAAATTTTAGCGAAGAAAAGTAAAAGAAAACGACTTTGGAAGACAGTTGCTATCAGTAGTTTTGTCTCCTTAGCTTTATTGCTTTTACTAGGAAAGGGATTGATAGAATTAGCCTCGAGTAATGGTCGAAATTTGCAGGCAGAGTACGAAGTTATGTCTGAAATCTCCTATCCTAATGTTGACTATGACAGTCTTTATTACACACAAACTTCATATTTCTCAGGAACCTTACGTTCCGATCGATTTAAAGACTTGAATGGAGTGAGAGTGGCTTATCCAGCTTATGAGGGCAACTATTCACTAACAGGCTCTTATAGAAATCCGACTTCGGAGGGGACTTATTCCTCTACCTCAGGTACCTATACGCGAGAGCTTCGGCAGAAATATCCGGTCTTCTATAATATCAATGCCAAAGGGACAAAGGATAGTAATTCTATGCCTAAGGAGTTGGCTTCTGTCAAAGAAATGCCGAATCAATTGGTGGAAGTAGCTTTGACTTTTGATAAAGCTTATACCTATAAGGAAATCCAGCAGATGATACCGAATAATCTCAAGATTAACTGGTACTGGATTGGCAGCCAGTCAGAAGATGGTGAAAATGGTATGGCATTGCGCACCGATCCTCAGACGACTTATGGAGCTAATAGTACGCTGCTTAATCCCTATCCGTCGGACGGCAAAAAAGAGAGCGAAGAGGCTAAGCAAGAGCAGCAGACCTTCTTGGACTATTTGAAAAAGGCCAATAAAAACCTTTTCCCAAGTGTTAATGGGTACAACACGTACAATGATGTGGAGTCCTATCTCAAGAAATTTGGTCAGCTAGATATTCGTGAAGCAGAAAATCGTGATCAATTAACTTTCTCTGGCGTCATCTTGACAGGAAAAGCTGAAAATTTTACTCAATTAGAAGGAAAAGAGTGGATTTATGCTTCGAGTATCGGTGCTTCCGTTCCCAATCAGCCTTACTATAAGCTCGATAAGGAATAATTGACAAAAAATGTGTAAAAGGCTTGCATTTTCAGTAAAATTTGATAAAATAGTAAGGAAAGTTAGACTGTATTGCCTACTGTCTATCTATAAAATATATTTTATTGGAGGCT
>ERZ772999.2075-NODE-2075-length-11148-cov-14.351663_pt1 | contig 11148 bp, 7 predicted proteins | sample MGYA00511467_ERZ772999 | MGnify/ENA primary metagenome ERZ772999 (study PRJEB29015, sample SAMEA2738064) | human oral metagenome | biome: human oral; feature: human-associated habitat; material: saliva | place: China | collected 2218 ...
AGGCTGGACTGGGTCCTGAGGTGGCTCGGTTATTATTTGAAAGAGGGATTCAGGATGAAGAAAGTCTAAAGAAGTTTTTAGAACCTTCTTTAGAGGACTTACATGACCCCTACTTGCTACATGATATGGATAAGGCAGTGGAACGGATTCGTCAGGCTATTGAAGAAGGGGAGAATATCCTCGTTTACGGTGACTATGATGCGGATGGCATGACCTCAGCTTCGATTGTTAAGGAAAGTTTGGAACAACTTGGTGCCGAGTGTCGTGTTTACCTGCCCAATCGCTTTACAGATGGCTATGGTCCCAATGCCAGTGTCTACAAATACTTTATCGAGCAAGAGGGAATTTCCTTGATTGTGACAGTGGACAATGGGGTTGCTGGTCACGAAGCCATTGAACTGGCACAGTCTATGGGAGTGGATGTCATTGTGACTGACCATCATTCCATGCCGGAAACCTTGCCAGATGCTTATGCGATAGTTCACCCTGAGCATCCAGATGCGGACTATCCTTTCAAACAGTTGGCTGGTTGCGGAGTGGCTTTCAAGCTGGCTTGCGCCCTTTTAGAAGAAGTGCAAGTGGAGCTACTCGATTTGGTAGCTATCGGAACTATTGCCGATATGGTGAGTTTGACGGATGAAAACCGTATCTTGGTTCAATATGGTCTGGAAATGTTGGGGCATACTCAGCGCATCGGTCTGCAAGAAATGTTGGATATGGCTGGGATTGCTGCCAATGAAGTGACAGAAGAAACGGTTGGATTCCAGATTGCACCTCGTTTAAATGCTTTAGGCCGCTTGGATGATCCCAATCCAGCCATTGATTTGTTGACTGGGTTTGACGACGAGGAAGCGCATGAGATTGCCCTCATGATTCATCAGAAAAACGAAGAGCGTAAGGAAGTCGTCCAGTCAATCTATGAAGAAGCTAAGACCATGGTGAATCCTGAAAAGAAGGTCCAGGTTTTGGCTAAGGAAGGCTGGAATCCAGGCGTTCTGGGTATCGTTGCTGGTCGTTTGTTGGAAGAACTAGGGCAGACAGTCATCGTTCTTAATATAGAAGATGGTCGTGCCAAGGGTAGCGCTCGTAGTGTGGAAGCAGTCGATATTTTTGAAGCTCTGGATCCCCATCGCGACCTCTTCATCGCCTTTGGAGGTCATGCTGGTGCTGCAGGGATGACGCTGGAAGTTGAGAAACTCTCAGATTTATCTCAGGTCTTGGAAAACTATATCCGTGAAAAAGGCGCAGATGCTAATGGTAAGAACAAGTTAAATCTAGATGAAGAGCTAGATTTGGAGAATCTTAGTTTAGAAACGGTTAAAAGCTTTGAACGCTTGGCACCCTTTGGGATGGATAATCAGAAACCTGTCTTTTATATCAAGGATTTTCATGTCGAAAGTGCTCGTACCATGGGAGCAGGCAATGCCCACCTCAAACTAAAAATTTCCAAGGGTGAGGCGACTTTTGAAGTGGTGGCCTTTGGACAAGGTAGATGGGCGATAGAGTTTGCTCAAACAAAAAACCTAGAGTTGGCAGTTACCTTGTCTGTCAATCAATGGAATGGGCAAACTGCCCTCCAGTTGATGATGGTGGATGCGCGTGTGGAAGGTGTTCAACTCTTTAACATTCGTGGGAAGAATGCAGTCTTGCCAGAGGGAATTCCAGTCTTGGATTTCTCTGGAGAGTTGCCAGATCTAGCGAATAGTGAAGCGGTTGTTGTGAAAACTATTCCGGAAGATATTACCTTGCTGAAGACCATTTTTCAGGAACAGGATTTCTCTGCTGTCTATTTCAAAAATGACATCGATAAGGCCTACTATCTGACAGGTTACGGGACTAGAGAACAGTTTGCAAAATTGTACAAGACCATTTACCAGTTCCCAGAGTTTGATATTCGCTACAAGCTGAAAGAATTGGCGGCTTATCTCAATATCCAACAAATCTTGCTGGTCAAGATGATCCAAGTATTTGAAGAGCTGGGCTTTGTGACGATCAAAGATGGTGTCATGACAGTCAATAAAGAAGCGCCGAAAAGGGAAATTGCTGAAAGTCAGATTTACCAAAATCTCAAACAGACCGTTAAAGACCAAGAGATGATGGCGCTAGGTACGGTGCAGGAAATTTATGACTTTTTGAAAGGATAAGCATGATGTCTTTAAAGAAAATTTCAAGCTGGATTGTTAAAGATAAAGTAATAGTAATATTCTTTTTTGTGTCTTTTTTACCTATATTGTATGCTATTGTAAAAATTTTTTTAAAAACGTACTTTGGAATTGAAGATTTTGGTATTAATTTGAGAAAAACAATAGACTTTGATTGGTTAGCTTATTATGGGTCAATTATTGGGAGTTATTTGATCGTATATACTCTAAAGAATGAAAATACAAAATATAGGGAAAAAAAACGTGACTCAGTGAGACCAATATGGAATGTTGGATTAAATTATGAACAAATGGAAAGTAAAGATACACAGACCTCTAATTGTTTGGAAATATCTTTAAACCAAGTCAAGGAATATTGTATCTGTCAGTATAATTATATAAAGATTAACAAAGAAGATGCTCAAAATGAAGTATCGACTGCTATTCTTATAAAAATTAGAAATATTGGGTTAGGTCATGCCTTAATTGATAAAATAGAATATATAGAAAAAAATGGATCGGGAGGTAATCATAAATTAAAGGCTGAAGAAAGATTTATGATTGATAAGAAAACCTCAAACAATCTACTGTTACATTTTGACTCAAAAATTGAAGATATTGAAAAGATTAGAATATTTTTTATTGATATTTTAGAAAATGAGTATGTCTATGATTTAAAATTAGAAGGAATTAATGATCAAAAAAGGTCTGTGAAGTTTGAGAACAAGGAATTATCCTTATGTAGCCTTACCAAGGCATATTTTGAAAGTTATTTTCCGGACTTAGTAGAAAAAGATAGCTAACAAACTGTAAAAAATCAAGAAATGATGGTGCTGGGTACGGTGCAAGAAATTTATGATTTTTTAATGGAGTAATAGATAGAAAGGGACTGAGATGACCTATCTCGGTCTCTTTTTGTCAGATAAATGTTTGATGTGGGAGTGGTTGATAAGACGGTCTTTTGAGTGGTTCACTGATGTAAAAATTGGGAAAAATGATTCATTTTTTATTCTCTTCTATCACTTTATACGATGTCTGCTTTTAAACATTATGTAGTAAAAGTATAAATTTTTGTAACATGACTTAAATATAACTCTAAACGAACTGACATGTAAATCAAGTATGATTTTCTTATCAAGAAAATATAAGGGGAATATAGTTATGAAAAAAACAGTTACGAAACTGACTCTTGGTTTGACTTCTACCGCTATTTTGGCTACAGTTGGGGCTCAAACTGTGCACGCGAACTCTTACGTTGTCCAAGACGGTGATTCATTCTATGCCATCGCAACTGCAAACGGCATGGATCCGTATGAGTTAGCAGCTTTGAATGGAAAAACCATTTTTGATACTATCCACCCAGGAGATGTTCTACAAGTGAGTGGTTCAGCTCAGGCTAGCTCTACCTACAGTGCTCCAGCTAGCACTGCGAACGTGGTATCAGATACAGAAAATGTTATCGAAAAGACTCCAACAAACTATGGAAACTCTTATCCTGTTGGTCAGTGTACATGGGGTGTGAAAGAATTAGCTCCTTGGGCTAGCAACTGGTGGGGAAATGCCAACACGTGGGCAATCTATGCGAGTGCTCAAGGTTATAAGACAGGAAGTGTTCCAGTAGTAGGAGCAATCGCCGTTTGGGACGGTGGTGAATATGGACACGTTGCTTATGTCACAGATGTTCAAAGTGAAAACTCTATCCAGGTATTGGAAGCAAACTACAGACGTCAAAAGCAGATTGCAAATTATCGTGGCTTCTTTAATCCTCATGAATTTTTAGGAAACGTCACTTATATCTATCCAAACTAAAGATGATAAAAAGATTTAGAATTTCTAAGTCTTTTTTCTTTTTGAAGAAATTTCCTATCGTTAACCTCCATCTTAATGGCTAATTGCTGAAATTTTTAGATTCTGTAGCGAACAGGAAATTCTCGCTTTTAGATGCAGATAAATCATGTCTTTGTAGAAAATAGTTCTCAAGTCGAGAGGTAAAAGCAAGTTTTTTGAACTAAAAGAGAAATTTAGAGTTCGAGAAAGGTATCTGAAATCAAATTGATTCAGAAGGTCCATAATTTTGATGGTATAATCGTTCTATTATCTTCGATGAAGCCTCCAAAAGAGAAGTCAAAGTAAAAAGATTTGATTCAAAGTAGTGACTAATCTCTAGTTAAAAACCGATCTTCGTTTTGAAAATAATCAAAAAAATGGTATAATGGTAGGAAAAGATTCGGCTGAAAGTTTTAGAACTTTTAGAATAAGAGGGTGAATTCGCCCTATAATCAAGATAAATGAAGTTTCGGAGGAAAAATGAGTAATATTAGTTTAACAACACTAGGTGGTGTACGAGAAAATGGGAAAAATATGTACATCGCTGAAATCGATGGTTCTATTTTTGTTTTGGATGCGGGGCTTAAATACCCTGAAAATGAACAACTAGGTGTTGATGTCGTCATTCCAAATATGGACTACCTTTTTGAAAATAGCGATCGTATCGCAGGGGTCTTTTTGACCCACGGACATGCGGATGCCATTGGTGCCCTGCCTTACCTTTTGGCAGAGGCTAAGGTGCCTGTGTTTGGCTCTGAGTTGACCATCGAATTGGCAAAACTCTTTGTTAAAGGCAATGATGCTGTTAAGAAATTCAATGACTTCCATGTGATTGATGAAGATACAGAGATCGATTTTGGAGGGACTGTGGTTTCCTTCTTCCGTACAACTCACTCCATCCCAGAAAGTTTGGGAGTCGTCTTGAAAACTCCAAAAGGTAGCATTGTTTACACAGGGGACTTCAAGTTTGACCAAACAGCTAGTGAATCCTATGCGACTGATTTTGGTCGCTTGGCCGAGATTGGTCGTGAGGGTGTCTTAGCTCTTCTCAGTGACTCGGCTAATGCGGACAGCAATATCCAGGTAGCTAGCGAGAGTGAAGTTGGGGATGAAATTACCCAGACAATTGCAGACTGGGAAGGTCGTATCATCGTTGCAGCAGTTGCCAGCAACCTTTCTCGTATCCAGCAGGTTTTTGATGCTGCAGCAGATACAGGACGCAGAGTTGTTTTGACTGGATTTGATATTGAAAATATCGTCCGCACTGCGATTCGTCTCAAAAAATTATCTCTAGCTAATGAAAGTCTCTTGATTAAACCAAAAGAAATGTCTCGTTTTGAAGACCATGAGTTGATTATCCTTGAGACGGGCCGTATGGGTGAACCTATCAATGGACTTCGTAAGATGTCCATTGGTCGCCACCGCTATGTGGAAATCAAAGATGGGGACTTGGTCTATATCGTAACGACTCCATCTATCGCCAAAGAAGCTGTCATGGCGCGTGTTGAAAACATGATCTACCAAGCTGGTGGTGTAGTGAAACTCATTACTCAAAGCTTGCGAGTATCCGGACACGGGAATGCGCGTGATTTGCAGTTGATGATCAATCTTTTGCAACCAAATTACCTCTTCCCTATCCAAGGGGAGTACCGTGAGTTGGATGCGCATGCCAAGGCTGCTATGGCAGTTGGGATGTTGCCGGAACGCATTTTCATCCCTAAAAAGGGAACGTCCATGTCTTATGAACATGGGGACTTTGTTCCAGCTGGAGCAGTTTCTGCAGGTGATGTCTTGATTGACGGAAATGCCATCGGGGATGTTGGAAATGTCGTCCTTCGTGACCGTAAAGTCTTGTCAGAGGATGGAATCTTTATCGTGGCTATCACTGTCAACCGTCGTGAGAAGAAAATTGTGGCCAAGGCTCGTGTCCATACGCGTGGATTTGTTTATCTCAAGAAGAGTCGTGATATTCTCCGTGAAAGTTCGGAATTGATTAACCAAACGGTAGAAGAGTATCTTCAAGGTGATGACTTTGATTGGGCAGATCTCAAAGGCAAGGTTCGTGACAATCTGACCAAGTACCTCTTTGATCAAACCAAGCGTCGCCCAGCAATCTTGCCAGTCGTGATGGAAGCAAAATAATAAGCAGAATACCTACAGAAAAAGTCGAAATTCGGCTTTTTCTTATAGAATAGTAAAAGGAGACAACCATGGCAGTTATGAATATTGAGTATTACTCAAAAGTTTTGGATATGGAGTGGGGCGTTACCGTGCTCTATCCGGATGCCAGTCGGGTGACTGAACCAGATTGCACAGATATTCCTGTTCTTTATCTTTTGCACGGAATGTCAGGAAACCAAAATAGCTGGCTCAAACGTACCAATGTCGAGCGCTTGTTGCGTGGAACCAATCTCATTGTTATCATGCCCAATACTAGCAATGGCTGGTACACAGATACTCAGTATGGCTATAACTACTATACTGCTCTAGCAGAAGAACTACCCCAAGTCATGAAACGTTTCTTCCCCAATATGACCAGCAAGCGAGAAAAAACTTTCATAGCAGGCCTCTCCATGGGAGGATATGGTTCCTTCAAACTCGCTCTATCGACAAATCGTTTTTCTCATGCGGCTAGTTTTTCTGGTGCGCTCAGTTTTCAGGAATTTTCTCCTGAAAGTCAGGATCTGGGGTCACTTGCCTACTGGCGAGGAGTTTTTGGAGAGATTAAAGACTGGACAGCTAGTCCTCATTCGCTTGAAAGCATTGCTGAAAAATCCGATAAAAAGACCAAACTATGGGCTTGGTGTGGGGAACAAGACTATCTCTACTCTGCCAATAATCTCGCAGTGAAAAACCTCAAAAAACTAGGTTTTGAGGTGACCTATAGTCATAGTCCAGGTAAGCACGAGTGGTACTACTGGGAAAAACAATTGGAGCGTTTTTTGGCTACTCTACCAATTGACTTTGTCTTGGAAGAGCGCTTATCTTAGTTTTAGGTTTCTTTCAGCTTTCTTCAGTAAAATAGAGAATCTATCTTGATCAAGGAGAATGTGATTTCAAGATAGGTTCTTATTTTTATGAAAGGTGGGGCGTCATGTTCTGGATTATTCGATTATTCTTCCGATTTCTTTTGGGAATTTGGCGTTTCTTCTGGCGTCTGGTCTGGACCTTGGTCATCATCCTTCTCCTTGCTTTTGGAGTGCTATGGTATCTGACAGGTGATTTTCATTCTGCGGTCAATCAGGTTGAAAAAATGAGCCAGATTGGTCAAGGTGGCTGGAATCAATGGCAGGAAACGGGAACGCTGGAAGTCTTGTCTCAGACAGACAGTCACCAACACGCGGAAGGAAAGTGGGCTCAAGCCTCAGCTCGCATCTATATTGAGCCTCAAATGGATGAGACCTTCCAAGGCGCTTATGCAGAAGCTATAAAGAACTGGAATCAAACGGGCGCCTTTACCTTTGAGGTGGTCGCGGATTCTAGTCAAGCAGATATTGTGGCAAGTGAAATGAACGATGGATCGACAGCCGTAGCTGGTCAAGCTGAGAGTCAAACCAATCTGTTGACCAATCAATTTATATCTGTAACGGTGCGTCTGAATCATTATTATTTATCCAATCCAAGTTATGGTTATTCTTATGAACGGATCGTGCACACGGCGGAGCACGAGCTGGGGCATGCCATCGGATTGGATCATACCAACGAAACTTCTGTCATGCAGCCAGCAGGTTCCTACTATGGGATTCAGCCTCAAGATGTGAAGGCTGTTCAAGAACTCTATACCGGTAGCGACTAGATGAAGTCGGTGCAATCCGAGATGAAATCAAAGCTCCTCCATCAAGTGATCGGTGGGGCTTTTTGTTCGTCCTGTTACAGCCTTTTTGCTATAATGGAACTATGAATAACTTGATCAAATCAAAACTAGAGCTCTTGCCGACCAGTCCCGGTTGTTACATTCACAAAGATAAAAACGGCACCATTATCTATGTCGGAAAGGCCAAAAATCTGCGCAATCGTGTGCGCTCCTATTTCCGTGGAAGTCATGATACCAAGACAGAAGCCCTGGTATCTGAGATTGTGGATTTTGAATTTATCGTCACTGAGTCCAATATTGAGGCCCTTCTCTTAGAAATCAACCTCATCAAGGAAAACAAGCCCAAGTACAATATCATGCTCAAGGATGATAAGTCCTATCCCTTTATCAAAATCACCAATGAGCGCTATCCACGTTTGATTATCACTCGTCAGGTCAAGAAGGATGGGGGGCTTTATTTTGGTCCTTATCCCGATGTGGGGGCAGCCAATGAAATCAAGCGGCTCTTGGATCGAATTTTCCCTTTTCGGAAATGTACCAATCCGCCGTCTAAGGTTTGTTTTTACTATCATATCGGCCAATGTATGGCCCACACCATCTGTAAAAAGGATGAGGCTTATTTCAAGTCCATGGCTCAGGAGGTTTCTGACTTCTTAAAAGGACAGGATGACAAAATCATCGATGATCTCAAGGGTAAAATGGCAATAGCAGCACAAAGTATGGAGTTTGAACGTGCAGCGGAATACCGTGACCTGATTCAGGCGATTGGGACTCTTCGGACCAAGCAACGGGTCATGGCGAAAGATTTGCAAAATCGGGACGTCTTTGGCTACTATGTGGATAAGGGCTGGATGTGTGTTCAGGTTTTCTTTGTCCGTCAAGGAAAACTCATCGAGCGGGATGTCAATCTCTTCCCCTACTACAATGATCCGGACGAGGACTTTTTGACCTATGTAGGACAATTTTATCAAGAAAAATCTCACCTGGTTCCCAATGAGGTACTGATTCCGCAGGATATTGACCAAGAAGCAGTCAAGGCCTTGGTGGATACCAAGATTGTCAAACCCCAGCGTGGAGAGAAAAAACAGCTAGTCAATCTAGCCATAAAAAATGCCCGTGTTAGTCTGGAGCAGAAGTTCAATCTGCTAGAAAAATCTGTCGAAAAGACTCAGGGAGCTATTGAAGATCTAGGGCGTTTGCTCCAAATACCAACTCCGGTTCGCATTGAGTCCTTCGACAACTCTAATATCATGGGAACCAGTCCTGTTTCAGCCATGGTGGTCTTTGTCAATGGTAAACCAAGTAAGAAGGATTACCGTAAGTACAAGATAAAAACGGTTGTGGGTCCAGATGATTATGCGAGTATGAGAGAAGTCATTCGCAGGCGTTATGGTCGAGTTCAACGAGAAGGTTTGACCCCACCAGATTTGATTGTGATTGATGGCGGACAAGGTCAAGTCAATATTGCTAAGCAGGTCATCCAAGAGGAGCTAGGTTTGGACATTCCCATTGCTGGGCTTCAAAAAAATGATAAGCACCAAACCCATGAATTGCTCTTTGGAGATCCGCTTGAGGTGGTGGAGTTGTCTCGCAATTCTCAAGAATTTTTTCTCCTCCAACGCATCCAGGATGAGGTGCACCGCTTTGCTATCACCTTTCACCGTCAACTACGCTCCAAAAACTCCTTTTCATCACAACTGGATGGGATTGACGGTCTGGGACCTAAACGCAAGCAAAATCTCATGAAGCATTTCAAGTCTTTGACTAAAATTAAGGAAGCCAGTGTGGATGAGATTGTCGAAGTTGGAGTACCAAGAGCAGTCGCAGAAGCTGTGCAAAGAAAGTTGAACCCGCAGGAAGCAGTGGAACTGGCTCAAGTGGCGGAAGAAAAAGTAGATTACCAAATAGAAGGAGATTATGATGAACCATAAAATCGCAATTTTATCAGACATTCATGGCAATGCGACGGCGCTAGAAGCAGTGATTGCAGATGCTAAAACTCAAGAAGTCAGTGAATACTGGCTTCTGGGAGATATTTTTCTTCCAGGCCCAGGTGCAAATGACTTGGTCGCCCTGCTAAAGGAACTTCCTATCACAGCAAGTGTTCGAGGCAATTGGGATGATTGTGTCCTGGAGGCTTTAGATGGGAAATATGGCTTAGAAGACCCACAGGAAGTACAGCTCTTGCGTATGACCCAGTTTTTAATGGAGCGAATGGATCCTGCAACGATTGTCTGGCTACGAAGCTTGCCTTTGCTAGAAAAGAAAGAAGTTGACGGGCTGCGTTTTTCTCTCTCTCATAATTTACCTGACAAAAATTATGGAGGTGACTTGTTGGTTGGGAATGATACAGAAAAATTTGACCAACTGCTAGATGCGGAAACGGACGTGGCAGTCTATGGTCATGTTCACAAGCAGTTGCTTCGTTATGGAAGTCAAGGGCAACAAATCATCAATCCAGGTACGATTGGCATGCCCTATTTTGACTGGGAGGCGTTGAAAAACCACCGTGCCCAGTATGCCGTGATAGAAGTAGAAGATGGTGAGTTGGTCAATATCCTATTTCGAAAAGTTTCTTATGATTACGAAGCGGAGTTAGAATTGGCCAAGTCCAAGGGGCTTCCCTTTATCGAAATGTATGAAGAACTACGCCGAGATGACAACTATCGGGGGCACAATCTAGAACTCTTAGCTAGTTTAATTGAAAAACATGGGTATGTAGAGGATGTGAAGAAATTTTTGGAGGCTATAAAGTCAAAATATAAGATGGACTAGTTTCTTTAAGCAACTGAAAATTAGTTGGAACTGGATGAGGGAATCCCTGACTTAAATGATGGGCTTCGTTTGGTTACTCATCCGTGTTCCAATTTCTTTCTATGAAAAATCTCTGCAAGCTCTTTCAGAATATGGTAGAATGTAAGCAGTAGAATTAGAAAAGGAAATCGATTATGAAATTTCTTGAATTGAATAAAAAACGTCATGCGACTAAGCATTTTACTGATAAGCCGGTGGATCCCAAAGATGTGCGTACGGCTATCGAAATCGCAACCTTGGCCCCAAGTGCCCACAACAGCCAGCCTTGGAAGTTTGTGGTGGTTCGTCAGAAAAATGCTGAATTGGCAAAATTGGCTTATGGTTCCAACTTTGAACAGGTATCGTCTGCGCCAGTGACCATTGCCTTGTTTACCGATACAGATCTAGCCAAACGCGCTCGCAAGATTGCCCGTATTGGTGGTGCTAACAATTTCTCAGAAGAGCAACTTCAATACTTTATGAAAAATTTGCCTGCCGAGTTTGCGCGTTACAGTGAGCAACAAGTCAGCGACTACCTAGCCCTCAATGCAGGTTTGGTTGCTATGAACTTGG
>ERZ772999.2082-NODE-2082-length-11138-cov-17.736443_pt1 | contig 11138 bp, 14 predicted proteins | sample MGYA00511467_ERZ772999 | MGnify/ENA primary metagenome ERZ772999 (study PRJEB29015, sample SAMEA2738064) | human oral metagenome | biome: human oral; feature: human-associated habitat; material: saliva | place: China | collected 2218 ...
TGCTCACGTACTCTAACAAGGCTGGTGTATATCGTGTGCGGTGCGAATATGTCGATGTGTTCGGTAGTAGCTTAGTCGCTGAGAAGTCGGTCACGATTAAGGATAGAGTTGATAAGAGCCTTCTTGATGCGGAAGCATTAGGGCTAAAAGCTATGGATGATACCATCCAAGCTATGAGCACTGAAGTCGGAACGATAAAAACCTCCGTTAATGGGTTCGAATCTAAATTAGTCCAACTTAGTAATGGATTTACCCAAAAGGTAACTGACCTTAATCGGAACCTATCTGGGCAAATTACTACGCTATCCAATGGTATTGACCTTAGAGTGACCGAGGCTATGAATAGTCTTGACGGCGCTCAGATTGTAAGCCGGATTAACTTATCCCCGGAAGGTACCCGAATTGACGGCAAGATATTACATGTAACTGGCCAAGCACTGTTCGATAATAACATCATTACCGAGGGTATGCTCCAGGCTAACTCGGTAAGCGCTGATAAGATACAAGCTTTATCCATTAGTAGCGATAAGCTCCAAGCGGATAGCGTTACCGCCGATAAGTTAAAGGTCAATAGCCTTGACACTATCACGGCTACAATTGGCACTCTTCGGACTAAAACCAGTGGAGCAAGGGTTGAGATATCCGATAATCTAATTCAAGTATTCGATGATAACAATGTACTGAGAGTGAGGTTAGGCCTATGGGACGATTAATTAAATGGTTAAAAGAAAAGCTGACTTCGTTATTTAGAAAGAAAGGTGATACTGTGCCAGCAGGAATACAAGTATTTGAGGGACATGGGGAGACTGTAGCAGACTTATCTACAGGACTTACCAAGATTATTTGGACTAAGGAACTCACAACTATTGAGCCTGAGTTCTCGGTCAAGACTGACTTATACAAAGGCCAAAAGCTATTCGCCCTTCGCGAATATTACGGTACCTGTGGCTCGAATGACTATGAAGGTGACTACGTAAGCTATATTGACGGCGATACGGTTACTTTCGCGCCAGGCAATAAGGCCTATATCGGTAGACCTTGTCAAGTGAAGCTAATGATAGGAGTGTGCGAATGAACATTTTAAAAGTAATCAATGATAAGAAAAACGTTTTACTCAACGATAGCCAAATATGTGCATTTCTTAAACACAGGATAACGTTTAGTGGTACCGGGGAAATCCCATATATCGGCAGTTATGCTAATCCTACTTGGAAATACCGAATTTCGCAGTCTCAATCTTATAGCGTTAGAGCAAAGGGGACAACGTCCTCAACTGCCCTCATTACAATTCCAATCGCGCACAGGGACTCTGATGAGTATTACATTTACTCTGTGGCTTCTGCTTCGCCGATAGAAATGGTATCAACAGGCGAACGCATGGCAGTTGATACGGCTACCGGGTTAAAGAAACCTCTGTTCGTATGCCGGATTTATGCGCCATATACAACTGACATAGGGAGTATCCTACGAGGCCTTGAAATCTATGTGTACTCAAATAAGATTTCAAAATCCGAAACGTACGGCATGGAAGTCTTTGATGAAAAGGGCAAACCCGTTTTTAACAGCGCGAATTATTATATCCGCGCCAAGGATGCACTTTTTAAACGATACAGCGAGGCAGATACTACCTCGGATAAGTTCAAAGAATCTCACACATATGAGGTTACCAAATTAGGGCTAACAGTAGTTAACTCTGTACCAGGGCAGTATATAGGATTTGACGGAAATGTAGTGTATGCCTATCCGTCTGCAAGTTTGCCACCCAACTTTTTTAAACCAACAAAGTTTTCAGGAACACTCCAATATATCGTTTCCGAATTAGACCAACATAAGCACTTCCCTGAATCCGTTGACCTAGCTGAAATCTAAGGAGGCTTATATGATTGAACAAGACATCACAATATACGCGGGTCAGGACTTTGGCATGACTTACATCGTGCCACCTGGCTCCGATATGGACCTAAGCGAATACGAGGCCGTCTGCAAAATTCGTAAACGGCCTTATGATGATATGAAATTAGAGTTAACACCTGTGGTGCAGTCTAAACAGGTAGGGTTCTTCATTAGTGGAAAGGACTCCGCTGAGGCCCATTTAAAGGGTGGTGAGTATCTGTATGATGCTTTCATCTACAATGATCAGAAATGGATAAAACTTGGACAGGGTACAGTCACCATCGTTCCAGATATTTCAATGCATAAATAAGGGGGAATACGATTATGGAAACAAATGAATTAATTTTAAAACTCGATAAGGACAGCACATTACCACTTATTGAAGGGCTAGGTAAAAGCGCCTATTCTATTGCGGTAGCTCATGGGTTCAGAGGTACTGAACAGGAATGGCTTGACAGTTTAAAAGGATTGCAGGGTCCTCAAGGTGAACCCGGTCTAAAAGGCGACCCATTCACCTATGCAGATTTTACAGCCGAACAATTAGAGGCCCTAAAAGGCCCTAAAGGTGATAAAGGTGAGGACGGACGAGACGGCACAAGTGCCACGGCTGATAATACTTACCGAACCTTACTAGAAGGTAATGTGTGGTGTGAGTCCGCATCAGTGGACCACGTTCTTACAGCGGTATTAGGTAATTCCGGTAAACCTTTTCCACGGACTGGCTTCAAAGAGCTTAAGGTATTAAATACATTCCGTGGTCAAAGAGTGATTGGTGTTGAAGGTGAGCCACACTATAAAGTAAAAGTAGGTGAACAGGAGTTCAAACTAGGCCCAGCTGGTACGGGCAATATTACCCTAGAAGATGGCCTTGGAGATGATGATGTTAAAATTACATACCATAATTTCTTAGGTGAGAAGGTAGGAGCGTTCATCATTGCTGGTGTTCCAGATGATACTGCCGCGCAACCCGACGAGACCTACACAGCCTTAGGCTCTAAATACTCTAAATATGGCCGTAAGTTAGTAATTAATGTTACTAACCAACAAACTACTAACAGCTGGTCTGACGGTAAAGACTTCAAGTTCTTTGGTAAGTGGTCAGAGCGTGACTTCGACTCTATTGAAATTGTAACTAATGGTAAGAAGCAGCTCCATATCTATATCCTCGTCCGTAGGGGTGGTACAGTAATACCTACTATTCCAATCTTTGTCAACAAGCCAGAGTTTGTTAAGTTCTTACACTTAACAGAACCTGAGGGTAATAGATTTATCAATATCGGCACTAAAGGTGACGGACTAAAACAAATTGACTTCTGGCGTAGTGTCTTAGAATGGGATAGTGCTACTCATCAATACATCAATACCGGTGAACAGCCATTATAATCGTATTTTATAGGGGAGGATAAATGAACGAGATAACACACTTCATGAGCGAAGCTTGGCGAACATTGACTGATTCGTTCGTACTTAAAGCTCGTATATGTTCTCCCTACTTAACTATCACATTAGGGGGAGTGAATGACTATTCTAAATGACATTTTAGTAATGCTGATTAGCGGTGTCTCACATGAGCATATCGTCAGTATGGGGGTAGTGATTATTTTAACCACTACATTATTATTTGTGGACACAATTCAACGAATTGCTTCAGAAGTGTTGCGGTATAACAAGGATAATCACAGACCTAATAATCCTATTACGCTACTAACAACGTTGACCTGGTACGGCTGGGGAAAAGGTAAATATATTGATGAAACAACTGGTGAACGGCGTAGATATTTAATGAGTGAACGTCTTAGAAGTGATTTGTTAAAGAAACTATGCGTTCAATATCCTGCATGGATGATATTATCCATCGTATTTATTTCGTTACCAGATATCCCAATTCCAAATACAGCTTTATTTTTAGACCATCTTTTCTCCTATGTATTTATGTTGATACCCTTCTTCGCAGAATGTTGGTCTATCATCGAAAATTTACGAGAAATGGTTGAAGATGATCTAATCGACCTTGGAAAGATATTTCAATATACAATTGAAATTATAAAAGCATGGAGGGGTAATGGATAAGCTAGCTATTATTAACCGCATCAAGCAATCCTATCAGTCTATTCGAATAGCTGGCATACGGCCAACAGGTGTATTAGCAACGAGGGCGCTAGTCCTCGTTATGCTAGTGCCTATTTTATTGGTGATAGCACAATATATTATGTCGTTTATTAGCGGGCAGGTCTCAGACGATGCAAACAAGCTGATTAATGTCGGCATCAATATTATTGACCATATATTTATTCCTAGCGTGTTGACGGCCCTTGTAGGGTTCTTTGCGTTATGGATTGATAAGGATGGAAACGGTATACCAGATAAATTAGAAGAACAGCCTAGGCAACAATTATTTACAAATGAAAGAGGGGGTAATCGAGAATGAAAATTTTCATTAATCCAGGACATGATATTAATTTAGATAGTGGCGCAGTCAATCCTGTGTATGGTACACGTGAATGTGATGTAGCTCGTGATGCGGGCAAGATGTTAGCACGTTATCTTGAAACCGCAGGATGTGAAGTGCGTACTCTTCAAGATGATGATTTAGGCCTAGTATGTTCCGAATCTGATTCTTGGGGCGCAGATATCTTTGTATCTCTACATTGTAACGCTTTTAACACGCAAGCTCGTGGCACTGAAACGTTGTACAAGTCTTTTAACGGACAACGCCTAGCGAATGATATTCAAAGTCAAATTATTCGCAGTATCGATACTGTAGACCGTGGTGTTAAGAAACGTGATGACCTTTGGGTGTTAAATGGTACGGATGCAACTGCAGTATTAGTTGAAATGGCATTTATTGATAATGAAGAAGACCATGCTATGCTGACTAATGATTTAGATACTATTGTCCGTGCGATTGCACGAGGCATTACTGACTACGCAGGAGGGATATAATGTATGACAAAATCAAAGTTTTATTTGCTAACCCTACTTACCGCTATTATATTATCGGCGCTCTTATCGTGTTCCTCTGTGTTTGCGCAGGATATATCCTCTACCAACCAAGCGGAGCCGACTATCACCGTGCCGTTGACGCAGTGGAACGAGCTCAAGAGCAACAACGAGAAAGCCTTGAACTTAATCGAAGTATCCAGCATTCCATTGACAGAAGCACAGAATATAGTCATGAAGCAAAAGAACGAATTGACAGAAGCTCACAATACAATAACGAAATTGGAAAGCGAATTAGCCAAAGCCAAGGAAACCTCAGTGAAGCAAGAAACTACCTTGAACGAAATGCAGAGCTCTTTAGACATATTGAAAGAGAAAGTCGAGAAAGACAATCGAACAATCAAACGCCTCAAGATGCAACGCAATCTATCTCAGATGGCAGGAGCGGGAGCAATAATCGGAGTGGTAATTCATCGATGAATGAGAGGTGATCCATACATCTCCTGAGCAGGAGCAGGTGGACTCCTGGTAGTATGGGTTTGATAAAACACAAAACAGCCTACTAACCTAGATAATATCTAAGTTAGTAGGCTGTTTTTATTATTAAAAGTAAAAGAAAATGCTTGATTTTATACTCGATATAGGGTATAATAATATTGTAAGGAGGTGATACAAGTGGACATAATAGAAAAGCTAACAAGCTTAGCAAATGCGCTAACGCCACTGCTACTGGCACTAGCAATACTAAAACTTGTTAGCAAAGAGTAAAAAGCAGGCGGGTGAAAGCCCCGCCACCTTCTCAACATCATTGTAAATCAACGAGGTGAATTATGCAATATTTAGAATGGTTGATTAATATAGCAACTATTATTGTTTTGATATTAGTAATTAAACGCTTAGCCAGAAGGTGAAGAAATTGAAATTTGAACTAGATGATATCATGACAACGCAAGAGGCGGCAGAACGTTGGAATGTTACTGCTGATTCATTGAAACAGAATTGTAGAGGTCGTGTAAAGAATGGATTTAAAGAGGGCGAGTTTAAGAAGTCTGGGAAAATGTGGCTAGTTACACGGCAAGGTATGGAAAGGTTATACGGAAAAGAATCCGCTTTAAGTAGTGTAATAAAAAGCGTGTCAGACGATCATTAGACCTCTAAATCTCTGTAAAATTTGTAACGGTTGCTCAACTGTTGCTCAACTTTTGTCGCACTAAAACGCAAATAGTTGTTGAATTATCAATGCTTTTATAATATGATTCATATGTAAGGGATATATATGAATATAAAGAGGCATCGGCCAATAATGGTCGATGCCTCTTTTATGTATATGCACATATGGTGTAAGCCCCAGATAAACTGGGGCGGTAATATATTTATGAGATTGATTATAAATTATTAGATTCGAGCCATGCTGTCATAGCTTTTTTGCCTGCTGCTGGTAATGGCTCGGAGAATGTTAGGGCAGCTTCGCGGATTCTAGGGATATCAATGCCCGCATTACATAGCTCTGCACAGTGGCCCACAAGCCAGCTTTCAATAACGGTCGGATCTGCCTCTAGGTGAAATTGCAATCCTAAAATATGATTGCCCATCGAAAAGGCTTGGTTAGGACAGAGGTCTGTTTCAGCAAGGCGAACGGCGTCTTCTGGAATGTCAAATTCATCGCCATGCCAGTGTAGAACAGGTGTATTGCCTAAAAGGGCTAGTGGTGTATGTTGCCCTTCAGCAGTAAAACGCAATGGTCCAAAGCCGATTTCCTTTTTACCGTGGCTCATAGGGCCCACATGGCCGCCCATGATGCGGGAAATAAGTTGTGCCCCAAGACAGATGCCGAGTAATGGTTTTTTACTATCGATGCGGTCCTTAATAAATTTGATTTCATCGGTTAAAAAAGGATAGATTTCTTCGTCGTATGCGCCAATAGGGGCCCCACAGACGATGACAAGATCTGCCTTACTTGCATCGTACTGATTAAAGTTAGCAAGGGGGGCCTCAATATATTCCAAGGTAAAGCCCCGTTCTATTAATAAAGGTTCTAAAATACCGGCGTTTTCAAAGTGGATATGACGTACTACATAGGCTGTTTTACTCATGGTTCCTCCTTATAACTATGAACAACTATCTAGTGCTAGTATATCATATTCTATAGAATTTTATGTGAGCTTTCACACAAAGTAAAGCAAGTGGAAAGAGTCATGTTTACTTTCATACAATTATATCGAATAATATCGTTGACATGACCGAAAATTTGTATATATTCATAAGGTTTTCATTAGGATATTGATTTTTTTCGAATAGTTGTGTACAATAGAATTATCGTTAAAAAAGCTCTTATGTGTGTAAGGGTGATGAATGGAGGGAATAATACAATGAATAAAAAATTAGTAGCATTATTGGCTGTAGCTACAATGGGTATTTCTGTTGTAGGTGCTACACCACAAACACAATTTACAAAAGGTGAAACTCAAGTTGATCTTGGCGCTGCAAGCGTTGAAACTAAAGCAGACGGTTTTAAAGCTGCTCACAAATGGAATTTCGATGGCAATATCACTCACGCATTGCGCGACAAAACTGCTATCCAATATGGTTACCATGGTTTGAACTCTAAACATGTTGATTCCAACATGCAAGAAGTAAACTTGATTCAAACATTGAGCAAAAACTTTGCATTGTATGGTGGTTGGGGTCGCATTCATAGCGATGCTATCAAACATACAAACAACATCGCTCAAGTTGGCATCATTGGTAAAGCTGCTTTAGGCTCTAAAGTAGACGTATACGGAAAAGCTGGTATCGGTACAAAAGAAACTACAACTTGGGAAGCAGGTTTAGGTTACAAAGCAACTGATGATCTTGATATCAATGCTGGTTACCGTTATGTAAATACAAAAGCAACTGATAACCACAATGTATCCTTCCAAGGTCCTGTAGTTGGCTTGTCCTACCGTTTTGGTGGTGCTGAAAAAGCTGAACCTATCGTTGTAACTCAAGCACCAGCTCCAGCTCCTGTAGTTGAACACACTGCAGCACCTGTACAAAAACCAGCTAAAGCTGATTACTATGTACAATCCATCTACTTCGATTCTGACCAAGACGTTCCTCGTGCAGACCAAGGTGCTAACTTACAAGCTGCATTGAACGCTGCTAACCAATACAAAAACGACCAAGTAAAATTGTTGGGCAATACTGATACTGATGCTAACCCTCAATACAACATTGGCTTGTCCGAACGCCGTGTACAAGATGTTGCACAATACTTGGTAAATAATGGTGTAGATGCTAACCGTTTGATTGGTATCGCTAATGGTGATGCTAAACCTGTTGCAACTAATGCAACTGCAAACGGCAAAGCTGAAAACCGTCGTGTAGACGTTTTCATTCACCGCTAATTTGAGCTTTCTCAATTTAATCTAAGCCCATACAAGTCCATCTTTTCGTCTCTCTATATATTTTGAGTGCGATAAGATGGACTTTTGTGTTATACTAAATCTATTAGAAATACTACTGTACATATGTAATCTGATCGTTGTCATATAGCTTTCATTTACATTGTGTACAATACTTACCATGTGTTTAGTAAAAGTGAGTTATTAGTATGGAAAAATTTAAATATTATAAGGAGCTTATCGGTGCGATTATCCTTGCAGGACTCATGATATTGGTGGCCTTGCGCATTAGCGATATAGCATCGGGCATCGATGCATTGATAACGGCCTTTGTACCGCTTATCGTAGGTGCCTGCATGGCCTTTGTCCTCGATATTCTCGTCGTCCGCTATGAATGTTGGTTATGGCCGCGTATCAAATCGGGGTGGCGGTATAAGATTCGTCGTCCGTTGAGCATTATCCTATCCTTTGTGACGATTAGTCTCATTGTGTACTTTATTGCCCGTATGGCTGTGCCGCAGTTAGTGCATTCCATTACACTTATCGTGTCCGCAGCACCGCAGCTATATCTAGACTTTCAACAATGGATTTATCATTTAAGTAATACCATCCCATTGGCCTCGAATCCTACGGTATTAAATACCTTGAATGGTGAAAGTATAGTTAACTATACGCGTGAATGGGGGACCAAGGGTGGCACCTATGTGGTGAATACGATGGGCACTATCTTATCGTGGACCGTAAATATTGCATTAGGTCTTATCTTTGCCATTTATATGCTACTCGATAAGGAACGCCTCATGTTGCAAGGTAAGCGTATTTTGAAAGCCTATGCATCTGATACGTGGGTGAATCGTGTAACCTATGTGGCCAAGGTTGCTGTTCAAACATTTAGTAGTTTCTTTGTAGGACAGTTTATCGATGCCTTGATTTTAGGTATCATGGTGGGCGTTACATTATGGATTTGTAATATCTCCTATGCTACGACCATTGCCTGTGTTATTGGTCTCACCGGTTTAATTCCATTAGTGGGTATATATGTAGGCGGCTTGATGGGGGCAGTTATATTGCTTACCATTAGCCCTATGGATGCGTTGATTTACGTCATTATTTTAGAAGTTTTACATCAAATTGAAAGCAATGTGATCTACCCAAAAATCGTAGGTAATTCTGTAGGGTTACCTGGCTTATGGGTCTTTGCCGCTGTTATCATAGGCGGTAGTTTGATGGGCGTTACAGGCATGATTATAGGCGTGCCATTAGTAGCCACTTGCTATAAATTACTGATGACTGACGTTGAAGAACGTTTAGCCTCTAATGAAGGCTTATAGCACTTATTAGCTGTAATATAAATAAAAATACAAGTTTGTAGAATCCGATTACTATTGGGAGGATTATAATGAATAAAAAATTACTATCTTTGGTTATGACTGGCGTGTTGGCCGTTGGTGTTTTTTCAGTAGCCACACCGTATGAAGCACAAGCGCGTAAGACTAAACCAGAAACAAGCACAGATATTACAATTAAACGTGCACCTGGTCAATCTGTGGTTATGACAATGAGCGAAATTGGTACGATTTTCCAAAATCGTTTCCCTAATGCAGCGTTGCACTCTGTAGAATTGAATTCCAATGATTTGGCCTATGCTTACAAAGTAACTGGATATAGTAAATATCACGAATACAAAATGAAGATTGATATCATCACTGGTAATCAATCCGATATGAGCGAAGGTGGCAAACCTAAACGCGTTATTGGTGAAATCTTCAACAAAGATAAAGTTATCGAGCCATCTCAAGCAGAAGCAGCAGCTAAAGCGCAATTAGGTGCAGATGCTGTTATGAAGGGCTGGAAGGTTGAAGCTCACAATGGTAAAGTTAATTACTATGTAACGATGCATCAAAATGGTAAGAAAACAGTAGTGACTGTTGATGGTAATACAGGTGCTTACATTGAACAAAGTAAAGCAACAAAATTACCTCCAGAACCAGATCAAGGTTTTGACAAACGCCGTACGAACCTCGTATGGGGCCATGACATCGTTATGGATAAAAAATAATATAAAAAAGGAGGGAGTCAATATCTAATGATGTTGACTCCCTATTTCATTTGTTAGGTACAATCGATTACCAACGGTTTTCGTAGTACGCTTGTGTCCACATAATAACCTCGACAAGAGATGGATGTGGGCTCATTGTTTCACCTACGGTGATTACGGATCTAGGATCCATGTTGCGCATAATACCTTTTTTACGCAATAGTTTTGTGCGCTCTGATGCGATTTCTTCATTGATGGCTGTCAATGGGGTTTCACCGCTGTTCATAAGGTTAACGTATGGTTGGAATAGGATAGAGGCTTGTGGTCCGATTACGTGAATACCAAGGATATGGTTTGTATCTTTGTCGACCACGATTTTTACAAAGCCGTCGTTTACATCACCAGGATCAATGCCCATAGCATAGCCTTTGGCAGTAGAGGAATAGAAGTTTTTGCCTACACCTACATTGTAACCAGCCTTAATTGCTTCTGCTTCGGTAAGACCTACGCTACCGATTTCAGGATAGGAGAAGGTAACCTTTGGCAACACGTCGTAGCGGGCCCAACGGAAATCTGCTTCATTTTTGGCAAAGTATAGATTATGTGCGATGATATCCGCTTCGTAGTTTGCGCGATGACGGAATGCAGGTTCGCCGTTCACATCGCCTAACGCATAGATGCCGTCCACAGACGTTTCAAGAAACTCGTTTGTTTTGATCCAGCCCTTTGGCCATGTTTCAATACCTGTATTTTCAAGGTGTAACTCTTCGGTAGCAGGGCGGATGCCAGCGGCTACAAGAATTTCTTCCACCTTAGTTTCTGTGATTTCACCAGTGCTACGATCTTTAGTGACTACAACTTTAAGACCATCTTCTTGACGG
>ERZ772999.2091-NODE-2091-length-11114-cov-17.556922_pt1 | contig 11114 bp, 2 predicted proteins | sample MGYA00511467_ERZ772999 | MGnify/ENA primary metagenome ERZ772999 (study PRJEB29015, sample SAMEA2738064) | human oral metagenome | biome: human oral; feature: human-associated habitat; material: saliva | place: China | collected 2218 ...
TGAACTGGTGTCTTAGTCGTTGGAGCTTTAACACCTTTAGAATCAGCTTCTTTAACTGTTTGAGCACCTGTAAGAGTTGCTGTTGTACCATCTGGGAACGTTACGGTTGTGTCACCATTCGCTGATACTTCCGCTTGTGCTCCTGGGTTCGCTGCTTCTACTGCGGCTTTAACGGCATCTTTTTCTGGTTGAGTTAAGGCTGTTGTATCTTGAACTGGTGTCTTAGTCGTTGGAGCTTTAACACCTTTAGAATCAGCTTCTTTAAATACATACTTCAGTAACTGTCCACCACTTCTAAGTGTTACAGTATTGGCTCCCGAGTTATATGTTTCTGCTTTATCAGAATTAACTTCCTTAAGCGTATATCCTTTTGCTTTTATTTTCGTAATAGCTTTTTGTACTGCTTCGATATTACTCAAATTAACAACTTGATCTCTATCTCCTGGGATCGCACTACTTGCTGCGAGCTCATTACCCGCTTCATCATAAAAGGCTACTTGTACAATTTGTGGTGCAGTAAACTCAAATTTTTCAATTTGTACACGTTGCAAGTTGGTACCAGAACCTGTACTTCCTAAGAATGACAAAGCATAAGTTGCATTTGAGTTGTTAAGAGCAGTCTTAGCATTTGGTGCAATGGTTGAAGCATTTGCAGTCTTCAAATTAGTTGACCATTTTTCAGAACCGTAAGTTACAATAAACTCTTTTGTTTGACCTTTATATTCGATTTTAAAGTCTACCCATTGACCATTTGGACTTGGATTTAATGCTTTCGCATCACCTATAGTCGTTACTCTTCCTGCAGCATTTGATGAGTAGAAGGCACCAAAAGCATTACTTCTCCATGCATTACCACCATATTTAGGGTCAGCTGGCGCATTGTCGCTAGCATTTGGAGTACTTGTATTATGCCATGAGTCAAGTTTGAAACCGAAGGCGTTTTTAATAGTACCCATACCGATGGAAGCACCAGATTGACCAATAGTATCTACATTCCCTGTATGGAAAACGAAACCGACTCCATCTCCACCATCTCGACCATTTACTTTATGTCCTTCATATTTATCACCAATGTCTACCTTACCAGTAAAGGTAAAGTCTTCCTTAGGATCGATTTTGAAACGAAGGTAAGCACTACCAACTTGACCAGATACATCATCTGTTAATTTAATCGTACCAGACGTTTCATCATAATTTGCCGTACCACCTTCTTTAAAGAAACTATCAAAGTTATCTTTCGTTACTGTAACACGATCAAGTCTTGTTTCATCCACTGCACGTGATGTGCCCTCAGAAAGTGATCGCCTATTTCTTACTCTAGTAGTAGTTGTTGCTTCTGTAGTTACTCCAGACGCCTCCTCAGTAGTCACTGTAGCAACTTCTTTAACACTTGCTATAGCTTGTGTCAAACGTTCAACACTTTGATTAACTTCTGCTTGGCTTGCAGTTCCGTTAGCAACTAATGCTTCTGCTTCTGCAATTGTTGCTGCTACTTCAGCTTTAACTGAAGCTTCTTGACCATCCAAGTTTTTAGCTTTTGCTTGTGCCAAAACAACCTCTAATTTAGTTTTATCAACTAAAGGTAATGACGGTACTGTCTCAGCTCCTGTTGAAGCTGTCGTTGCTGAAGTAGCTGTACTCGTTTCAGTTGATGTAGTCACTGCCGGAGCCACATAGGTAGTTGAATTCCCAGTGGCTTCCGATGAAGTAGGTACTGTAGCTTCAGCCTTATCTTCAACACTATCAGCTTTAACTGTTGGAGCAGCTAAAGTAGCCCCAATCGCAAAGACAAGCGAACAACCAAACAAGAAATGCTTCCCTTTTTTGATCATCCGCCAGTTTTTTTGTTGTGCATTCTTTCGATTAAAATACATCAAACAATCTCCTTTTTTTATATTCCACTTATTTTAACAAATATCACTACATATGTCTAATTATTTGTACTTATAAAAATTGGCTCTATAATTTCTGTAGTGGATAAAACTACCATATAAATTACGGACCCTATTTTGCTGTAGAAAAAGGTCAAAAATAAGAGGCTGGGACAAAAGTCCTAGCCTCTCAATTGTTTTTGGTTTGTCGAGCAAGACGCAGTGGTTGAGTGGGCTCTACTACGCTGATTTCATCAGCTTTTACAGCCCTACTCAACTGTGCGGAGGTGGGACAACGAAATCGAATTCTAACGAATTACCGATTTCTGTCCCACTCTCTCCTTAATAATTGCATAATACCCTTCAACCGAAATTTGGTTGGGCAATCAATTATTCATTTTCATCTCTTTTGCGTTTTGCAAGACCTGCTAAACCTACTAAACCAAGTGCAGCACCTAACAGAGTTACTGTGCTTGCATCAGTCACACCTGTTTCTGGTAAAGCTGGTGCTTTTGGAGCATCAGGTGTTGCTGGTTTTGTTGGTTCTGGCTTCACTGGTTCTGGTTTAACCGGATCTGGTTTCACTGGATCTGGTTTCACTGGATCTGGTTGAGGAGTTGGGACAGCTTTCTTTCTATACAAGACAGTTGTCACAAAATCTTTACTTTCAGCTGTTAAACCAGTGATGGCATCCACCACCAGCGGACTTGCTTCATAACCTTCAATAACAGGAGATGTTACTGCATCAAAAGTTGTGTCTCCATTATCTGCAATCCAAGAAGTAGCACTAAGGACTTCATTGGTTGCTGGATTTACCATCACCACACGACGGAAAGTTACTTGGTCTGTATGATCTGGAGCCAGAGTTTCTCCCGTAATAGCATCTTTATAGTGAATAGTTTCATTAACTACTTTGGTCTCTTGACGAGGGACAGCTTGAAGTTCCAAAAGAATGGTGGTGTTGCGACCAATCGCATCTGGATCTGTTGGATTATTTGGATCTACAGTTCCTGCAGTTGCATCGTACCCATAGACTGTTTGGCCTTCTTTGATCTTGTAACCAGCTGGGATTGCAGGAAGTTCAGTCGCAGCAGCTCTTGTCGGATTAGATGGATCATTACTATAGATAACTTCTGACAGTACTTTCCCATTTCGATCTACTAATTGAATATGACCCAGTTTGTTATAATGAACACCGTAATGCAAGTCACCAACATGGTCTCCATCTGTAACTGATGATGGGATACTTTCTTTATCTGCGTAATATCCAGGGAGAACTTTTGTAGGTACTGGTTTATACTCGTAAGTATCACCGGAACTAGTTTCAGGTACATCTGCTAAGGCACGACGTGAACGTGTCCGCGGTGCTACACTTTCCAAACTTGCTACCTCTGTATGAGATACAGGAGCGTCTACCAAGGAGCGACGCGAGCGTGTCCGCACTGTAGCTCTTGCCAAACTTGCTACTTCTGTATGAGATACAGGAGCGTCTGCCAAGGAACGACGTGAGCGTGCTCGTGAGGCATTTGGCTCATTATCTGAAATTGGAGTTGCACTAACAAACTTCCAACGTTGTGCAGACATTTCTCCTGTTACCAAGTTGACAAGGACAATCCGCTCGAAGACCACTCGTTCACGGACTGGTTTCGGTACTTTTACACCATCATTTCCTTCCACATAGTAAGTTACTGTACGTGTTCCAATAGCCCGACGATTTTGGATCTTATCGACGTTCTTCGGCCAATTTGGTGTATTTGGATCTGTTGGATCGTAAGGAGTATCAGGAGTTGGGTCTGGATCCTCTGGCCCCACTGGTACCACACGTTCACGTACAACTACCGTGAATTCTTGATCCACTGACGCATCAAAGTCGAAGTTCTTGTTTGAAGCACTTGTGAAACCATCACTTACCAATTCGTAACCTTTACGATGGAGTTCGTTAATCTTATTAGTAGTGGTGTAAGCAATCGCTTCACCTGATTTACCATTAACAGTATCGCGAGCCACCTCTACATTGCCTTTTTCATTGACATACTTGATGATCGCTTTTTGTGCATCTTTAACGTAGGTTACAGTTTCTTCAATATCAGGCGCTGTAGGTTCAACCCCTGTTACGGCAGGGATCATATTTTTATCAGCCGTATATCCTTTGATAGTTGGTGTAAGTACAGAGTCAAATGTTCGATCATTTGAAGTCCATTGACGATATTCTACATGACCTGTTACCAAGTTAACATAAGCGAAACGTTTAAAGTAAAGTGTTTCAGTAACATCGTCCTTCGCTTTTGAACCATCTTCATAAACATAATGGATTGTCCGAGTTACAGTTTCTTTATTGACAATATCCTTGACTGGATCTGGCCATTTTGGTGTATCTGGATCATTTGGATCAACTGGTTTGTCTGGGGTTGGGGTTGGTTTATCTGGATCGATTGGTTCGATACGTTCACGAAGCGTTACGACAAATTCTTGATCCACTGATGCATCAAAGTCAAAGTTCTTATTGACAGAATTTGTGAAACCATCATTCACCAATTCGTAACCTTGACGTTTGTATGATGAAATCTTAGCTGCTGTGCTGTAGTCAATTGCTTCACCGGATTTACCAGCAACTGCATCACGACTCAACTCAACATTGCCTTTTTCATTAACATACTTGATGATTGCTTTTTGTGCATCTTTGACATAGGTTACGATTTCAACACGATCCGCATCTCCAGCCTTCACACCTGACACAGCTGGCACAACCAATTTATCTGCTGTGTAACCTTTAATCACTGGTGATGTAACGGCATCAAAGGTGTCATCTGTTGTTGTCCAAGGACGGTAATCAATGTGGCCTGTTACCAAGTTGACATAAGCGAAGCGTTTGAAGCGAAGTGTTTCTGACACATCTTCTTTCGCTTTTGAGCCATCTTCGTAGACATATTTCACAGTACGAGTGACATCATCTTTGTTAACAACGTCTTTGACTGGATCTGGCCATTTTGGTGTATCTGGATCGTTTGGATCAACTGGTTTGTCTGGAGTTGGAGTTGGTTTGTCTGGATCGATTGGTTCGATACGTTCACGAAGAACGACAGTAAATTCTTGATCCACTGATGCATCGAAGTCGAAGTTCTTATTAGCTGCATCATAGAAACCATCGCTTACTAATTCGAAACCACGACGACGATAGGAGCTCACTTTTTCATTTGTGCTATAATCAATCGCTTCACCGGATTTACCGACTACTTCATCACGGCTCAATTCTACATTGCCATTTTCGTTCACATATTTGATGATCGCTTTTTGAGCTTGTTTTACAATGACAATTTTTGTATCTCTACCGATCGCATCTAAGTCATCTTTTTGGTTTGGATTCACCGTTTGACGTGCCGCATCATAACCATACACATTTTGACCTGGTTTCACTTCCCAGCCAGTTGGGGCAGTAGGAACTTTTGTAAACCAAGCACGAGTTGGATCTGATGGGTCATTCTCATATTGTTTGTGTGCTGCATCAGCCTGGTTTGTAGCAATTTCTCCCGTCGGGGTGATATAGTTTCCTTGCTCATCAACCAATACAACTGATCCTAGTTTCTTGTACCATACTGCGAAGTTGAAATCTTCCAAATGATCTGGATCGACTACTAGGGCCTCAATACTGGCTTTATCTGCATAAAATCCAGGAAGGATTGGTGTCATGACCTTCTTAAACTCATAATCTGGATTTTCTGACGTTCCAGCCCCCGCTTCACGGAAGCTACTACGTCTATTGTAGTTACGACGTCTTGCAATATACGCTTCCAATGAAGCACGATATTGTTCTTGAGCTTCTTTTGAAAATGCAATATTAAAACCGCCATCAGGATTTTCTGTAGCATTCTTAAGATCAAGACCAGGAACTTTTTTATCTACATCCAATTGCTCTTTCTTAAGATCAACTGGTTTATGTTCAGATTTTTTATCGGTAGAATCTGCTTTTTTCTCAGCTTCCTTCACTTCTGATTCTTCAGATTTCACTTCAGTTTCAGGTGCTTTTACTTCTGATACTGTTTCTTCCGTTTTCGCTTCGTTCTTGCTATCCTTGGCATTTTCTTTCACTTCTGCCTGAGAAGCTTGTTCTTTAGCAGGTGTTTCTGTTTTTGCTTCTACCTTTGGTGCTTCCGCTTTTTCAGTAGATACCAAAGCCGCATTAGCAGAATAAGTAGGTGCTTCTTGCGTAGATGCTTCTTGAGCAGAAACTGCCGACACCTTTGGTGCTTCTTGAGTCGAAGTCACAGGTGCTTTTGAGGCATCATCAATTTTCACTTCTGTATCTGCTGAAGCAATAGTTGTCCCTGCTAAAACTGATCCAATCAAAACAGAAGCAACACCTATAGAGTATTTCCGAATTGAAAATCGTTGTTTCCTATCAAAATTCATTTTTTTCTCCTTTTTTCAAATTGAGTATTGGCTGTGCTAGCTTTTTAAAACTGCACAACCAATCCTCCTTGATGTTTCCTAAACTTTTGGTGGACGACGCGAGCTTCTGCCACGTGTCAACACTGGTTTCGCAACATAAACATGCTTGTTCGCAGTAACAGGTGCCTTACGAGACGGACCAACCACTGTCCGTTTTTCAACAGCTGGTGATTCACCTGGTACAAGTGGTGCTGGACTCTCAACAGCTTTTGTCTCTGTCGGCTTCACAACTGTAGTCGGAGTCGGTGAAACAACCTTCGGACTAACACTTGCTTTTTCAGGCGCTGGAGTAGCTACAACCTCTGAAACTTCTAGTTTTGAAGCGGTAGGTGCGCTTGAAGGTGCTACAGAATGAGCATTAGCTTTCAAACTTCTTACACTTGGTTTAGGTGCAACCGCATGAGGGCGAGATACTTCAGACGAAGAGTTCCCAACAGGTTGAACCGGCCCCTCCTCATTCACAACTTTACCAATACGCCAATTAGAGTAATCGATATGTCCTGTCACTAAGTTGACATAAGCTGTTCTTTCGAATGTCACCTTGCGAATAATCGTCTTAAAGACTTCTTTTCCACTCTCTTCTTCTCTGAAGCGGATTGTTTGCGTTGCTGTACGTTCCAGCTCCTTCATATCCTTGACTTCTTTTGGCCAACTAGCTGGATCCTCTGGAGTTACTGGAATACCTGGAACTGGTTTCGGATCTTGTGGTGTTACCGGTTCAATCCGTTCTTCAAGAGTAACGACAAATTCTTGGTCAACAGACACATTTGTATCATAATGCTTGTCCGCAGCATTCGTAAAGCCATCTTCAAGCAGTCGATAACCTGCTTTCTTATAAGCAGTAATTCTATCAGCAGTACTGTACTCAATCAGAGCTCCACCACGGCCTTCCATCTCATCTTTTGCAAGTTCGATATTTGAAGTGACGTTAACATATTTAACACTTGCTTTTTGCTTATCTTGCTTATAAACGACAACTGTCTCATAATTCGTCAATTGGACATTGTCTACAATGTTCCGCCAATATGTTTCTGAGACTGTGCGACGACCACCTTGAGTCACAACAACATCATCTTTAATATTTGCAGGATTAAATGTCACCGTTACACGGCTAGCTTTCGTTCCTACTGCCAAACCTGGTACGTTCGTAGATAGAATTTCAGCTTTATAGCCTTCAACTTCAGGCGAGACAACAGTATCATAGGTTGCTTTACTATTTGTAGTACCCGCAAGTTGCCAGCCAGTGTCTCCAATGCCATCCCCATCAATATCACGGACGATATATTCTGTCTTACCGTAGGCAGCTAAGAATTCATCTCCATTCGCTACGCTGGAACTCTTCAGCACCTTCTTGAATTGATCTTGATCAATTGCCACTTCTAATAGACGTTTCCAATCCGATGTTTGAACAACAACTTTTGGTTTTCCATTTGCATCTAAAACAGGCGAACCATCTTCGTAAACGTAACGAATCGTATTTGTATGGGTTGCATGTGGATTAATACTTGTTCCATTTGATACCCAGATATTTTGGCGGTTTGCTGTGACTGGATCAATTCCATATGTCTTATCCGTTGCAAGAACCCCACCTGAAGAAGAACCTGTTTGAACAGAGGTGGATGAGCTAGGATTGATTTCTGGTTTTCCACCAGGTTTAAAGCCGGCAATACTCATTGCCCCACCTTGGATATCTGTCCAAACAGAACTCATTCTGTTTTTGCTCACAACATCTCGACCATCACGGTTCAGTGAGTATACTGTATAAGTACCAGCACCACGGTTTACACGAGTACCAGTTGGTCCATTGAATTCAATATGGTTACCAGATTCTCTTGAACCATTGGAAATATAAAGAATATTACCATGACCAATTTGTTCTGGATTGTTTCCTTGGGCAATTCCAAATGGAAGCTTACCTGTAATCTCTCCAGCCGAGCGTCCTTCAGAATTTGTGTAACGCATAAAGGAAACATAGAGTGGATTATTGAATTGGAAGACTACATTCGTACTTGCACCAAGTGGCACCGAAATGAGCTCTGCATAATAGTCCGTATTATCATCGCGAACGTCAACAATTGAACCTTTATTCGCTTGGAATAACGGCTGATCTTTCCGACCATGTTTTGAATCCAAGTTGATGACATCATCCCAAGGATTGGCTCCACGATTATCCATTTGAACACGGAAAGTTGCATAATCATCTACTAAAATAGAGCCATTTTCATTCAAACCAATATAGTTGTAGGCATTGTAACTTCCTGAAGGTCCTCCACCACTCTTAGGACCTTTTCCTACAGAGTGGAAGGTATTCGTTGATTTCTTACCAAATACAACACGTGAATTGTCTCCAAAATCAATAGCTGTTCCACGTCCCTTGTTTTCAAAACGAACGCGTGAGTTCTCTCCAGTTGTGAAGGTTGCGTTATTTCCAAAAACCAATCCATCACGACCAGTGAAATTGAAGCTTGCATGTTCTCCAATGGTAAGGCTACTCTTTCCATTTCGACGGAAGGCATTTCCTGTTCCGTAGCCTCCCCAACGGTCTAGGTGGGTTAAACCATCTGCTGGACGTCCCATTCCAAGTGAGATAGCCTGACCAATGCTTGTATTTAGAGTAAGTTTCGAATCTTTACCAGTTACGACCGTTCCTCCATGTTCCATGAAGATACCAGCATTATGGTAACGAGCACTTTCCGTTCCATTGTTCGTATTCATGTTAATAGTGAGGCTTGCTCCATCATTCACACGAACAGTTGAACCACCTGCAAGGTTGATACCGTCCCCTTGTGAAGAACGATTCAAGGTCAAACTCGCTCCGTCAGCAACTGTGACAGATTTAGCATCGTGAATATTTGCTTCACGTCGCAATACTGAGTGCCCAGCAGATCCAACATTCCGTTGCACATACTGAGTCTGACCGTTTGCAGAACGGTAGCTATCACTAACAGTCGAACTTGTTTCCCCTTTTACAATGACGTCGGTATTCCCGCCACCACCATAAAGGGAAGAACCTTGACTTTTTACATTTTCAAATGTAACGGTATTGGCACCTGTTGTTGAAGAAAGATCAACAGCACCTTTTGAGTTACCCGTAGCAAGTTGAAGATTCTTGAAGACCAAATTCCATGCACTTGAACCTGTAAACTTCAAGCTATTTGATAATAGATCCAAGCTTGCTTGATCATTTCGACCTTGGATAACTACATTACGGCCTTGTGAGTTGATCGCAACTGTACGGTCAACCGAATTCACACGACCATTATCAGTATTACCATTGTCTCCAGTCGCTACGACGTTTCCTGAAATGGTGATATTCTGAATAGAATTATCATTCAATGCAGAAACAAAACCATTCCAGTTTGAAACCACACGTGAAGTTACTTCACCACTATTACGAAAACCACTTGTACCTGTAGCTTCACGAGATACAGTTTCAGTTGGCTCAGCTGTAGCTTCCTTCCCTGCTTCTTTATCACCCTCATGTTGCGAATCAGTAGCTACAGAAGGTTGCACAACTGCTGCAACATTGTACGAAGTTGGTGCAGACGATTCCCCTGTGACCGGTTTTGAAAGAGCAATCTCTTTGTCCGATGTCGCTTCACTAGAAATTACATCTGAAGACGAGTCAGCAGGATTTTCAACTTCATCAGCCAAAACCGTCTGAGTACCAGCTGCAAACAAGGCCGTTCCCAACAATACGGAACAAACGCCAACAGAATATTTCCGAAGGGAAAACCTTTGGCGTCGATTGAATATATCCTTCATGTCCATAAAACTCCTTTTCATTTTGAAATTTAAGTATTTAAACCTCAAATTAATTCTAGCATAAATGCCATGAGATGATTCAGTGTGTGCCAAATTCTGTCAAATTTATATCATTTTGACCATTTTTTCTAAAATTTGTTTAAAAATATAAAGTAAAAACCGAATGTTTTTAAAAAATTATAATTTTTAAGAACTATTGGTTCACTTTTTTAAACATGTATTTTATACTGTCATAGATCTTTATTTTTTTATTCCTACTATTTTTAATCCTCCTTCCATTTGCATTTCCATCTCCTCTACATTCGCTTTTTGCCCATATTTTATAAGAACTTTCGACGATTGTTTTAATCTTTCTACATTACTAGAAAATCAGATGAGAGATAAAACGATATCATTTTCCCCCATTTTCTTCAGGAAAACTCCCACTTTGGTCTATTTTCACTACATAGTAATTTACGAACATTCTAAACAAAATTTTCAAAAACGATCTTTTTTCCACCAATTTCTTGTGTGCCATTTTTTACATATAAACCACAGTATTTCATTAGGTCCTTTCTCATCTTGTAATGAGCAGTGAATCATTTCTATCAAACTATGAGGAGAGTGCTCATCTTTTGATAGCCTACAAAAATGCAACAACGGCCTTGTCCCTCTTAAAACGAGGAACAAGGCCGTTGCTCAATCTTTTATACATTCATTTTCTACTTGATAAAAGGTCCTTCCGTTATAGAACTTCGTGTGCGCATTATAATTCCTGTAATAAATAACGGAAGAGTTCTAAATTCCCTTTTTCTTCATTGACCAAATATTCTGGATGCCATTGCAAGCCCATAATCCGATGGCCGTCTACTGCTTCAATCGCTTCGATGGTGTGATCGCGCGGATCAAAGGCGGTCGCACGGAAATTTGGTGCAAGATCCTTGATACTTTGACGGTGAACGGAATTGATCCGACTGGCCTGACCAAAGAGTTGCTCCACCACACTACCTTTTTTAGTCTCGATAGAATGGGAAGTCCCAAACGGAAGTCCTT
>ERZ772999.2101-NODE-2101-length-11088-cov-15.195595_pt1 | contig 11088 bp, 8 predicted proteins | sample MGYA00511467_ERZ772999 | MGnify/ENA primary metagenome ERZ772999 (study PRJEB29015, sample SAMEA2738064) | human oral metagenome | biome: human oral; feature: human-associated habitat; material: saliva | place: China | collected 2218 ...
AAGTTGAATGATGGAACTGAGGTTATCATTGAGATTCAGGTGCGTAAGCAGCATTATTTTCTCAATCGTTTTCATTATTATTTGGCTAACCAGCTAGTAGAAAATGTGCAACAATTACGCCAACAAGGGCAGACGCATAAGATGTATGAGCAGATGGAGCCGGTTTATGGCATAGCTATCTTGGAAAAGACCTTGTTGCCAGATGAGGAGTCACCGATTAATACTTATTGGATGGCCAATAGTCGGACGGGTAGTCCTTTGAATGCTTACTATAAGGATGGGAAACAGCAGAACCTTCTTCAGATTGCCTTTTTAGAGTTGGATAAGTATAATAAAGATAAGCATATCAGGGATGAAGGGCGGCAGTGGCTAGAGTTTTTTGGAAATCTCCCATTTTCAATGACACCTAGTCACGCGGTCACGCATGCCGATTCATTACTGGATTCATCCAGCTGGACACAGGAGGAAAAGGCGATGATTGATGAACGCATACGTATTCAAGAAAATTATGACATGACCATGGAAACAGCAATTGATGAAGCGCGTGAAGAAGGCATAGAGAAAGGGTTAGAGCAGGGACTAGAGCGAGGTCGTTATGAGGGACAACTAGAAATGATTCGTAAGATGCTGTCAAAAGGCCTATCTCTAGAAGTTGTCTCAGATGTGACTGGTCTATCGCTTGAAGAACTAGAGGCATTGTTATCGTAAAATCTAGTTAGGTTAGTTATTTTTTTGAAAAATCAGAGGCAGATTATTGTCTCTTTTTTTTATTTTTGGGTGTTTAACATTTGTAATACTAAAACATTCGGAAAATAATACTTTGAAGCGTAAAATTAAAAAAGACTGTCAAACGTTTGACAGAAATCTGAGAAAACAGATTTAAAACATTTTGATCGTTTTGGCTGATAACTCTTGCTAAATAAGCCTTTATGGAAATTTAGAGTTTTTTCTTTCTTACACGTGAAAGAAATCACCTTTTTGTGCGACATTTTTAGACTATAATTTAGACGTGAATGACTGAACTTTCTAATATGACAATTTTGTTAAGGCCTTGTTAAAATGGATAGCCTAGCCTTTTTTTTTACTTTTTCATCCCTTATAATTTATTTTGGTTTGTTTTTAATAAGAAAAACAACAGCATTATTAATAATCTTTAATATGAGGGAATCTTTATTTTCTTTCAAAGGACGGCTTGGTCCTAAGATAGAGAGATTGTGAAAAAAAGTATCAGGAGAATAGACTTGTTTAAAGAAAGAAAAACGAAACCAAAGTACAGCATCCGTAAATATTCTATTGGCGCAGCATCGGCTTTGATTGGCTTCATGGCTCTTGCTAATGGGCAAGCTGCTCAGGCTGATGAGGCACAAACGATTAGTGATTTGACTGATGCTTCAAATCAGGCACAGACACCTCAAACAGCCTCAAAGGCACAATTGGCGACTTCCGAACCAGCATCAGTTGAGACTGTGCAAGCGTCACAGCCTGCCAATATTATGGCAGCTCAGCCACAGGTAACAACTGTTCAAGAAGCTGAACAGACTCCGACCATTGATCAATTGGTTGAGGCAAGCAACTCACAAAATCAAGAAACTTCAGCAAATGTCTTAACCAATGCGACTGAGGACCAAGGTCAAGGCAAGGAGTACAGCACAGATGCTTACGGTGCAAAAATGCCTTATTCGACTCATGAGGCAGAAAATGCAAGTGTTGAAAATGGTGCTACAATCCAGCAGTCAACGGACATGGAATCTACGGCTGTGGAAGCGACTAACCAAACTTATGTTGAGCTTCCTAAAAAGGATGCGGCAGTTACTTTTAATGTCACTGAGCCAGCCAATGCTTTGAATGTGCGTTATACAATACCTGATGGTGCATCAGGTCAGTTGGATGTGCAGGTTAACGGTTCAAGCGTTGGTAATCTTGATTTGTCATCTCACTCAGCATGGCAGTACCTTAAAGGGGACCATGAGTATGATCAAGCCATTGATGGTTCAAGTGCACGTTTTCGTTTTGATGAGACACGTCTTCTCCTCAAGGATATCCAATTGAAATCTGGTGATAAGATTTCTCTAGTTAAGAAGAAAGATGACAATGTCCCTTACGGTATTGACTTTATTGAGCTTGAACAGGCTCCAGCTCCAGTTACCCAAGGTGAAAATAGCATCAGTATTGTGGATAAGGGAGCATCTGCCAATGATGATAGTGATGATACAGCTGCCTTACTTGCGGCTGTTGAAGAAGCTAAAGCTAGCGGAAAATCTGTCTTTATTCCAGAGGGACGTTTCAATTTTGACAAACAAGTTAATATCGAAGCTGATAATCTAAAAATTTCAGGTGCTGGTGTTTGGCATACACAACTGCACTTCACAAGTGACAAACGCTATGGTGGTGGTATTGTCTTTGGGCATAATAGTAATGGTATTGAGTTGAGCAATCTTTATATGGATTCCAACTTGACCTCTCGTTATAACGAGGATGCACAGTACAAGGCTATTTCAGGAACACTTGGTAAGGATTCTAAAATTCACGACATCTGGGTTCAGCATTTTGAAGTTGGTATGTGGATTGGCGACTACGATCAGACTGGAAATATGAAGTATACAGATGGTCTTGTCGTTGAAAATGCTCGTATCCGTAATAACTTAGCTGACGGGATTAACTTTGCCCAAGGTACCAAAAATTCGACAGTCAAAAACTCTAATATTCGTGGGAATGGTGATGATGGCTTGGCTATTTGGTCAAGCATTTCAGATGGGACAAATGCCGCAGCTGAGGAAAATAATAAATTCCTCAACAACACCATTGAATCAGGCTGGCGTGCGGCTGGTATCGGTATTTTTGGTGGTAAGGGGCATGAGATTTCAGGAAACCTCATCAAGGACGTCTTTGCTGGAGCAGGTATTCGTGTGAACACAGTTTTTGCAGGTCACAATTTTGACCTCAATGATTCTGGAATCAAGATTCATGATAATACTATTCTCCGTTCAGGGACAACTAATGACCTCTATAACCTCCATCGTGGTGCCATTGATTTCCAACAAGTTCGTGGGACTATCAAGAATGTCGATGTTTACGATAATAAGCTATTGAACACCTTGGCTGATCCTGTGATTACCAAGAATTTTGAGATGGGTGACAGTGGCAATGGAGAAATCCGTTTGTCTAATAATACGATAGATAACAAAGCGATGATTATTGGCAATGTCTCAGCAGTTTCTCCAACGAAACCAGTACCAACCCCTGTCAATAATCCAGTCTCAGAGACTCCAGTTTCCGAAACGCCAAAGAGTGAAGCAAGCTCAACAGCACCAGTTTCCGAGCCACCAAAGAGTGAAGCTGATTCCAGCACACCAGTTTCCGAAGCCCCAACCAGCGAAGTAGTTTCCGAGACCTCAGCATCAGAAACACCAAAGAGTGAAGCTGATTCCAGCACACCGGTTTCTGAAGCATCAACCAGTGAAGTGATTTCCGAGACCTCAGCTTCCGAAACGCCCAAGAGTGAAGCTGATTCCAGCACACCAGTTTCTGAAGCCTCAACTAGTGAAGTAGTTTCCGAAACTTCAGCATCAGAAACACCAAAGAGTGAAGCTGATTCCAGCACACCGGTTTCTGAAGCCTCAACCAGTGAAGTGATTTCCGAGACCTCAGCCTCCGAAGCACCGAAAAGTGAAGCAGGTTCAAGCACTCCAGTTTCCGAAGTATCTAACAGTGAGGTAATTTCCGAGACCTCAGTTTCAGAAACACCAAAGAGTGAGGCAAGTTCAAGCACTCCAGTTTCTGAAGTATCTAACAGTGAAGTAATCTCAGAGACATCAGTTTCAGAAACACCAAAGAGTGAGGGAGGTTCAAGCACTCCAGTTTCTGAAGCTTCTAACAGTGAAGTGATCTCAGAGTCTTCAGTTTCAGAAACACCAAAGAGTGAAGCAAGCTCAACTGCTCCAGCCTCTGAGTCACCAAAGAATGAGGAAACTTCAGTAGCTTCATCTACTAGTCAGCTTGACGTAGCAATTACTTCTGACAGCCCAGAGAAATCTCCAAATTCAGAAAGTACACAAAAGAATCCGATTAGCGAGGTTTCTTCAGAAGTTATTGAAAAAGGTTCAACAAGTCAGGTCGATGTCAAAGTTTCAGAAGCTCCAACAACAGCACGTACATCTGAAGTTGTCAGCATCTCGCCAAATAGTCAGGTCGCGTATAACAATGACCTAAAAATCTCTGTAACAAGCAGTCAGCTCGCCTCAGAAGCTGTTCGCTTTAATTCTCTTTTGAATGAGAAGTCTGTGGATGTGATTGCAAGTAAAGTTATGGCGGTTATGGCCTCTGAAACATTAGCTTCAGAAGCGGCATCACTTACAAGCTCTGAAGGTGTTGTCAAAGAGATTAGCAATGATTTGTCAGAATTGGCGGAAAGCAAGAAGGATGACACACCTAAGAATGTCGCCCGTATTGATAAAGCAACTGAGGCAAAACAGGTAGCCAAGAGTTCTGAAAGCCAAGCTAGCACTTCAAAAGAAAAAGGTAAGTCTAATACGACAACTGTCTTCCTACTTGTCGGAGTTGCTGCAGCACTAAGTATATCTACAGTTTATCTTACAAAACAAGGTAAAAAAGCAGGTAAGTAATAGATAAGAAGCATCCATTAAATTGGGTGTTTTTTGCTTTTAAGCAAACTCTAAGATACCTAATATCATTATTCTTTATTTTTAATCATCCACTTTGATTTGGTCCTGTATAATTAAAGTGATAAGAGAAATTAAGGAGTTAAGATGATGAAAGAAAAAAGAAATAGTAGGATTCGTTTATTTGCTCTTCTTGTTTTAGTATTTACTTTAGGATTCGGATTTTCATTTGATACTAGCAAACAATCTTCGGCTGTGAGCTCTCAAGTGGTTCAAGCGGATGAGAACAATGGTATCTTGACTTTTAATGGTCAAAAGCAGTTTGTCATGGAGGAGAAGGACCAGTTAGGACGTGCCCACAGTGCTCATATACAGTTACAAGATAAGGACGAGCCGAAGAATAAGCGTCCCGGTAAAATAAAATATGATCCTGTAGGATGGCATAACTATAAGTTTTATTATGGTGACGGTAAATCAAAATCTTGGCTAATGAATCGAGGGCATTTGATTGGCTATCAGTTTTCTGGTGTCAATGACGAGGGCAAGAATTTAGTACCTATGACTGCCTGGTTGAATTCTGGAAATTATAAAGGAACCGACGAAGGTAATCAGTCAGGTATGCTTTATTACGAGAATCGCTTGGATAACTGGCTAGCACTCCACCCTAACTATTGGTTAGACTATAAAGTAACAGCTATCTACAGTGGAGACGAGTTGTTGCCTCGTCAAGTAGAACTTCAGTATGTTGGTATTGATAGTTCTGGAAATCTCTTGGAAATTAAACTTGGTGGAGATAAGGAGACTCTTGACAGTCAGGGAGTTACCCATGTTATTTTGGATAACCAATCACCAAATGCAGAAATCAATTATGCAGATGGGACAGCGACAAATACGGTTACTGAATTTACTGAAGCACCATCTGAGCCTAGTTCTGAGAGTTCACAGGTGACTGAACAACCAAGTTCTGAGCCAGAGCCTGTGCAACCTGCACAAGAAGAAAGTCGAACAGTTTATGTGGCGCGTCATGGAACAGCAGATGTTTATTGGTATGACATCAACAGTATGCCTAGCAATACCAACAAAGCAAATGTCGTTACAATGACAGAGGCAGATGCCCTAGCCCAAGGTAAACGACACACGTCTAAAGAGTAATACAAAAGCTGGACATCTTGTCCAGTTTTTTTGTAAAACGACTCACATTTTACCACTTTTATCTGAAAATTTGATATACTGAGACTATCAAAGATACTTGAAAGAGAGGTTAATTGACTCTTTTTCAGTACAAGAAAGGAATAAAAATATGATTTGGATTATTATTGCCATTATCGTTGTTCTTGTAATTTTTGTTATTGCAAGTTATAACGGCTTGGTTAAAAGCCGTATGCAGACTAAGGAGGCATGGAGTCAAATTGATGTTCAATTGAAACGTCGTAATGACCTTCTTCCTAACTTGATTGAAACTGTTAAAGGTTATGCAAAATACGAAGGTTCAACACTTGAAAAAGTAGCAGAACTTCGTAATCAAGTAGCAGCGGCGACTTCACCAGCAGAAGCTATGCGTGCTAGTGATGAATTGACACGCCAGGTTTCTGGAATCTTTGCGGTTGCTGAAAGTTACCCTGACCTTAAGGCTAGTGCAAACTTCAGCCAGCTTCAAGAAGAGTTGACAAACACTGAAAACAAAATTGCCTATTCACGTCAACTTTATAACAGTGTGACAAGTAACTACAATGTGAAATTGGAAACATTCCCAAGCAATGTTATTGCTAAGATGTTTAGCTTTAAGGCTGCTGAATTCCTTGAAACACCAGAAGAAGAAAAAGCTGTTCCTAAGGTTGATTTCAGTGGACTAGGTAACTAATATGTTATTTGATCAGATTGCTCGAAATAAGAGAAAGACTTGGCTTTTGCTCCTGGTCTTTTTCCTCTTGTTGGGCCTTGTTGGTTACGGTGTCGGCTATCTTTGGTTAGGTTCAGGCTTCGGTGGTTTGATTCTTGCTCTAGTTATCGGTTTTATCTATGCCGTTACCATGATTTTCCAATCAACCAATGTCGTTATGGCTATGAATGGTGCACGAGAGGTTGATGAACAAACCGCTCCAAACCTTTATCATGTGGTTGAGGATATGGCTATGGTAGCACAAATACCGATGCCACGTGTCTTTATTGTCGATGATCCTTCAATGAATGCTTTTGCGACGGGGTCTAGCCCTAAAAATGCTGCTGTGGCTGCTACGACAGGTCTTCTTGCGGTTATGAATCGTGAGGAACTTGAAGGAGTCATAGGGCACGAAGTCAGCCATATTCGTAACTATGACATCCGTATCTCGACTATTGCAGTTGCCTTGGCATCTGCGATTACCATGCTAGCTGGTATGGCTCGCAATATGATGTTCTGGGGTGGAGGCCGTCGTCGTAATGATGATGACCGTAATGGAAGTAGTGGCTTGGAGATTATTCTTCTCATTATCTCCTTGATTGCCATTATCCTTGCGCCTTTGGCAGCTACTTTGGTTCAGTTGGCTATTTCACGTCAGCGTGAATTTCTAGCTGATGCTTCTAGTGTCGAATTGACACGTAACCCACAAGGTATGATTAATGCTCTGCTTAAACTTGATAATAGTGAACCGATGCAACATCACGTAGATGATGCTAGCGCAGCTCTCTATATCAATGATCCTAAAAAGGAATCTGGTTTGCAGAAGCTCTTTTATACGCACCCACCAATTTCAGAACGGGTGGAACGCTTGAAACAAATGTAAAAAAAGTGAGACTGATGACACTTCTAAGGGTGTTTATCAGCCTCGCTTTTTTAGTTTGATTCAATATAAAGGTTGCTAGCAACAGTTTCTGGAATTTGAATTTCTTTTCCATCAATATTCAGGCGGTAGAGTTGTGTAAAAGGGTCAAAGCCTTTCAAGGTAAAAGTTACTCCAATTTTAAGACCGACAGTTTCCAAATAATGGAGTAAATCAATTTGATCCTGAACTCGACGAAGTACATAGTCTCCAGGAGTTAGATCTTGTGTAAAAGTCTGGTTGTAGATTTCCTCTATGAGCTGGCCTGACTTGGGGATTTGCCCACCGTGTGGACAGGTTTGGGGGTAACTGAGTAGGCGGTCAAGGGCATTGATAAAGTGATCAGAGACAGTATGCTCTAAAATTTCAGCCTCTTGATGAATTAGGTCGCAAGTATATTGCAAGTGGTCCACCAAAAAGACTTCGATGAGGCGATGTTTCCGATAGAGTTCAGCGACATTGATTTTACCAGTTTTCGTTAGAAGATAGCCCTTGACTTTGTCTTTGATGATGAGGTCTTCTGAAATCAATTTCTTAATCATTTCCGTCACAGCAGGTGGAGACACCTGCATACGGTTTGCGATTTCCTTATTGCTTATTTTACCTTCTTCAGTACCAATCTCATAGATACATTTGAGGTAGTCTTCTTTGTTAGGTGTCATTTCTCTTCCTTTGAAAATAGTCTCACCTTAGTATAACAGATTTATCATAAGAATACAGAATATTTCTTAGATGAGATTTTTACTGATTCAAGCCTTGGGTGATTTTATCCAGATTATATTTCATCATGTTGTAGTAGCTATCACCGTCTTGCCCTTTTTCAGCAATAGAATCTGTAAAGATCTTTGCATAAATAGGAATATTGGTATCCTTAGATACTGTTTTCATAGGGCGTTCATCGACACTGGATTCGACAAAGAGAGCTGGTACCTTTGTTTGACGTAGTTTTTCCACGAGTGTTTTGATTTGGTCTGGTGTGCCTTCTTCTTCTGTATTGATTTCCCAGATGTAGGCAGATGGTACGCCATAGGCTTTAGAGAAGTATTTGAAGCATCCTTCACTAGTGACAATCAGTTTTTTCTCATCGGGAATCTTGTTAAATGTCTCTTTAGCTTCTTGGTCCAGTTTACTAAGTTTGTCAGTATAGGATTTTAGATTCTTTTCGTAGAAGGTCTTGTTTTTAGGGTCCTTAGCAATCAGTTGCTTGGCAATATTTTGAGCATAAATAATCCCATTTTCCAGATTAAGCCAAGCGTGGGGATCTTCCTTACCTTTTTCTGATTGACCTTCAAGGTAAATTACCTCAACACCATCACTAACTGCAAAATAATCTTTATTTTCTGTCTTATGAGCATTCTTGACTAACTTAGTAAACCAAGCATTTCCACCAGTTTCTAAATTGATGCCGTTGTAAAAAATCAAGTCAGCTTGCGATGTCTTCTTTACATCATCAGGAAGAGGTTCGTATTCGTGAGGATCCTTACCAACGGGTACAATACTGTGGAGAGTGATTTTATCTCCAGCAATATTTTTGGTGATATCGGCAATAATGGAATTGGTCGTAACGACTCGTAATTTATCCTTGCTACTGCCTTGTTTATTGGTACAAGCTGTTAGAGTAACTACCGCTAAAAGTAGTAGTACTATTGTTGATAGTATTTTTTTCATATTATTTTCATCCTATTATTTTATTGTTTATAAGTTTTTTTCATGCCACTTTGTTTAGGGGCGATGAAAAAGCTGACGAGAAAGAGTAGAGCAGACGTTAATACAATGCTCGAACCAGCTGCAATATTAAAACTATAGCCGATAAAAAGACCTAGAACAGATGCCAGAGCTCCCAATCCTGATGAGAGAAGAATCATTGTTTTTAGGCTATGAGCATAAAGGTAGGCAGTCGCAGCCGGTGTAATTAAAAGTGCCACAATAAGAATAGTACCGACACTTTGCATGGCAGTTACAGCAACCAAGGTTAAAATAACCATCAGTAAGTAATGGTAGAAGGAGACTTTAACTCCCATTGACTTGGCCAAAATTGGATCAAAGGATGTTAGGAGTAGAGGGCGAAAGAAGATTGTAATAGTTGCTAGTACGAGAAGTGAAACGATAATCGTTATCCACATGTCCATGTCTTGTACAGCTAGAATATTCCCGAAGAGAATATGAAAGAGATCTGTGGAACTATTAGCAACACCGATGAGAATAATACCGAGAGCTAGAAAGCTCGAAAAGGTAATCCCAATTGCCGTATCACTCTTAATAATGGAATTACTTTTGATATAGGTAATCATTGTAGAAGCTAAAAGTCCAAAGATGATGGCTCCTATGAAAAAGTTAATACCCAAGATAAAGGAAATGGCTACCCCAGGTAGAACCGCATGTGAAATTGCATCACCCATAAGTGACATCCCTCTTAGAATAATAAAACAACCAACAGCACCCCCGACAATTCCAATAACTAAAGCCGTTATAAGAGCATTTTGTAAGAAGTGGAAATTTAGCAAACCATCAATAAATTCAGAAATCATTTACATCTCCTTTATAAAATAAACTGTTACCGTAGGTTTTACGGAGATTATCCTCATTAAAAATAAGATTAGTAGGCCCACTAGCAATCAGTTTACGATTTAGGAGGATAACTTGGTCAAAATAATGAGGAACTTTGCTCAAATCATGGTGGACAATAAGAATAAGCTTACCTTTGTCCCTAAGTTCTCTCAAGGTGTTCATGATAATATCTTCGCTAACGGAGTCAATCCCTACAAAGGGTTCATCTAATAAAATAATATCAGCCTCTTGTACAAGACAACGAGCGATTAGAACACGTTGAAATTGACCTCCTGATAATTGGCTTATTTGTCGATGGGCCAGATCATTTAGACCGAGTAGTGTTAAAGCCTCTGTGACCTTAGACCAATCACTTTTAGATAGACGTTTAAAGAACTTGGTTTTGGGATAGAGTCCTAGAGAGATGCACTCTCTGACAGTAATCGGAAAGTTAAAATCAATATCAGCCTTCTGTGCAACATAGGAAATACGATTCAATTGCTGACGAATAGGTTGTTTATTGAAAAGGATTTTTCCAGAGTGAGGAATAATATCAATTAATGCTTTAATTAGAGTTGATTTACCAGCACCATTTGGTCCAATAATCCCAGTAATACTAGGGCCCTCCAAGTTTAAGGTGATATTATCCAGAGCTAATGTCTCTTTGTAAGACACATTAATATTTTCAATTTGAATCATTAGCTACCTCCTTGAGTTTAATATACTTTAAAACAAAAATTAAGTCAAGTTAACTGTCATAATTAATTGAACTTAATTATTTATTATTATCAAGATGACAGAGGATAGTGAATGAGAGTACATTTTTTATATCAAATATTTAGCCTGATCAAACTGTTTGATATTTGGGAGAGGCTACAAGGAACATTATTTTTACAATTTGTACGATCTCACTCTGTATTTCAAGAAATCTTTAGTTTTTATTTTTTAAAACTAGTCATATTTCCTTATTTCTGGCATAATAGATATATGAAATTAACGATTCAACGAATGGCTCGAATAGCCATTCTGTCAGCTCTGGCAGTAGGATTGCGGTCAGCATTTATAGGATTGCCAAATATTCAGCCTATTACAGCTATGTTTTTTGTGGCTGTTCTTTATTTGGG
>ERZ772999.2105-NODE-2105-length-11071-cov-20.441540_pt1 | contig 11071 bp, 8 predicted proteins | sample MGYA00511467_ERZ772999 | MGnify/ENA primary metagenome ERZ772999 (study PRJEB29015, sample SAMEA2738064) | human oral metagenome | biome: human oral; feature: human-associated habitat; material: saliva | place: China | collected 2218 ...
CGGGGCGGGGGCCTGCGTGACCCGGGCCGCAGCCGTGCGCGAGGCGGTGCGGGCCGGAGCGGTATGGGCGGAAGCGGTGTGCGGCCTGGCCGTACGCCGGCTCGACGGCGCCCGCCGCCCGCCCTTGCCGTTGCGAGCAGCCGCACCGGTGGGCTCGGTTGGATCGGCGTCGGTGGATTGGTGGCCCGAGCCGTCATCGTCGAAGAGCGGTGAGCCCATGAGCGGGTCACCCAGGACGGAGCCGAAGGGCTCATCACCCAGGCCGATGTCGGAGGGCTCCCAGCCCGTGGGCGCCAGCGACACGGCATCATCCGCGTCGTCGGCGCTGCCAGAGCCGCCCGCCCGAGCCGCTGCGGCCTCAGGACCGCGGCGTCCAGAGCCGGCGGAGGCACCCCCCATACGGCTCACCCAGGCGCGCAGCTCCGGGGAGCAGCCCGGATTGTCCGCGATGACGCCGCGCAGGTCGGGTCGGTTGCCGGCCAGCACCATGAGTCGCCCGGCACCCGCCCTGGGGTCCCGGGCGAGCTGGAGATCGGGGTCATCTGGCGTCCGGGACACCGCGTCGGGGTCGGTGGGGCCGGGGGCGGCATGGGCAACGGCGGTCATGGCACGAGCATCCCACGTCCCCCTCTACCATGTGCCGGATCCGCGCCCATCCGGCCGGTCGCCGCCAACCATATACCCCTCCGGGGTATTTGACACCCCTACCCCCTAGGGGTATGGTCGGTGACGACCGAGACAACGGAGGAGAGATGGCCGGCTACACCGGATCCAAGGAGGACTACCTCAAGCGCCTGCGCCGCATCGAGGGGCAGGTGCGGGGGATCTCCCGCATGGTTGAGGAGGACGTCTACTGCATCGACGTCCTCACCCAGATCTCCGCCGCCACCAAGGCCCTTCAGGCCGTCAGCCTCGGCCTGCTGGAGGACCACATGAGCCACTGCGTCCTGCACGCCGCCCAGGCGGGTGACGAGGAGGGCACCGCCAAGATCCGCGAGGCCTCCGACGCGATCGCCCGGCTCGTGCGGTCCTGAGCGCCACGGTCCGCTCCACGGCGGACCATCTGGTTTCCGATCCGATCCACCCGTTTTCCGCACACGCCTCCCAAGGAGTGAGAGATGACTGAGTTCACCGCCGACGGTATCGACCGCACTACCACCCTCAAGGTCTCCGGACTCACCTGCGGCCACTGCGTCGCCCACGTCACCGAGGAGCTCGAGGCGCTCGACGGCGTCAAGGACGTCTCCGTCCTGCTCAACAAGGGCGGGCAGTCCACCGTCACCGTGCTCTCCGATATCCGCCTCGACGACGCGGCCCTGGCCGAGGCCATCGACGAGGCCGGGGACTACACGCTCGACGCCGTCGAGCGCGACGACCGCGAGCGCTGAGCCCGGACATGCCCCGTCGGCGCCCGAGACCCGGGTGCCGACGGGCGGCAGCGGACGCCAGCAGACAGCACCGGACGGCACTGGACGACAACGGACACAGGAGGCTCCCATGAGTACGACCAGCCAGGAATCCGGCGGGCAGCAGCGCACCGTCAACCTCTCCATCGGGGGCATGACCTGCGCCAGCTGCGTGGCCCGGGTGGAGAAGAAGCTGAACAAGCTCGACGGCGTGAGCGCCTCGGTCAACCTCGCCACTGAGTCGGCCCGCATCACCGCCCCGAGCGCGGTGAGCGTCGATGACCTCTTGGCCACGGTCGCCCGCGCCGGGTATACCGGCGCCCTGCTGGACACTGCCTCACCAGATGAGTCGGCGCAATCGGAGGCGGCGCCGGCCGGGGAGCCCGCGTCGGCGGCGTCGGAGGCTGAGGCTTCGGGACCGTCCGTTCCCGGTTCGGCCGGGGGTGGACGCGGCACCAAGGGCACAGGCGGCCGCGCGACGCTGTCCATGGCCGCGGCACCGGCCACGCGCCCCGGCGCCCCCGCCGGCACCAACAGCACGAACGGCCCCGCCGGCACCTCCCCCCGCTCTGCCTCCGGGAGCGGGGCAAAGTCCCTGGGCGCCTCGCACATGGAGCGGGCCGCCGACCTGCGGCTGCGGCTCATCTACTGCCTCATCCTGTCGGTGCCGATCATGGCGATCTCCATGGTGCCGGCCCTCCAGCTGCCGGGCTGGCAGTGGACGGTGGCGCTCATGGCGCTGCCGGTGGCGGTCTGGGGCGCCTGGCCCTTCCACAAGGCGGCCTTCCGGGCGCTGCGCCACGGGGCCTTCACCATGGACACACTGGTGTCCCTCGGGGTGATCGCCGCGACCGGCTGGAGCCTGTGGGCGCTCGTGCTCGGCGGGGCCGGGCACATCGGCATGCGGATGAGCATGGAGCTGCTGCCCCGCTCCCAGGGGCATGCCGCCCACATGTACTTCGAGTCGGCCGCCTGGGTGACCACCTTCCTCCTGGCGGGCCGCTACGCGGAGGCGCGCGCCAAGTACCGCTCCGGCGACGCCCTGCGCGCCCTGCTGGAGCTGGGCGCCAAGGAGGTGACCCGAGTCGTCCTCACCTCGCCGTCGGGCAGCCGCGACGCCGTCGACGTCCTGGACGAGGACGGCTCGCCGCGCGCAGCGGCCACCCGCACCGAGGAGCGCATCAGTATTGAGGACCTGGCGGCCGGGGACCTGTTCCTCGTGCGGCCCGGCGAGAAGGTGGCCGCCGACGGCGTCGTCGTCGAGGGCCGCTCGGCCGTGGACGCCTCGCTGCTCACCGGGGAGTCCGTGCCCACCGAGGTTGAGGCCGGACAGACCGTCACCGGGGCGACCGTCAACACCTCCGGCGTCCTGCTGGTGCGGGCCACGGCCGTGGGCGAGGGGACGACACTGGCGCGGATCGGCCGGATGGTGACGGCCGCGCAGGCGGGCAAGGCCCCCGTCCAGCGCCTGGCGGACCGGATCTCGGGGGTGTTCGTGCCCATCGTCCTGGCGCTGTCCGCCGCGACCCTGGCGGGGTGGCTGCTCACCGGGCACAGCCCGCAGGCGGCCTTCACCGCGGCGGTGGCCGTGCTCGTCATCGCCTGCCCCTGCGCGCTGGGGCTGGCCACGCCGACGGCGCTGCTGGTCGGTTCGGGCCGGGCCGCCCAGCTGGGCGTGGTCATCAAGGGCCCCGAGGTGCTGGAGTCGACGCGGGCCCTGGACACGATGGTCATGGACAAGACCGGCACGGTCACCCAAGGACGCATGAGCCTGGACGTCGAGGCCTGCCAGGAGGTGGGCGCCGGCGCAGGTACCGGCGCAGACGTCGCTGCGGGCCTGGCCCCGCTCGGGGATGAGGCGCTGCGCCTGGCGGGGGCGGTCGAGTCCGCCTCGGAGCACCCGGTGGCCACAGCCATCACGGCAACCGCCCGCGAGCGATTGGGCGACCTGCCGACGCCGGCCGACTTCTCCAACCACGAGGGCCGGGGCGTCTCCGCCACGGTGGAGGGGCGCCGGGTCGCGGTGGGCCGGCCGGGCTGGCTCGCCGGCGAGATGGGCGCCGAGGTCCCCGAGGCGGTGCGCTCCGCCGTGGAGAAGGCCCAGGACTCCGGCGCGACCGCCGTCGTCCTGGCCGTGGGCGAGTCCGGTAAGGCCGCGAACGTTGAGACCGGGGCGCCCGACGAGGCCGCCGCGGACAGCACCGCTGACGCCTCCGACGACACTGGCGCGACGGCCCCCGATACGCAGCCACTGAAGGCCATGGCGGTTCTCGTGGTGCGGGACACGGTGCGGCCCTCCTCGCGGGAGGCGGTGGCGGCGCTGCGCGAGCTGGGGATCCGGCCGGTGCTGCTGACCGGGGACAACACCCGGGCCGCTGAGCACGTGGCGGCCCAGGTGGGGATCGACGCCGCCGACGTGCGCGCCGAGGTGCTGCCCGCCGACAAGCGCGACGTCGTCGCCGACCTGCAGGCCCAGGGCGCGGTGGTCGGCATGGTGGGTGACGGGGTCAACGACGCCGCCGCCCTGGCTCAGGCGGGCACACAGGGTCTGGGTTTCGCCATGGGCTCGGGGGCGGACGTGGCCATTGAGGCCGCCGACATCACCCTGGTGCGCACGGACCTGGATGCGGCGGTGGCGGCGGTGCGGGTGTCGCGGGCGACCCTGCGGATCATCCGTCAGAACCTGTTCTGGGCCTTCGCCTACAACGTGGCCGCGATCCCGCTGGCGGCCGCCGGGCTGCTCAACCCGATGATCGCGGGGGCCGCCATGGCCGCCTCCAGCGTCATCGTCGTCACCAACTCCCTGCGCCTGCGCCGCGCCGGCTGACCGGTTGCCACCGTGCCGGTGGTCGAGACGACGCACCGGCACGGTGGCGCCGGCGGCGGCGCTCCCGCTATGCTCACGGCCATGACGACTCTTTCGCCCCAGGCCCGCACGATGATGGTGCGCACCCTTGGCGAGGGTCGAATGTGCATGCGCTGACAGCGCCAGCCGTCGCTGTCTGACACATAACGGTGAGAGTCCGAGCCGCCTGAGACCGGCTCGTCGCACTCCGCGGAGGCCCGCCGCCCCCGTGTTCATCCCTCCAGTCATCCGCCACCTCGGCCGGCCCGCGCGCCGGCCACCCCTGAGCCCGATGCCGCAGCAGTGCCTTGCGCTCGCGGGCGTCACCACCATCAGGGCACCCGAGAGGACCTCCTGTCATGCACACCCGCGTCACCCCCGTCTCCGGCTCCGCCGACTCCACCGACTCCGCCTGTCCGGCCCGCCCTGACCTCACAGCCCCCCACGCGCCGACCGCCTCCTCCCCCGCGGCCACCTTCTTCACCGCCCCCGCCGTCGACCCGGCCGTCTTCGACGCGGTCCCCGACCGCCGCGGCACGGCCAGCCTCAAGTGGGACTCCGCCGTCAAGCGCGGCCGCCCCGAGGACGTCCTGCCCCTGTGGGTGGCGGACATGGACCACGCCACCGCACCGGCCGTCACCAGTGCCCTGCTGTGGCGCACCCGCCACGGCATCTTCGGCTACTCCGAGCCCGACGAGGCCTATCGGACGGCCCTGACCGACTGGTTCTCCCGACGCTACGGCTGGCAGGTGGAGGCCGAGTGGAACACCGTGACCCCGGGCGTCGTACCGGCTCTGGCCCTGGCGGTACGGGCCCTGACCGCACCGGGCGAGGCGGTCATCATCGAGGAGCCCGTCTACTACCCCTTCCGCGACGTCGTCGAGGTCAACGAACGCACCGTGGCCGCCGTCCCCCTCGTGCGTGACGCCGACGGCGTCTACCGCCGAGACCTGGCCGCCCTGGAGGAGACCATCGAGGCGACCGGTGCGCGCCTGCTACTCCTGTGCAACCCGCACAACCCGGTGGGCCGGGTCTGGACCCGGGAGGAGCTCGCAGCCCTGGAGGAGGTCACAGCCCGCCACGGCGTCATCGTCGTGGCCGATGAGATTCACGCGGACCTGGCCCTGCCGGGTTTCGCGACGACGCCCTTCGCCTCCCTGAGCGAGACGGCCGCCGCCCACACGATCACCTGCACCTCGCCGTCGAAGTCCTTCAACCTCGCCGGTCTGCAGGTCGCCAACATCCTCATCTCCGATGCCCACCTGCGCAGGGCCTTCCGCCGCGAGCTGGCCACCACCGGCTACTCCCAGCCCAACACCCTGGGCCTGACGGCCTGCCGGGCCGCCTACGAGAGCGGGGACGCCTGGCTGGACGCCCTGCGCGAGCACATCGCGGCCGCCCGGGCCCATGTCGAGGCGCGCCTGGAGCGGATCGAGGGGATCGAGGCCGCCCCCTGCGAGGGCACCTACCTGCTGTGGCTGGACTGCTCGGGATTCCTGAAGGCCGCCGGGCTCAAGCCCGAGCAGCTCGACGAGGTCATGCTCAACGAGGCCGGGCTCTGGCTCGACGACGGCCGGATCTTCGGGGCCGGCGGTGACGGCTTCACCCGCATCAACGTCGCCTGCCCCCGCGCCACCCTCGACGCCGCCCTGGACCGCCTGGAGACGGCCGTCGCCGCCGTGACCGCCCGCGCCGCCGAACGGGCCGGGCAGAGCCCCGCCGCCCTGTCCGCCTGAGCCAGCTCGCCCGGACCGCACCAAGGGTGCCGTCCCACAGGCGTCCAGTCACCGGTCACCGGCCGCGCCGCCGTCGACCGTCAGCCATCATGTCTTCCCGCCGCTGCCCCGCCCATGAGGAGAAACCACTCATGACCAGTCCGTCCGCGCCCCAGCCCACCGCCCGCCCCGAGTGTTCCCAGCCGCCGGCCACCCGCACCTTCCCCGTCCACCACCACCCGACGTCGTCGGCCCCGGACCCACAGCTCCGCCTGGAGACGCTGCTGGTGCGCTCGGGCACCGGGACCGACCCGGCCACGGGGGCGATCACGACGCCGATCCACCTGTCGACCGCCTACGGCCACCCGGGCCTGGGCGAGTCGACGGGATACGACTACACGCGCACGGCCAGCCCCACCCGCGACGTCCTCCAGGACGCCCTGGCCCGCCTGGAGGGCGGGACGGCGGCCTTCGCGCTGTCCTCGGGGATGGCGGCCCTGGAGCTGGTGACCCGCACGCTGGCGCCGCACGGCAGCCGGATCGTGGCGCTGCGGGACCTGTACGGCGGCTCCTTCCGCTTCCTGGAGGTCCTGGCCGAGGAGGGGGCGGCGCGCGTCGACTTCGTCCTGGGCCTTGAGGGCCTGCGCGGCGCCCTGGCCGACCCGGCCGACCTGGTCATCATCGAGACCCCCACGAACCCGATGATGGAGGAGATCTCCATCCCCGAGGCGGCCGAGCTGGCCCACGCCGCCGGGGCGAGGCTGGTCGTGGACAACACCTTCTACACCCCGGTGGTGCAGCGGCCCCTGGAGCTGGGGGCCGACGTCGTCGTCCACTCGGGCACGAAGTACCTGGGCGGGCACAACGACGTCATGGCGGGCGTGGCCGTGGTGGCCGACGACGCCCTGGCCGAGCGGCTGAACTACCGGCTCAACACGACCGGGGCAACACTGGGTCCCTTCGACTGCTTCCTGCTGCTGCGCGGGCTGAAGACCCTGGCGCTGCGCATGGAGCGCCACGAGGCCAACGCCACCGCGATCGCGCAGTTCCTGCGCTCGAGCCCCTACGTGACGCGGGTGCTCTACCCGGGGCACTCGGGCATGGTGAGCTTCGATCTGGCCGAGTCGGTGGACGTGGCCCGCTTCCTGGCCTCGGTGCGGGTGTTCACCTTCGCCGAGTCCCTGGGTGGCGTGGAGTCGCTGGTGACGTGCCCGTCGGTGCAGACGCACGCGGACGTGCCCGTTGAGGTGCGCGCCTCCTACGGGCTGACCGACCGGCTCATGCGCCTGAGCGTCGGCATCGAGCACGTCGACGACCTCATCGCGGACCTGGCCCAGGCCTTCGAGGCCGCCCACACCTGAGCACAGGCTGAGCCGGAGTACCGAGGGCGGAGGGTGCAGGGTCGGGCTACCCCGACATCAATCAACCAGTCTTCCGTATGGTTCATATTCGACGAAGACATGAGAATCGTGGGCATGAGACACCTACGAACATCCCCGCCATCGCGCGCCGCCTCACGCCTGACCGTCCTCACCCTGCTCGGTACGCTCACCGCCTGCAGCATGCTCGCCACGAGTGTCGCAGCCGTCGCGAGCCCGACCGCGCAGGGCTCCCAGCCGACCGGCGTCGTCCTGGATAACAGCACGAACGCCGCCGGCACCAGCCCGTCTCAGGCCACCGGCAGCAACAGCTCCAACGGTTCCTCGAAGGGCTCCGGTGGTTCTACCGGGTCCACCGGGGCGAAGGTCCCCAAGGGGCTGGAGTCCTTCTACCGTCAGAAACTCACCTGGACCGACTGCCCCGACGGCGCCACCGGCACCGCCTTCCAGTGCGCGACCGTGACCGTGCCCCTGGACTACGACCACCCGCAGGGCAAGACCATCACGGTGGCCCTCAAGAAGCTGCCCTCGACCAGCCCCTCCCCTCGGGGCTCGGTCTTCCTCAACCCCGGAGGCCCCGGGGGAAGCGGCATCTCCCTCATCAATATCCACGCCGGGCTCTACAAGACCGGCGGCCTGTCGGGAGTCCTGGCGAACTATGACGTCATCGGCTTCGACCCACGCGGCATCGGCCAGTCCACCCCCATCACCTGCTGGTCCCCCGAGGACGTTCAGGCGATTGTGGACGGGCGGGCCAAGGCACCCAACCAGCTGACACCGGGCAGCGCCGGCGACATCGTCGCAAAGGGCTCACGCGATGCCGCCACCTGCCAGAAGTACACGGAGGTCCCCGAGATCCTCGACCATATGGACACCCGTTCGGTGGCCCGCGACATGGATGTCATGCGGGCCCTGGTGGGAGACCAGGACCTCAACTTCCTCGGGTACTCCTACGGCACCTACCTGGGAGCCGTGTACACCGAGCTCTTCCCCGACAACGTCGGGCGCGTCGTCCTGGACAGCGCCATGGACCCCACCCTGTCCCGGCAGGGGGCCTTCGAGGGCGATGCGGCAGCCGAGGAGCAGACGCTGCGCACCTACATCGAGTCTCAGCAGGGTCAGGCCGGATTCCCCCTGAACGGCTCGACCGATGAGGCCGTCACCCGGCTCGCCACCTTCCTCGACGGCCTGGACGCCAATCCGCTGACCGTCTCCGACGGCGCAGACTCCCTGAACCGGGCCGAGGCCACCAATGCGATCAAGGAGCTCGTCGTCGCCTCACCTGACAAGTGGCCGCTGCTCAACGAGGGACTGACCCAGGCCATGAACGCGCACGACGGCACCGCTCTGATGAAGAATGCCGGGTTCCTCCCGGGTGAGGGAGGGCCGACGGCGACCGAGGCGCAGATCGTCGAGCATCTTCAGTCCGTGTACGGCTTCGCGGCCAACCGGTGCCTCGACTTCCCCGACACCGGGAACCAGGCGAGCTGGGATGCGGCATTGGCCTCCTACCGCCGCGACTACCCGGTCTTCCACAGCCTGGTGCCCCAGCACAACGCCTACTGCCACGGCTGGGGGCACACCGGTAAGACCGAGCCCGTCGACGTCGACGTCGACGCCACGAACCCGGTGCTCGTCGTCGGGATCCTGCACGACCCGGCCACCCCCTACCCGTGGTCCAAGGCGCTGGTGTCGAGGCTCCGCAACAGTCACCTGCTGAGCGTCGACATGTACGGCCACGGCGCTACCGGCTTCAATTCCTGCGCGACCGCGAAGGTGAATGACTACTTCGTCAAGGGAGCGCTTCCCTCCAACGGCGAGGTCTGCGCGGCGAACCCGGAGCCCCGGGCCGAAGAGCAGGCTCCGGCTGGAGTGGGGACGCCGGCAGGAGTGGCAACACTGGCCGGAGTGGCGCGCCCGGTCGGATCGAGGGCCGGCTGACAGGCTGCGTCAGCAGCGGCCGAGTGAGCCGCACCGTCGGGGCCGGGGAGTGCCAGACATGGAAAACACCCCGGCTCCGACTGTTCAGCCGATGACGGGGTGTTGGTGCGCCCGAAGGGATTCGAACCCCCAACCTTCTGATCCGTAGTCAGATGCTCTATCCGTTGAGCTACAGGCGCATGTCGTTGCCGACGGGAAGAACATTACTCAGCGTCCACCCAGGGGACAAATCCAATCCCCGTGAGGATGGGCACAGGGCCGGAGTCCCGCCGACGACGGGGCTCCGGCCCTGTGTGCTGTTACGGCTGCGGTGCTCGCCTTCGAGCCGCTGGGACTCTATCCGACGCTGGCGCCTCCGGCGTCGATCGTCCAGCCAAGTGCACCGAGCACGACGACGAGGATGATGCTCAGGACGGCACCGATGACCGCCCAGATGAGAGTGGCCTTGGCCCAGTTCCTCTTGTTGGCGGAGTGGCCGCTGCCGAAGACGAGCATCAGCAGCCAGACGAGGTTGACGACGGGGATGGCCATGAGGAACAGCGTCAGCATCCAGCTGCCAACCGAGTCCGCGGTCTCGGCCTCCTTGGAGCGGGCCGCTGCCAGCGCTCCGCCTTCTGCCGGCCGCTCGAAGGGCGAGCCGGCTGCGGGAGGAACCATGTCGGAGATGGATGGGGCCTGCCCGGCCGCGGCGTCGGAGGAGGGGGCCGAGCCCCACTGGGGCGCCGAGCTCTGCGACGGGAAGGCTGAGGAGGACGACGGCGCGGACTGGGCGACTGTCTGAGTCGCGCCGGGGACGAAGGCCTCCGTTGCCTGCTCGGCCTCGGCGCGTGCGGTCGCCGTGGGGAAGACCGAGGACATGCCGACCTCGCCCTCCTGACGCCCACCGCTGAAGGGGTGCGAGTGAGGGGCGGGCTGCTGGGCGAAGGGCTGCTGGTCCTGCAGGCCCGTCGGCTGGGCCTGCGGCTGCTGCCCCGGCCAGTGCGGGGTCTCCCGACTCGCCTCGGCGCCTGGAGCCGCATCGGCGACGGGGGCCGAGGATGTGCCCGGAGCCGAGGGGATGCCGGGGGCGGACTGGGCGAAGGGGGACGACGCGGGTGCGGCGCCGTCGGCAGCGGTGGACCCACCCCAGGCGGGCTGCGCCGGCTGAGCCGGCTGGTCGAGCTGAGCCGGTTGGCCGAGCCCGCCCTGCTGGGCGTAGGGGTTGGCCTGGATGTAGGGGTCGGCCGACGCCGCACCGGGCTGGGCGGCCGCCTGTGCGGCATGTGTGGAGTAGGCGCGCGTCTGCTCCTCAGGGGGCGGCCCGGTGGGCAGGTCGGGCTGCACCGGGCGCCACGATCCGGCCTGGGCGCCGGGAGCCGCACCGGGGACGGCACCGGGCGCCTGCCCCGGGGCCTGCTGCTCGGCGCGTGCGGCGTCGAGCATGTCCTGGTTGATGAGGACGGTCCGGGCGTTGAACTCGTCGCCCTGATCGGGGCGGGGCGAGCCGGAGGTCGGCGGCTGGGTTGCGTCGTGGTCAGACATGAGGTCCCTCTCAGTCGAGTACAGCATCACGCTATCCCGGATCCGCGCCGGAAGACACACAGGCACCCCGATCGGCCAGAGGCGAACGCACTGACCGCCGGGCCGGCTCGAGAGCCCGGCCGGCCGTTGGGGAGTTGCGGGGCCGCCGCAACGAGTGCTCCGGCGATGACGAAGCCCCGGAACGCTGCTGCGCACCGGGGCTCTCGCTGTGGCGGAGATGGGGAGATTCGAACTCCCGAGGGGCTTCCACCCCAACCTCCTTAG
>ERZ772999.2108-NODE-2108-length-11060-cov-20.072058_pt1 | contig 11060 bp, 7 predicted proteins | sample MGYA00511467_ERZ772999 | MGnify/ENA primary metagenome ERZ772999 (study PRJEB29015, sample SAMEA2738064) | human oral metagenome | biome: human oral; feature: human-associated habitat; material: saliva | place: China | collected 2218 ...
GGCTATGAGCTAAAAACCCCTGACGAGTGCATTGACTGTGAACGCACCTTACGCCGCGCCGCCGGAGACCTGGTGCAAAGCCCCACCCTGCCCCAGCGCCGCGCTAACTTTGACCGGGCCGCTGAGTTGATGGAGCGCGCCCGCAAGCTAGCCCAAGCCCAGCCGGCCAGCCCGCGTTACCTGCCCGAATACGAAATGGGTTCGTGGCATTACGACTTCGCGGTGATCTGCTGGAACTGCGAGGAAATTAGCCAGTGTCTAGAACACGCCCAGGCTTCCTATGAGAGCTTTATGAGCGACGAGGATCTGTACCAGGCCCCGCGCGCCATGGCCATGGTAGTGCGCTGCCACATGGCGCTAGGTCAGGTAGAGCAGGCCCGCGCCGCTATCGCCAAGATCCGCGCCATGCTGGACAGTCCCAAATATCGAGACCACCCGGCGCTAGATTTCTGTGATGAGCAAAGCGCCCGGCTAGACAGCGAGTTTGGCCCAGAATAAAGCGGTTTGTAAAGCCTAGTTGTGCCCCGCAGGCAAGCCCTGCGGGGCACATTTTTACCGGTAAACCACCGGGTTTAATCTGTGAATAGCGGCACTAAAAGCGATAGGTGGGTTGTCAGCATGTTTTAGCACAGGCTAACGTTATTCACAGTTCAACAACTTAGTCAGCTTTTAATGACTAAACACTTAAAGGAGACGGTCTAGTGACCCAGGTTTGCGGGATGTGTATGTGCTGTTGCCGTTGATGGCCACAGTCAATTTTCCAACCCTAAAACCTTTAAGTGAGGTGCCAAGTGCACACAGAAGAAGCCGTCCGACCGCAACGTCAATTTGGTGCCAGCTATGTCTGGAGCGGACTTAAACGCGACAAATGGGGCCTATTTGGCGGGCTGATCGTCGTCGTCGCCACGCTAGTAACCCTGACGGCCACATGGATCACCAAAGCCCTAGGCATTTCCGCCACCGAATACCACCTGCAGCTGCTGGATGATTCTGGCGTGCCCAAGGGGTTCATGGGCGGTGTCAGCCTGGCCCACCCGCTAGGAGTTGAGCCCCAAACCGGGCGCGACCTGCTAGCCATTGTGGTGGAAGGGACTCGCACTTCCTACACCATTGGCCTAGGAGCCACCATTGTTTCGGTTCTTATCGCCATTATTTTGGGGGTTAGCGCCGGTTACCTGGGCGGCTGGTGGGATGGGCTCATCTCACGCTTAACCGACGTCACCATGGGCTTTCCGCACCTGGTGTTCATGATTGCGGTTTCCGCCCTGATCCCCTCCAATGTGCCGCGCGTGCCCGTAATGATCGCCATCATCGGCATCCTGGGGTGGACCTCCACCGCCCGCGTACTGCGCTCACACGCCCTGAGCCTGCGCAACCGCACCTTCGTGCAAGCGGCCCGGGCCATGGGGGCCAGCAACTGGCGCATCCTTAGCCGCGAGATCATGCCTAACCTGGTCTCCACCCTGATTGTTTTCACCACTATTTCTATCCCCGGCAAGATTGGTGCGGAGGCTGCCCTGTCCTTCCTGGGGGTAGGGGTTAGTCCGCCGACGCCGTCATGGGGACGCACTATCGGCTCGGCAGTGGCCTGGGTAAACACTGACCCCTGGTATCTGCTATGGCCGGGCGCCGCCCTGTTCCTGGTAACGCTGGGTTTCAACATGTTTGGTGACGCGCTACGCGACGCACTGGACCCCAAGACGGGAGAGCAGTGATGGGACGGACTCGTTTCTTAATTTCCCGCACCTTCCAATCCATCTTGGTGCTGGTAATCGTCACCCTAATTACTTTCGCGATTTTCTCACTGTGGCCCTCAAACCCGGCCCTGCTGGTTTGTGGCAAGCCCTGTGCTGCTGAGAACCTAGCCCGCGCCCAGGCCTATATGGGTCTAGATGAGCCCTGGTATGTCCAGTTTTGGCAGTACCTGTCCGGGATTTTCACTGGCCGCACTTTTGGTAGCGGGGCAGACATGATTGTTTGCAACGCGCCCTGCTTGGGTTACTCCTTCCGCCTCAACGCCCAAGTGAGCGAACTAATCACTAGTCGCCTGCCGGTGACAGTGTCTATTGCTGTAGGTGCCGCCGTGCTCTGGCTGGTAGTTGGGGTAGGTGCCGGAATTATTTCCGCGCTACGCCGAGGCTCACGTACTGACCGTTTCATCATGGCCGGAACAGTTTTTGGGGTCAGCGCCCCCACCTACTTGATTGGTTTGCTGGGCATCTTAATCTTTGGTTTCACCCTAGATATGGTGCCGGTGGCCGGGTATGTGCCGCTAACTGAAGACTTCGTGGGCTGGCTGTGGCACCTGGTACTACCCTGGACCGTACTGGCGATTATCTCTGCAGCCATGTATGCGCGCCTGGTGCGCTCAGACATGCTCGACAACCTCCAGGAAGACTATGTGCGTACCCTACGCGCCCAGGGACTACCTGAGCGGGTAGTGATTGGCCGCCACGTCATGCGCAACATTGCTCTGCCCATCATTACCTTCTTCGCCCTAGATTTTGGGTCTATGTTGGGTGGTGCGGTAATCACTGAACGAGTATTTTCCATGCAGGGACTAGGAGCCTTACTAATGGATGCTGTGGGCACCACAGATATCCCGGTCATTATGGGAGTTACCCTAGTAGCAGCGGCATTCGTGGTGGTCGCGAACTTAATTGCCGACGCCGTCGCTACTTTAGTTGATCCGCGTATCTGAACCTGGAACTTACTTTCACAAACCGGCGCGTAGCTACAGCTACCGTCTACTTTCCGTAACACACAGATTTCTCGCCTGAGCGAGTAGAACCTAGTAGAAACAACTACAGGTTTAAGCACCATAAGAAAGGACTCGAAATGTCCCAGAACCTATCGGCTCCGGCTTGGGTTAAAGCCAATATTTCTCGTCGTGGTCTGCTAAGCGCATCCGGTATGGGCGCTATGGGTTTGGTGCTAGCCGCATGTGGCGCCAACTCTTCGGACAAGGTGGGGGCTGCGGCGTCGGCCAACGCTAAGAAGGGCGGCACCCTGACGGTACTCAGCTCCTCCACCGACATTAACTGGGACCCGGCCAAGAGCCAGTCCTTGCCCGTGACCTCCCTGCCGCTGGTACACCGCCGCCTCGTGGGCCTACGCCTGCTTGAGGGTAAGCCGGTTGAACTTGTTGGTGATCTAGCCAACGACACCGGTAAGGTCTCTGAAGATGGCCTGACCTGGACCTTCACCATTAAGAAGGGCCTGAAGATGCAAAACGGCCAGGAGATCACCACCAAGCTGATCAAGTACGGCATTGAGCGCTCCTTCGCCCCTTCGCTTTCTGGTGGTCTGGGCTACCACAAGACCCTGCTAGAGGGTGGTAAGAACTACCAGGGCCCCTACAACGGCAAGCACTTGGACTCGATCGGCACCCCCGACGACTACACCATTACCTTCAAGCTAGTGCGCCCCTACGGTGACTGGCCGTGGGTAGTGTCCACCCCCACCTTCTCGCCCGTGCCCACCGGTGACGACCCGTCCACCTACACTCGCAAGCCGGTAGCTTCCGGCCCCTACCAGGTGGCGGACTACAAGCAGGGCGTCTCGGTAACCCTGGAACGCAACCCCAAGTGGGAGGCCAAGAGCGACCCGCTGCGTAGCGCCCTACCCGACAAGGTGGTGTTCAAGCTGGGTCAGGATGAATCGGTAGCTAACAAGTCCATCATTGCCGACGCCGGTGAGGCTGCCACCTCCATGAGCTCCTCGCGCGTGGCCGCCGCCCAGCTAGCGGAAATCACCGCCAACCCCAAGGCTAAGGCCCGCCTGGCTACCTCCAGCGCTGGCCCGCTGCTGTACTTGGCCATCAACACTGAGCGTGTAAAGGACTTGGCTGTGCGTCAGGCCATCAACTATGCGGTCAACAAGGACGCCGTGGTGCAGGCCCTGGGTGGTCAGCTAGGTGGCCTCAAGGCCACCACCTACATCACCCCCGGCATTGAGGGACGCAAGGAATACGACCTGTACCCCTACAACGTGAACAAGGCCAAGCAGCTGATCGCCGGCAAGAACGTGCCCGAGCTGGTGCTGCTCACCCCCAACGGTCAGGCCCAGGTGGCCGTGGCTGAGGCAGTGCAGCAGTCGCTAGCCAAGGCCGGTTTCAAAGTGCGCATTGACCCGGTTGAGACCGACACTGCCAGTGAGCGCTCCACTAACTCTGACGGTTCCTCCTATGACCTGACGCTAATGTCCTGGAACCCGGACTACCCCAGCCCGGCCGCTAACCTGCAGCCGCTGTTTGCCTCCAGCGAGATCGGTAACGGTGGCATTAACGCCTCGCGATTTAAGGATGACGCCGTCGATAAGGCTATTGACGCGGCCTCAGCTGAGCTGGACCCGGCCAAGGCCAAGGTTGCCTGGGCCGCCGTCGACAAGCAGATTGCCCAGCACGCCCCCGCAGTGCCGTTGGCCTACCGCCGCAACTCCTTCCTGCGCGGCTCGAAGGTTACCGGTTTCTACGTGGAGCCCTACCCGGCATACCCGAACTACCTGGTACTAGGGGTCGAATAGAGATGAGCATCGAAAGTAGTTCCCAACGCCCTAGCGGCGCGGGCGCAGATGCCGAGCTGCTGCCCGGCGGCGAGGCTGGCGGCCAGGCTGCTGACGCTCAGGGGGAGATTGTAGACACTGTCTACGACGGTGCTCAGGAGGCTACCACTCAGGTGGACGCTGCCGGCTTTGAAAAGCCGGCGCCTGGAACGGTGCTTTGCCTGCGCGAATTTGGCGTAACCTTCCCCGCCCAAGGCGGCGAGGACGTCGTCGCCAGCCAGCAAATCAACCTGGACCTAGTTAAGGGCCAAGTGTTGGCGCTGGTGGGCGAGTCGGGCTCAGGTAAATCCGTGACCGCCATGGGGGCGTTGGGGCTACTTTCAGCTAACGCGCTAGTTAGCGGCAGTGCCGTACTGGACTGCTGCCGCCAAAACCAGGAACTGGTGGGGGCTGCGCGTGAAATTTTGGATCAGGTGCGCGGCGAACATGTGGGCGTGATCTTCCAAGAACCCACCACTGCCCTGGATCCGCTGTTTACCATCGGCGACCAGATCGCCGAAGCCATCGCTATCCACGGCGAGGGTAAAGGCAAACGTACTACGGCTCGCCAGCGCCGCGCCGTGCGCACCCAGGTGCTTAACGCCCTTAGCCGCGCTGGGCTGGGCGGAGATCAGCGTGAAACTGAGCGGATCGCTGACTCCTACCCGCACCAGCTTTCCGGTGGTCAGTTGCAGCGCGCCTGCATCGCTCTGGCCACCGCCAATAACCCTAGTGTGCTGATTGCTGACGAGCCCACCACCGCCCTGGATGTAACCGTGCAGGCCGAGATCTTGGATCTGCTGCGCCAACTGGCCAGTGAAGGCGTGGCGGTACTGCTAATCACCCACGACATGGGGGTGGTGGCTGATGTGGCCGACGCGGTGGCGGTAATGCGTCATGGGCGAATCATTGAGCGCGGCGATGTGCGCACTATTTTTGCTTCTCCTAGCCATGACTACACCCGTCAGCTGTTGGCTGCGGTGCCGCGTCTAAATAGCTTGCGTGGCGGCGCGGGCGACGCCGCTAGTGAGGGCGATGGCGTTGCCTCCCGGGTGGGCGATAGTGCCCAACCACTGGTGCATATCGAAAATCTAGACGTTGTCTACCGCAATGGGCGTCGCCAGGTGCACGCGGTGCGCGGGGTTAGCTTCGATATTGCGCGTGGCCAAGTTCTAGGCCTGGTGGGTGAATCTGGTTCAGGCAAATCCACCATTGCTGGCACACTCACCGGCCTGGTGCCTATCCACTCCGGCTCAGTGCAGGTAGATGGCCTGGAAGTAGCTGGGGCTAGTGGGCGCAAGCTGCGGGGAGTTCGCAGCCAAACCGGCATCGTGTTCCAAAACCCGGCCTCCTCGCTAAACCCGCGCCGCTCAGTGGGGGCCTCCATTGGCCAGCCGCTACAGTTACACACCAACCTGACTAACGCCCAGCGGCACCAGCGGGTAAATGAGCTGCTTGAGGCGGTGCGCCTGCCGGCGTCGATGGCTCAGCGCTACCCCCATGAAATGAGTGGTGGACAGCGTCAACGGGTGGCTATTGCGCGTGCCCTGGCGCTGCAGCCGCAGCTACTGATCGCCGATGAACCCACTAGTGCCCTGGACGTATCAGTGCAGGCTGTAGTGCTAGAGCTGCTAGCTAACTTGCAGCACGAACTTGGCTTTGCCTGCCTGTTTGTCTCCCACGACCTAGCCGTGGTGGAGCAGGTCGCCTCCCAGGTGGTGGTGCTGCGTCAAGGCCAGGTGGTGGAAGCCGGCAAAACCACCAAGGTACTCTCCGCCCCCAGTGATCCTTACACCCAGGCGCTGGTGACTGCTGTACCAGTTCCTGACCCAATTATTCAGGCTCAGCGCCGCGCTAAGCGCGCGACTGCTTTACGAGCCGCCTAAACCCTAGTCACAACAGGTCTGCCACCGTAACATTAATTTAGTGGGCAGCGCCACGTTCTTGCGCTGTATGGCTGTTGGGTCAGGTCAAGTTGACCTTTGGGATAAGGAGAATGGGATGCCGATTAGTGCCCATAAACGTTTTGGTTCTGAACTTGCACCTGGACCGGGGCGATACCGACTGGTTGCTAGCGGCGCCTGCCCTTACTGCCGCCGCGTACTAATTGCCCGTCGACTACTAGGCCTAACCAACGCTCTGCGTGTGGCCTGGAGCTACGGTCGTGGCGAGGACGGCTACTGGCAGCTAACTGATGGCTCTGGTCTACCCGGCGAGGACCCGGTACTACACGCCACCTCAGTGGCTGAGGTTTACGCCAGCACTCCCGGCTACACCCCGCCGCCTACCATTCCCGCCCTGGTTGAACTGGCCAGTGGGGAAGTGGTTATGGACTCCTCTGCTGACCTGCTCTTTGACCTGGCTACGGCCTGGAAGCCGTTCCATATTGCCAGTGCCCCCGATCTCTACCCTGAGCCCTACCGCCTGGCCATTGACGCCTGGCAGCGCTGGCTAGATGAGCATGTATCCGCCCCTCAGGGCAAGATTATTCACGCCGACGGCGACACTGAACTAGTTGACGCCGGGGTGCTGACCCTATTCACAGCTTTTGACGTGATTGACACGCTGCTGGCGCGCGCCACCGGCATGGAGGCTGCCCGCGAGGACGTCATGACCTTCTCCGAGATGCCCTACCTGGCTGCTGTGACCGCCGTGGGCCAGTACCTGTGCGGCAATAAGCCCACCGCTGCTGACATCTTGCTGTTCACCCAGATCCAGTCTTACGAGTACTCCGCCCGTGATGAGCTGGGCTCGCCCTCAATCAGCTTCTGGCCGGCGCTGGCCCGCTGGTTCCGCGCCCTGGAGAACACCCGCTACTGGGTGGGTAGCGAAGAACGCGCCGCCCTGGGCCTGTAAGCCGCCCGGGCCTGTAAAAGTGTGTTGTGGCGGCGTGGGGTAGTGCGCTAGTTACGCCAGGCGTTAGGCTTAAAGCCAGCCAAAGTAAATTTGAAAGGCAAATATGAGCGTCGAACTGATTGAGCAGTCTTCCCCCGAGCTAGTAGCTGCCATGGAGCGCCTAATCCCGCAGCTGAGCCGCAGCGCCAAGCCCCTCACCGCCGAGCAGACCCAGGCCCTGGTAGACCAGGACAGTGTCTACCTGTTCGTTTTCCGCACGGACAAGCCCGTCATCGCTGCCGACGGCAACGAGGTTGAGGCAGGCACCATCCTGGGTATGCTCTCCCTGGCCACTTTCGCTATCCCCACCGGCGTGCGCGCCTGGGTTGAGGACGTGGTGGTCGACGCCGGCACGCGCGGTATGGGTGCAGGCCAGCAGCTGGTTGAGGCCGCCGTGGCACACGCCCAGAAGATCGGCGCGCGCACCGTTGACCTAACCAGCCGCCCCAGCCGTGAAGCCGCCAACCGTCTCTACCGACGCTGCGGCTTCGAGCTGCGCGAAACCAACGTTTACCGCTACGCCAGCAACTGATCGATATAGGCTGCCACGCTAGGCACACTGTGACCACCGGCCGCTTCGCGCAGGCCATCCACAGAGTTTTCCATGGCGGCAGCCGTATCGGCGCTAGCTAGTAGCTGTAAGTCATTCCAAGAATCACCCACCGCCGCAGTGCGGGCCACCGGCCTGCCTGCGGCGGCCAGGTATTGCACCAGCCACTGCAAAGCAGTGGCTTTAGTGACCCCATGTGGGACCACATCAAGGTAGTTGGTGGAACGCGGGGCATCTAGCTGCCCCGCGAACTCCTGGCTGATTTGGGTAGATAGGGCGTCGGCAGTGTGCGGGTTGGGGATATAAACCGGTACTGAGGAAACCTCTAAGCCTCGCTCCAACACCTCATCCAGGCTGGACCACACAAAACCGTTTTCGGGCCGGTCAGTGCTGAATTTAGCCAGGTGACCGGTGGCGTCGTGAACAATGTAGTCCGCCTGCGGCGTGGTGCAGTAGAAGCTGCAATCTTCACGCTCCAACAATGGCCGCAGCACCGCCTCCAGCTGAGCTGGCGCAATAGTGCGGTTATAGAGCACGTTAGCCTCGCCGTCGGCAACCACGCAGCTAGAAGCGCAAATGGTGTAGTCATAAACCAGCTGCTGTATCCCCAGCGGGCGCGAAACCAGGCTCAAACTGCGCCCACTGGCGGGCACCAACACGTTGCCAGCAGCCCGCCAACGCGCACAGGCCGTAGCGTTTTGCTCCCCCACAGTGTTAGGGGCGCTAAATAAAGTGCCATCCAAATCAGTAGCCAGTAACTGCACCAAAACCTCCAAAACTTTAAACAAAACGCGGCTGAACCTGCCCGGTCTGGGCGGGCTCAGCCGCTTAGCAGCCGGCCTGGGCTAAGGCCCTGGCTGGTGCTTACTCCTTGGGGACGTTGCGCTCTAGCTCGGATAGCCAAGCCGCCCCGGAAGCATCAGAAGGCATACGCCAGTCGCCGCGCGGTGAGAGAGTGCCGCCAGCTACCACCTTGGGTCCGTTAGGCAGGGTGGAGCGCTTGAACTGGTTAGCGAAGAAACGCTTAATGAACAGCTCCAGCCACTTGCGAATCTCGGGCAGCTGGTAAGCCACCTGCTCATTTTCGGGAATCCCCACCGGCCAGTGGCCTGTGGAGGCGTCATGCCAGGCCTTCTCAGCCAGGAACGCAATGCGGCTGGGGCGCGCCCCACGTCGCAGCACCTGGAACAGGGTGAAGTCCTGTAGCGGGTAGGGGCCAATCTTAGCCTGGGTGGACTGGATCGGCTCACCATCCTTGCTGGGAACCAGTTCAGGGCTGATCTCAGTGTCTAGCACTGAAAGCAAAGTGGCACCCACGGCGTCGTCGAAAATCTTTTCCGCCACCACCCAGCGAATCAGGTGCTGAATCAGGGTCTTGGGGATGCCCGCGTTGACGCCATAGTGGGCCATCTGGTCGCCCACGCCGAAAGTGCACCAACCCAGCGCTAATTCGCTTAGGTCACCGGTGCCAAGCACAATCCCGCCGCGCTCATTGGCAATACGGAACAGGAAGTCAGTGCGCAGGCCGGCCTGGACGTTTTCGAAGGTGACGTCGTAGACCTCCTCGCCGCGCCCGAAGGGGTGACCCATGTCTTTAAGCATTTGCGTGGCCACGGGGCGGATGTCGATTTCTTCAAAGGTGCAGCCCAGGCGGGTGGCTAGGTCGATAGCGTTGCGTTTAGTGCCGGCGGTGGTGGCAAAACCGGGCATGGTGATGGCGATTATGTCGCTGCGCGGGCGGCCCAGGCGGTCCATGGCGCGCGCGGCCACAATCAATGCGTGTGTGGAGTCCAGGCCGCCAGAAACCCCGATCACTAGCTTGGGGTTGCCGATAGCGCGTAGGCGCTGCTCCAGCCCGGCCACCTGGATCGAGTAGGCCTCGTAGCAGTCCTGTGCTAGGCGGGCCGGGTCGTCTGGCACGAACGGGAAGCGATCTAGTGGGCGGCGCAAACCAATGTCGGCGCGGGTGGGCACTAGCGGCACCGAGATGGTGCGGTAGTCGCTGGCAGCGGCCTGCTGCTCAATGCGGTTGTCGTCAAAGCTGCCCTGGCGTAGTCGCTCTGAGGCCAGGGTACGGATATCGACGTCGGCCACCGCCATACGCGGGCCCTGCGGGAAACGCTCAGTTTCAGCCAGTTTCTCACCCAGCTCATAGATCATGGTTTGCCCATCCCACGACAGGTCCGTGGAGGACTCGCCCTCACCGGCGGCGGCGTACACGTAGGCGGCGTTGCAGCGCAGGGAGGCTGAGCGGGCCAGCAGCTCACGGTCGTCAGCGCGGCCCACAGTAATGGGCGAGCCCGACAGGTTCACCAGCACATTGGCACCCGCCAGGGCAGCCTGGGCGGAGGGCGCCACCGGCACCCACAGGTCCTCACACACCTCCATGTGCAACACCATGCCCGGGATGTGGGGGAAGTCTAGGAGCAGCTTGTTACCAAAAGGCACGACGGCGCCGCTCGGGCTCACCTGGGCAGCTGCGGGGGAGTCCGGGCTGGCTACGGGGTTGGCTGTAGGCGTGGCCGGGGTGGCTGCGGAAGCTGCGGGGCTGGCTGCGGCGACGGCGTCGTCCCGGGTGGGGCCGTCACCCACCCCAGGCAGGGTGATAGAGGTGGCGCTGGCATTAGCACCCGAAGCGAAGTGGCGCTTTTCGTAAAACTCGCGGTAGTTGGGCAGGAAAGTCTTGGGGGCGACGGCGTAAACGCGACCACCCTGGATGGCTAGCGCGCAGTTGTATAGGCGGTTGCCCTGGCGTAGCGGGGCACCCACCACTGCCATGACAGTTAGCTCGGCGCTGGCCTGACGCACCGACTCAATCGCGGCCAGAGTCTGCTCTAGCAGTACTTCCTGTAGGAAAAGATCATCGATGGCGTAACCGGTGAGGTTGAGTTCCGGGAACACGGCCACAGCCACGCCCTGAGCCTGAGCTTCCTGGAGCAAATCGATAGTGGTTTGCGCATTCTTAGCTGGATTAGCAGGTGCTACGGGGGCGGTTACGGCCGCGATACGGGCAAAGCCTTGATCATAAACTGAGCGGAACTCCATATGCGTATTGTGTCACGGCCAAGGGGAG